>ERZ791729.871-NODE-871-length-12127-cov-2.428181_pt1 | contig 12127 bp, 8 predicted proteins | sample MGYA00510043_ERZ791729 | MGnify/ENA primary metagenome ERZ791729 (study PRJEB30046, sample SAMN00715149) | human gut metagenome | study: EMG produced TPA metagenomics assembly of the A metagenome-wide association study of gut microbiota in type 2... | reverse complement strand
ACCCATCACGGCGGAGGTTTCCGCGCCTGAAACCCCAAAACATGAGAAAGAAGCAAAGCACCCCGCCGTTTTAGAGGGCAAGGAGCTTTGGTTCCGCTATACCGAAAAGGGCAAAGACATTCTTCGCGGCACAGATGTGACGCTTCATCAGGGTGAGCTGCTGTGTCTGCTGGGCGGCAACGGCGCGGGCAAGACCACGCTGCTGCAAACGCTGGCGAATTTCAAGAAGCCCTATCGTGGCAAGGTAAAGCTGGCGAAGGGTCAGCGGCTGTGTATGCTGCCCCAGAACGCCAGGTCGCTGTTTGTGGCCGATACGGTGGAGAAGGAGCTGCTGGACAGTGCCAAACAGGACAAAGCCAAGGCCGTGCAGATGGCGGAGAGGCTGGAGCTGACGCCTTTGCTGGCGCGGCATCCCTACGACCTGTCTGGCGGCGAGATCCAGCGTCTGGCCGTGGGCAAGCTGCTGCTGCGGGAGGCCACGGTGCTGCTGCTGGATGAGCCCACCAAGGGGCTGGACGCCTATGCCAAGGCGGAGCTGGCGCAGCTGCTGCTGGCACTGTGCCGGGAGGGCGCGTCTATTCTGGTGGTGACCCACGATGTGGAATTCGCCGCCCGGTACGCCACAGGCTGCGCCCTGATGTTTGACGGGCTGCTGCTCTCCGAGGGCGAGCCCCACGCCTTCTTTGCCGGGAACCGGTTCTATACCACCGACGCCAACCGTATCGCGGCAGAGCACTTCCCCATGGACATTACCTGCGAGGAGGTGATCGCGTCGTGTCGAAGCTCTTTGTCAGCCGCCGCACCAGAGCCGCCGCGTGGGTGATCCTGCTGGTGCTGCCTGCCCTGATGGCGGCCTTCGGCTATTACCATAGCCACCGTCCCGCGGTCAATCCGGTGGGGTCACGCACCTTCTGGGATTACGTTATCCTCAACTCGGATATTCTGCTGGGGCTTTTCTTTCTGCTGGCCTCCGCCATCCCCTTCCTTCTGGTATTTGATAAGCGGAGGCCCCAGGCCCGTGAGCTGGTGCCTATCGCGGTGATGGCGGCCATTGCCGTGGTAGGCCGCACCGTGTTTGAGATCATCCCGCTGCCAAACTTCAAGCCCTGTTCCGCCATCATTATCATCACGGCGGTGGCCTTCGGGCCGGAGGCGGGCTTTCTTACCGGCGCGCTGACCGCCTTTGTCAGTAACTTCATTTTCGGACAGGGTCCGTGGACGCCGTGGCAGATGTTCACATGGGGGCTGGTGGGCTTTCTGGCGGGTATCCTGCAAAATGCAGGTGCATTCAAGGGAGGAAGCCGCCGTCACTTTGCGGCGCAATGGTGGGACAGGCTGTGCCCGGAGAATACCAACCGGGGCGATTTGCTGCATTTTGTGCGGCAGCTTACCGACCACGCGCCCCTGCGGCTGTGCCTGTATGGTTTCCTGTCCGGCTTTTTGTACGGCTGGATCATGAACCTGTATTTCATCATCGGGTATGTAAGTCCCCTTACCTGGCAGACGATAGGCGCGGCCTATCTATCCAGCTTCTTCTTCGATTTCTGTCACGGGCTGTGTACGTTCCTGGTGCTGTGGGCTCTGGGCGACCCGTGGGTACGGAAGCTGGAGCGCATCAAGATCAAATTCGGCCTGACGGCGGAGGAGCGGAACTATGTGCTGCCGCCCTCCACATTTGAGATAGCGAGAGAGAACTATGAGTGAACGAAAAACCATCATCAGGACGGTGGGGCTGAAGAAGCACTACACCGTCGGCGGCAACACGGTCCGTGCGCTGGATGGCGTGGACATGTCCGTGCTGCAAGGCGAATTTGTCTGTGTCGCAGGCCGCAGCGGCTCCGGTAAGTCCACCATGCTGAATATGCTGGCAGGTCTTGAGCCGCCCACGGAGGGCGAGATCATTGTCCGAGGCAAGCATCATTTGGAGGCTATGGACGAGGAGCAGCGGACAAGATTCCGCCGCCGCTATATTGGCTTTGTGTTCCAAAGCTACAACAACCTGCCCCAATACACGGCGCTGGAGAATGTGGCACTGCCGCTGGCCATCCGAGGCGTGCCGGAGGATGAACGGAACTGGCTGGCGTGGCAGGCCCTGAGCCGCGTGGGACTGCGCGGACACGTAGATCACCGGCCTGCGGAGCTGTCAGGCGGTCAGCAGCAGCGCGTCAGCATCGCCCGTGCCATTATTACGGAGCCCTCCATCGTGCTGGCGGACGAGCCTACCGGAAACCTGGACAGCCGTACCGGCCAGGAGGTCATGGAACTGCTGTGCGAGATCTTCCGGGAGAGGAACACCACCTTCATCCTCAGCTCCCATGACCCGCAGATGCAGTGTTATACGGATCGTACCGTCTATTTCAGCGACGGAAAGATAGAGACAGAAAATCACCACACCGGAGAGGAGAACGCACAGTGAAAAGAGAAACGGTAAAACGGGTACTGGCCCTGTTGATCTGCGTATTGATGACAGTATCCCTGCTGCCCGCCGTCGCTATGGCGGAAGAAGTCACAGAGGATGTGATAGATGACAGCACCATTGAGGCTTACACGTCTTATGAAACCGGAGAGGACGCCGGCGTCAGCGGGGTCTCGGTTACGGACGAAAAGCCCAACACGGATATCAAGGTCATACCCAGCGACGCCAACGCCCTGATTCTGATGGATACCGGCGCACAGTCCCCCAAAGGCGTTCCCGGTCAGGTGGTGAAGATCGTGCTGCCGCTGGCGGTCAACAAGGAGTATCTGCCCAGCGAGAAATACATGCTGCGCAACATCAACATCTATCCCGATGTGCCTACCGACGCCAGCGTGTCCAACTGGCCTTTTGAGCTGATCTACGCCAGCGATGTGCAGCACTTAAAGGATATGTCCTACAACTCCACGGCGGAGGTGTGGTTCGAGTTCAAGATCAGCGAGTTTGCCAGCAAGGGACGCTATGCCGTGCCCTTTAAGATCAACGCCACCGTATGGCGGGAGGATGCCGTGAACGGCACCACCATCACCGAGGACGTGACCTTCAAGGTCAGTGCCTATGTGACCGTTACCGACAACGGCAATATGTCCGGCGTTACCACCTCCTTCGGCAGCCTTCAGGTGGCGGGTACCAACGCGGGCGGCTCCTATACCGTGCCTACCGGCACACCCAATCAGACTATCTCCATGCGGATCCCCGTGATCAATGTAGGCGGTACCCTGACCAGCGTGACGGTCTATCCCGTGGTGTCCGCCGCGCTGGACGAGTTCCCCTTCGTGATCGACTCCACCAATTTAGGCAAATATTTCGACTACTGGGCCAGCGGCGAGGTGAAGTATCTGGACTACACCTTCACGGTGTCGCCCTTTGCCACCTCCGGCAACAAGTCCATTAAATTCAAGGCCAACTATTTCGAGAACAGCGCCCCTGCGGAGGGCTCCTTCTCCACGCAGTTTACCGTGATCGATGGCTATGACGCCTCCGCCATGTCGGTGATGGTGCAGAGCTATAAGCTGTATGTGGACGATACCGAGGTATCCGGCCTGATGGCAGGCGAGGAGACGGAGCTGCGCCTGACCCTGATCAACAATTCCAAGTATGACACGGCCAAGAAGATCATCTCCAGCCTGGTATTCACCAATTCCCCCGGTCTGACGCTTTGCGTAGGCGGCACGGATACCGCCTATGCCGACTCCATCAAGCCGGGCGGCACGACGATCCTGAAATACAAGATCATGGCCAAGCAGGACGCGGAGGTTGGCCCCGCCATGCTGGGCATCAACCTGACCTATGAGACCACCGAGGCGGTGGCCGGTAAGGCGGCGCAGAACATCATGCTGCCGGTCAGTCAGAAGATGGATGTTCTGGCCGGTACGCCGGAGGTGTACGGCACACCCAGTAAGGATAAGGAAGCTACCATCTCCGTGCCGCTGACCAACATGGGCCGCGCCAAGGCTATGAATATCCGGGTGCTGGCCACGGACGGCATGACCGCCTCCACCCCCTGTTATGTGGGTGACCTGCTGGCAGGCGGCTCCACCAGCGCCGATGTAACGGTGGGCTTCTCCAAAATCGGCGCGTTTGTGGGTAAGATGATCCTCCAGTATGAGGACGCCAACGGCGAGACGTATTCTCAGGACATCTCCGTGCCCCTGAGCGTGGCGGAAAGCTCTGCGGATACAGATGCCAACAGCGTCAACGCAAATAAAGACGGCACAGGCAGCCGCTGGTGGCTGTGGCTGCTGATAGCGATCCTTGCGCTCATCCTGATCGGCATTGTGGTCTATGTCATCATCCGCTATAAGCGCGGCGAGATCGGGCCCGGTGCCGAAAACACCGCTGCCTTGGACGATTTTGACGACGACTTTGACGCAGACGGCGGCACGCCGGATATTGGAGAGAAGCCGCTGACCTACGACGGAAGCAATAAGGACGGGAATGTATGAAGCCAAAAGACCTGTTTCGCTACGGCTGCACCAACCTGTTCCGACGAAAGACCCGCACGGCACTGACAGCCCTATCCATGGCGGTAGGCGTCATGTGTATCGTGGTGCTGATCTCCGTAGGTCTGGGCTATGAGCAGGCGTACCGCGAGAGCATCGAGGCACTGGGCAGCCTGACAAAAATCGATGTGACGCCTGCCACCGGCGATTACGGGCGCAAGGCACTGCTGAACGACAAGGCACTGGAGGCGTTCCGGGGCATCGACGGTGTGGAGGCGGTAACGCCGGTCTATCAGCAGTCCGCCTATATCGTGTCCGGCAACTATGTCAACATGGTGCGCGTCTACGGCATCGACATGACCACGGCGGAAAACTTCATGCTGACGCCGGAGCGGGGCGTTATGGCCGAGGACGGCACGCGCCTGCATCCGGAGGTGCTGTTTACCGACGACGTGGCGGCTGGCCTTGCCAACAAGGCAAAGGATTGGGAACTGGCAGTAGACGAGAATGGCAACGCCCTCATCGACCTGCTGGAGGTGCCTGTCCGCATGACCTTCGATTCCTCCAGCCTGACCGGCGAGCCGAAGGCCGACACCGACGGACGGGCACTGCCCTCCAGCAACCTGTATACCCTGCGTGTGACGGGCATCTGCTCCACCCTGAACAACAACTTCGCCACCGCCGCGTTCATGTCCTTTGACCGCTTGCAGGAGATGACAAAGGCCAACGCCAATTACATGGGCGCGACTACCCAGACTAAAACAGCGGAGGAGAAGGCCAACGGTCCTACCTACGACTTGGTTTGGGTCAAGGTCAAGAACGTCAACGACGTGCAGCGGATCGTCAAGCTGATTCGTGACACGGGGCTGAACACCTATTCGCTCAACGATATGCTGGAGACGGTGCGGACACAGTCCCGGCAGATCCAGGGAATGCTGGGCGCGCTGGGCGGTATCGCCGTCCTGATCTCCGCCATCTGCGTGGCAAACACCATGATGATGTCCATTACGGAACGGACGCGGGAGATCGGCGTGCTGAAGGTGCTGGGCACCGTTCGCAGCGACATCTTCAAGATGTTCCTGACGGAAGCGCTGATCGTAGGCGTGATCGGCGGCGCGGCGGGCTTGGTGCTGAGCTTTATCGCCAAGTGGCTGATACCGGTGATCTTTGCGTCCCGTGAGCTGCGGTGCGTGCTGCCTTGGTGGCTGGCGGTCTGCGGCGTGGTGTTTTCCGGCTGCGTGGCCATTGCCGCCGCATGGATCCCCGCACGCAAAGCGACGCTCATCAGCCCCAACGAGGCCATCCGCTCTGAGTGAGGTAACGATATGAAAAAGACAACACAAAACGTAAGAGGCTCGCTGCGCCGTGTGCTGACGCTGCTGCTGGCACTGGTAATGACCCTTTCTCTGACGGTGCAGGCTTTCGCAGCAGTTGGTACTTGGCCGGCCACCGGTACGGCCAGCGGTGACAGGTATTTGCAAAACAGTGGTACTTTCTATAACGGCAATTCCGTGATCGCGCCCAAATACAGCAACTTTGGCGGCTTTATCAATGTATACGGCGTGCCGAAGGGTTCCGATGCAAGCTCCTATGTGATGACGCCGACCTCCATTGACTTTGGCGACAACAAGAGTTCGAAAAATAATACCGCCGACCTGGAGCTGAACAAAGCCTACGACTTCTCGAAGCCGATTTGTTACAACCTTACTGCAGCAGATGGACGGACATTCCCAGTCTATACCTTTGCAGCGGAGGCTGCCAGTAAGGAAACGTGGACAGAAGCGGATACCCAGGAACTGCTGGGTATGGCGGAGCTGTTTACAAATACCTTCTACCAGATCTATCTTGAGATGGATAAGATCACCGCGTCAAGAACGGAGATCGGCTCTTATCATTCGGCCAATGCGGATATGCTCAGCACGCTGGGCTATTGGCTGGGCATGAGTACGGCATACTTTGACCTGGATGCGGGCGAGACCAGCATGAACGGCAACCGTCTCTTTGACTCCTATGAAGCACAGTGGCGTGCGGGCGGCGAGGAGGCCGTTCAGTTCATGCGGGAATACCTGCAAAAGTATATTGCTAAAAAAGGTTATAGTCAGGTCAGTCCTGCGGCTCTGCGAATCATCTATGAGCAGATCGTCCCTGAATATCTTTCCTACGTTGAACAGAATCGCATCAAGGAGCCGGTCATCGACCGGGTGACCATTGGCGGCTCTGTGGGCAGTATCGATGCCGCGGCTCGCACGGTGACGGTGAAGCTGCCGGAAAATGTAGACCGTTCCCAATTAACAGTGGATGTTGAGGTAGGAACTGGACTAATCGCCAATTCGGTGGCGGGTTCTGTGGCCCAAGGGTCTTTGGCCTATCAGGTAACGCCCTATGATCCAGCCTATGGTACCAGATATAACGCTTTGAGCGCTACGTGGCGTATCAGCATTGAGTCAGGTACGCCGGATAATCTGGTCACCTCCTTCGCCGTCACCACAGGTGGCGTGACACGCTATGGCAAAATCGACGAGACCAACAAGACGATCTCCCTGAATCTGCCGGCGGGCACCGACCTGCGCGCCATCACGCCGGTCATTACCCATACCGGCACGGAGGTCAAAATCAACGGAACATCTTTTACCGGCAGCGGTTCTTTCGATTTTACCAACTCCGAAACAGAGCCGCTGACGCTGACGGTAACCAACAGTAATTTTGATCTGCGCACCGACTACAAGGTAACGATTACAGCGCAGAAGTCCTCTGAAAACTACATCACCTCCTATAAGCTGGGCGATGCGGAGGGCGTGATCAACGGCAACAACATCGCCATCACCATCCCTTACGCCATGGATCTGGCGGCTGTAAAGCCGGAGATCACCATTTCCGAGTTTGCGGTGCTCGTCGAGCCTGATACGCTGAAGGTGGGCGGCAATACCTACACCGTCACCTCAGAGGACGGCAAAGTGCGTACTTATACGGTGACCATCACCCGCACGGCGGTGGCAAGAGGCAGACAGATACTGTCCTTCACCTATGGCGCGGCGGCAGGCGTGATCGACCAGGTGAATGGTACGATCACGATGGAACTTCCCGCTGGTACCGGCACCACCTTTGCACCGACCATCCGTGTATCGGATTTCGCCACGGTCACACCGGCCTCCGGTGAGGCGCAGGACTTCAGCAAGCCGGTACAGTACAAGGTCAAGGCGCAGAACGGTTCCACCACTACCTATACCGTCACTGTAACAGTTTCTCAGGAGCAAGCAGAGAATCCTTACAAGGCGGATATGGAGTCACTGGTCAGCAAGATCAACCAGCGGTACAGCCGGACAACGGCAGGCGCGTGGGAGGACTGGGAATGGATGAACCTGGGCTTCTACCAGAAGAAGCTGGGTAATCTTGACGACGGCTTCTCCATCGCGGAGTGCATCAAGCGGCTGGACACCACCACCAATGTGGCCATGACCAACATTGACCGTAAGATCATGACACTGACCGCCCGCGGCATCGACTGCTCCAAGCTGTCCAAGTACAACAACGGCGAACCCTTTATCGACGCCAAGGGAAACAAGGTAGACGACCTTGCCGCAGTCCTCTATAACTACAGCGGCGGATATACCATCAACGGTCCTATTTTTGCCCTGAACGCCCTGGACATGGGCAACTATACCATCCCTGAAAACGCCGTGTGGACGCGAGAAAAGCTGCTGGAGACAATCCTGAACCACAAGTACCTGTCGGATGGCTTTGGCTTGGATATGGTCACCATGCTGATGCAGTCTATCGCACCCTATCAGAACGATCCGGTGTACGGCGAGCGGGTCAAGGCTAAGCTGTGGGAGGGCTTTGACATTGTTATGGACAGCTTTGGCACCGACCCCTTTGACAACCCCTTCGGCGTCCAGTGGGGCGGCGTATATACCTCTGAGGGCGCGTCCCAGATCATCTGCGCTCTTTCCGCTATGGGCGTTGACGTCCACACGGATGTGCGCCTCAACAACGGAGAGGACAGCGTGCTGACCTCGTTCCTCAACTACGCCGACTTTGGCGAGGGCTATTTTTCCCACAGCAACACGACGCCCAAGAACGCCATGGCCACCTATCAGGGCTGCTATGCCACACAGTGGTATCTGGGCTTCCTGGAGGGCGGCGGGGCGGGGCATCCCTATTCCCTGTATTATCATCGCTTCGATTTCTCCCGTAAGCTGTCCACCGAGGCGGACATTACCTCCTTTACACTGGAGGGCAAGCAGGGCGTGTTTACCACCGAGGGCGGAGACAACATCATCACCGTGACCCTGCCTGCCGGTACGCCGCTGAACGACATGCACCCGCAGCTTCAGCTGTCTGACTATGCCACGATCCTTGCACCGGATCTTACCGGCGGCATCACCTTTGTGAAGGATACCAAGACCGCCTTCACCGTGCAGGCGGAGGACGGCAAGACCACCAAGACCTATTATGTGGTAGTCAAGCTCTCGGATGAAGAAAAGCCCTCCGGCGCGGAGATCTACCTCGATACCATTATGCTGAAGGACGCCAATATCCTGCGGGATCTGGATATTCTGGGCAAGAATATCACCACTGGCGCGGACAGCACGGATATTGAGCTGCTGCTTGACGCAGGGAAGGACACCTCAAATCTGATGATCTACGCCCGCCTCTCCTATGGAGCCACCGCCTCGCCGGCACTGGACGGGAAGAAGGGCATGAACCTGTCGGATTGGACGACCTTCACCATCACTTCCGGCGATGGGACGAATACCCGGACGTACCGCATCAAGGCCACGGCACGGACGCAGGCGTCTATCTCCGCCTTCAGCCTTACCCTCGGCGGCACGGTCTATGAGGGCGTTATTGACAACAAGGCCAACACCATTACCGTGTCCGGTGTGGACGACAGCAAGCTGACAAGCACCTCCTTTGCCCCGGATGTGACGCTTGGGCCGGAGACGCTGGTCTGCTCTCCCGCCCCCGGTCTGGCGCAGGACTTCTCCCGCACGGTGCAGTACATCGTGGCGGGCAATGAAAAGGTGCTGTCCCGCACCTACACCGTCTCCGTGCTGAATAAGGCGGGTCAGTTGATCTCCGGCAGCGGCGGTGGAGGCGGCAGCGATCCTGTAACGCCGGCCACCGGCGCGAAGATCACGGCCTTTTCCGTGCTGGGCGTGGACGGCGTCATTGACCAGAGCGCAGGTACTATCACCGTAACGCTGCCTGCCGGTACGAACGTGACGGCGGTAGCGCCCTCCGTTACCGTGACAGCAGGTGCGGTGGTCAGCCCTGTGCCCGGCGAGGTGGTGAACCTTACCGCCCCGGTGGTCTACACCGTGACGCTGGGCGAGGAAACCAGCCGCTATACCGTCACCGTGACCTTCGAGCGCAGCGTTTCCCAGCAGCTTTGGGACGAGCTGGGCAACAACTCGGATGTGGCGGATCACCAGACCAGCCACACCAAGCGGGGTTGGAGCTGAGTGCCATGCGGAAAAGAAAAACTGTATTTCTATTGCTGGCATGCCTGCTGCTGACGCTGGCGGCGGGCTGTGGGAAAGCGCCCCAGCAGCCGCAGGAGCGCAGCAAGTGGGACATCCTTTCCGCCAAGTGCGGCGAAGCGGACTGTACCGTGTCCGTCACTAAGAATTGGGGCGGACAGGAAACTGGACTGAGCTGTGTCGTGACCATTCCCCGCAGCGACGGCATGGACATGACCGCCGTCCCGCTGACACTACAGCTTTCCAAGGGCGCGACGCTGGACGAGACTGAGCCGTGCATCGTATCCATTGACGGTATGTCGCTGGTGGTGGATCTGACGGTTAGCGACCCCTGCATCACCGTGCAGAACGAGGGCTATACCCGCACCTACTGCCTGCGGCTCAAGGAGGCGATGGGATGAAGCGTATAGTATGCTTGCTGATCGCCGCGCTGAGCGTAAGCCTGCTGCTGGGCGGCTGCGGCCAGAACAGCGATCCGTTGGCTATCCGGGAGTTTATCATCGGCGACAGCATTGGCACGGTGGAGCAGCGCGGCAGCGGAAAGGATGCGGAATATGTGATCTGCATCACACTGCCGATAGAAACGGATTTCCAGAACTGCACAGCCAACATTACGCTGGCGGACGGCGCGTCCGTCAATGGCGATAGTCCCTGCCTGAAGGCAGATTTGGGCGGCCGCATGGTGCTGGATCTGACGCTGGAACATCGAGATCTGATCATAGAGAATGGGTCAAGCAGCCGTTCCTACGGCTTTGAAATAGGGCTGAGCCGGTAACGGCTCATGATAGAAAAGAGGTGATGCATGGGATTACGGTGTTCCCTGCGCAGAAGAGATCAACAAAAAATTAACAGAAGGAGAACGAACATGAAAATGACGAAGAAGATCACCGCATTGTTGTTGGCTCTCGTTATGGCGCTGTCTCTCAGCACCATGGCATTTGCCGACGGCACCACGACGACCACGACCGGGAAAGTAACCCGCACGACCGTCAATTCCATTGACGCCGTGTCCTCCGTCACCATTGGCGGCACCACCGCCTATTATGAGAAGGACAGCAATACCGGCGACCAGATCTATATCCGCGCCATGGTGGCCGGCGGCTCCGAGTATGGCCTGAAGAGCACCAACGTGGTGATCAACCTGAGCAATGCCGGCGCCACCATCAACGGCGACCTTGCCTTCACGGGTGCGGGCAATGTCCGCACGGCGACGAATGTGAACCTGCTCAACAAGGTCTATACCGTGATCATCAGCACCTCCGAGGGCGGCGTCACGACCAGCAAGACCTATAAGCTGGCTGCCGGTCTCCCCAATGGCGAAGTTTCCATCGCATCCAACGATCCGCTGCGCTTTGCTACTTTAAAACTGGCTAACGTGGATGCTACGATTACCGCAAACAATGCGCAAAACCCCTGCATGGGAAATACGACGCTGAACACTGATGGCAAGTGGACATTTGTGAGCTATAAAGCCAATGCAACTTCTACTGCCGCAATTAGCAACCGCGCTGCAGTTGCTGCGCGGATTAAGATTCCCAGCGGCACAAGTGCCTCCGGCGGCTGCCTTGGCAGTACCGTTATTAGTGGTGGAAATTCAACCAGAAGTGCAACACTGAACCTTGATACGCCCTCTCCCTACATGAATGTTACGGCAAACGGTGAAGTCAGAAAGTACTATGTTTTCCTGACTGATCCCGGTACGTTTGAAGTGAAGTACGGTATCGACTTTACCGAAGCCATGGCTGATTCTCACTACACCGGCGATGTAAAGACTGCGGTGGACACCCTGAATACGCAGGCCAAGGAATTCTTCGGCATTACCGATGGTCACGCTTATGGTACAATCCTTGTCAATTCCGGCGAGACTGTGATGGATATCATGCGCAAGTTTGCAGTCAAGTACAGCTACACTTCCGAGGTTCCCGTGGGCTGCACCTATATGGCGACCCTGAACGGCATTGGCGAGTTCACCTTTGGCAATATGTCCGGTTGGATGTACACCAATAATCCCGACTGGGATGATGCCGCGACAAATGACGAGTTCTTTAAGGCCTGGAACACGCCGCCCGTCGGCGCTGCCAGCTATACCCTGAGCGCGGGCGACGAGATCTGCTGGTTCATCTGCTGCGACTATACGCATCATTCCTGGAATTAATGTATAGACGAATATAGACAGTGAATCCAAGGAGGGCGGGGCGGAAAGCTCCCCCCCCCCCCCCCCCTGTGAT
>ERZ791729.859-NODE-859-length-12282-cov-1.971129_pt1 | contig 12282 bp, 13 predicted proteins | sample MGYA00510043_ERZ791729 | MGnify/ENA primary metagenome ERZ791729 (study PRJEB30046, sample SAMN00715149) | human gut metagenome | study: EMG produced TPA metagenomics assembly of the A metagenome-wide association study of gut microbiota in type 2... | reverse complement strand
AGTCGACGTCCGAACGGGGATCGAACTGGAAAAGCGGATGGATGCTTTGTATGACGAAGTACTCCATGTCTCTACGCCGCTTGAGCGTCGGAACATCCAGAAGATGGATGAGCGATTGCGGAATTACCAGCTGTCGCTGGACCAGAAGTATCTTCTGTTCTGTGTGCAGGTGGAAGGCAGCGAAGCAGAATTCATGCAGACACTCAAGGCCACAGATGCTTGGTACGCCAGCATGCACAAGCGCGCGGATGCCTCGGCAAAACATGCACGCACAGGTGGAGTGAAAGAAGAAAAAATCCTGAATTCGGTTTCAGAACTTGATGCGAAGCTGGGAGTAGAGCGGAAAAAGGGCTTTCTAGGTCGTTTTAAAAAACAGTAAGGAGAACACTATGCAAGTTGAAAATGTAAAAAATGCAGCAGAGGTCTTAAGGCAAGCAGCAGAGCTTACCGGAAAAGCGGCTGAAATGTCTGCGCAGGGAATGCCAACAGAAACCGTAGAAGAACTGATGAAAAAAGCTGGATGTTTTGCAAGCAAAGCCTCCGGGATGCTGACAGAAAAGGAACCGGAACTTTCCAGGCAGCATAAAACTTCGGCCCTGGGCCGCTTGGCTGGCGGCGTAATTGCGGTAGCTGTGGCATTGTATATGGTGCCGGAGTGGAGAAGAAGCGTGTTTTCGGCAGCAAAAAGAGTAGCAGATGAATGGAGGAACGTGAAATGAACGAGAAGGAACTCGCGGCAATCTCGCTGCATGAGCTTACACAGCTTACTACCTATTGCTTGAACGTGTTGTCCTGCACCGATGAACTGCGGGGTAATGAAAACCTGAAAGATGCTTATGAACAGGCAAAAACATTGGAAGGTTCCATTCGAAAGCTGAAAATTGCTTCGCTTATGGAGAAACGAACCTTGATCTGTGTTTCCGGTATGCAGGGTGCCGGAAAAACGACGATGATCAAAAATTTCTACGGGCTGAAAACGGAGAACCTTAATATTTGCCTTGGCCGAGGGGAGCGGATCCCTGTGATGATCACGGAGAAAGACATTCAGGAGCCTTTGATGCAGGCAAGTGTGATTGAGCGGGGAGAAAACGGGACATACACGGTTACAGACCGAGAAATGGAACCGGAGGAGTTTGCGAAGGCCTCAGCAGGCGGAGACGGCAGCATTTTGTATCTGGAGCTGTGTGTGCCGTATCGGCATCTCAATAATTCCGGGGTGTCTTTTGTACTGCTGCCCGGCTTTGAAAAGAAAAACGATTATTGGAAAACGCTGATTGAGTTTGCGGTCAACTCGTCGGATGCTGCAATCTTTGTATTTGATGAGTCCAGCTTCTCTCAGGCAGATAACTATGAGCAGCTGCGGCAGCTGAAAGATCGATTTGGCGAAAATATTATCTATGCAATTACGCGTTCTGACAGCAGCGCAGATGACAACGCAGCGGTAAAAAAGACTTGCATGGAGGCATTGGAGATCCCGCAGAGCCAGGAGGATCGTGTGGTGTGCACCGGCCAGTACGAGGATCTGGATAAAAATAACCAGTGGATCGAAAAGATGAAGCGGGCGCTGGACCGGTATGCTTACTATGGAATGGAGCAAAAACATCAGAATATACGATATCTGAATGATGAAGTAGAAAAAATCGGAGATACGCTCTATGAGATTCTGGAAATCATCAAAGCGGATGACAGTGCCGAAATCGAAGATCATCAGAATGATACGCTTCTGGCCTATTATGACAGAGCTGTTCAGAAGCAGCGAAATGCCTATGCGGCGCAGCTGGATATGTACTTCAACAAAGGAAAAGCGGCAAGCTGTGACAATATTAAAGATGGGTTGAATAGATTCGGCGAAAAACTGCGGAGCGTTAAGAAGATTTTTACGGGCGTTACGCTCAATGATATGGAAAATGCAAGAAGAAATGTGGAGGAATCGCTGGTAGACCACACGACGGTGGGACAGGGAGAGCCTTTGTTTATCCCCGATCAATGTGTAAGAAATGCGTTGGGCGCTTCTCTTCGTAAATTGGAGGATCCATGCACGCCGAAAAGTTTGAAGCTTTTGGTTGCAGGAGAGCGAAAAAACGGGAAAAAACTGTTGCAGGAAACCAATGAGAAGAACATACAACTGAAGGAAGACATTTGTACGTTGATCGCAGACCCGAGCCAAAGACAGATGACTTACTCAATCAAGACGAGGAACACCCGAAACCTGATGGAAGCACTGGCAGAGATGGCCACTTATTACTTTGCTGTAATGAACTATGACACTTTGTCAGAGAAATGTGGAGCGGAAGGATATGAACCCTGCGAGAACATGGTGGAGCAAGAACATGTTGCAGGTGGTGCACAGACCGCACTGAAATTTTCGCGAGATGCAGCTACAATGGCCGCAGGCGTTAAGGAAATGGGAAGTGAGGGGAAAGAAGAAAATTCTGAAACGAAAAATGAAGAAGAAATGAGCTTTAAAGACACTACGGCGATTACAAAATTTGCAATCGGCCTAGGAAGTATGACCGGAATGGATTTGGTGGGAGATGGTACCATCAATATGATCCCACAGATCGCAAGAGCTTTTAGGGTCAGCGTGCCGGTGGTGGCAGTTGGTGCAGTTGCAGCTGTGGGTGCCGGTGCAACGATTGCAACGGTGAGTGATATCTCCCGAATGCAGTTTGAGGACTACCGCCGGGCAAAAACGGCAGTGGGTAGCATTTATGATACACTGGAAGAAAATGCGCTCAATAAGTACGATGAACAGATGGAGCGTGTGCGCCAGAATATCGAAAACAACAACTGCGATTTGAATGGTGAGGTAAAAAACGCAGTGGTTGAGTATGATGCCAAAATTCAAATCAATGCGGCGCTGAATCTGTTGCATGAGATATCCGGACGCATGAGGAGGATGTTGGTGTGAAATGTGAGGAACTTTTTCAACAGAAAGATCTCTGGCAGGAAAATGCGTTCAACAAAATCAAGGAAAGCCTTCTCTCCGTCAGAGATAACCCACTGCTCCGCTACGATACGATGCGGAAAAAATATCTGGTTGTGATTTATGGAAAATCCCAGATCGGAAAATCAACCCTGATTCTGAATATGATTGGGATTCGTGACAAATGCTTCCCACTGGTCTATAAGACCCTGCGTGCGAAAGTGCCGAAAGGAAATTCTTCTACTTCAACGGCAATCATTTACTCCAAATCGGATACCGAGGACTATGGACTTGCAGTGGCACCCCTTAATGGACAAATTCCAGAAAAGCAGAGCTATACGGCAGATGAGCTGAGCCAAAAGCTGGAAGAAATGCGCAGCAGGGTGGAACAGAACAAGGAAGCAGACGATTTGATTTTGTTTATTGATATTCCGCGCAGTTTCTTTGTGGAGGACCCCACCGCAGAGGATATCATGGTGATGGATATGCCCGGTGTGGAAAGCCGGAATCAGAAAGAGAAAAATCATGTGGAAGCATTGATGCGACGTTATATCCCCATTGCACAGGTGTGCATTGTAGCCTGCAGTGCGAATAAGATTCAATCGCTGGAAGATACAGAACTGCCTGGGGAATTGCGTTGGAGAGAAATGCCAGAGCAGTATGTTGTGGTTACGACAAGCTCTTACAGCCAGGGAACGATCAAGGACTATTTTCGCAAGCCAGCTACAGCAAGGGATAAAAGTTTTTATCAGTTCGTAAGAGGTACATACGATCATGAAGTGAGGGGATATCTCGGAGAGGGCAGCCGGATGGAGATTTTTCCGGTGGATCTGGGAGATTCGCTCCAAAGGATGCACGACTCTCTGAAAGAAAAGCCAGCAGATGCCAAAGAAGTGCTGGATACGAAAAATCGTGTTCTGGCGGAATTGCGCAATTCCATTGTAAAGCGCAGAGGGCAGCGGTTTATGGTGGCAATCAAAAAGCTACGGGACCAGGTGAAAATCTATGGAGAAGACCGCCTGGGAGAACTCGATGCTGAAATTGCGGAGAAAGATCGTGTGCTGGAGAGCAACCGGCAAATTATTTGTGGAGCGGAAAAACACAAAAAGGAGCGTGAGAGCAGAGATATAAAAGAGCTGAGAAATCAGCGGAAAGATCATATTCGCAATATGATGGAGGCGAAAAAGCAGCTTTCCGGAAAAGCAAAAACCTTTGGCCAGGGCAGGCTGGAAGTGCTGAACGATCAAGTTCAACGACTGATAGAGACAGAATATCTGTACAGTATCAGCGGGAAATATCTCAGTGACCGCAGTTGCGCACAAAAGGTAAATCTTTCGGATAAAATGGTGCTTTCCAAGATTCTGGAATATCTGGAAGAAGAAATCGAGAAAAAATATCTGCCGGAATGTGAAAGCTGGCTCAAAAAGGCGGATGTGGATATTTCCATCAGCGTTGAGTCTATCTGGCAGAGGGTTGAACAGGAAATTTATGATTACGCATATCCTCGCTATTACCCCAAGCGTGTGAGCCTGTTCCACAGGGAAAAGGTTTTATGGGACGATGTTAAATATATAAACAATGACGTGATTCATAAGGCGGAGGAGCTTCTGGGCGGATATGAAGACGGCTGGTGCGAAGCGATTGAAAAAAAGTTGGTGCCCGAATGTGCACAGGAAAGCCGGGAAGATGAACTGCTCCGAAAACAGGATGAAAAAATCCGAAGGGCAAAAGAAGCAATGAAGATTCCCCAAGGGGAGAAAGAGAAACTGCAGCGCGAACGCCAGAAAACAGAAGACCTAATGCACGATGATCAAAACCGCCTGAAAGAATATGTTGGAAAAGCGGAGGAAGCCTATCGAGAGCAACGAAGCGACATTTTGAAGCGTGTTGCCAACAGCTGCAAGGCAGAAGACAAAATGGCACTCGTCCTGCTGCTCTGGTTGCTCGACGAGGATTATAGAAAAACGATGGGAGGATTCTGGAATGGAAACAAGTGTGCAGGAAACGGATGTGCAGAAAATGGATGAGGGCTCCAAAAGCGAAGTGGAGCAGTTGCTCTCAGGGTGTATCGTCACTCCTCTTTTAAAAGAAATGCAGAAGGCGAATCAGTGCTTGGGGCAAGGCGAACAGAAAGGCCGCGAAAATCTTCTGAAAGATATCAAAACACAACACGGTAGTACAAAAGGTGAATTGACACAAATAATTGAGACGCAAGTCAGCGGTCTGCAGAGCGCTTTGGAAACAGACCTGAACCAGCAGACTGGTGATTTGAAAGATAGTATGGATGATCAGACGGATCAACTTAGAGGGGAGGACGGAATGAGCATGGTCGTGCTTTCCCGCAAAATAGCAGACCTGCAAGAAGCGGCCACCAAGGAACTGGATGACTGCCAGAGCGCCCTGACAGAAATGACGATACAAAAGTATAAAGTGCTGCTGGGAGTTTCCCTCTCATTCGGCGCTGTGAATTTTATTGGAATCTTGATTCTACTGGTTATGAACTTTATGGGGTAAAGTGACTGAATCGGATTTTGACGAAAAGAGTATTTAAAAGTCCACTGCACTTTCAGGTTATTACAATCCCGGTCGATTGCACATACAATACAAGTATCACTTCACAAAACGGAGGGTACTTGTACTATGGTGGACTACGCCGACATCGGAAAACGCATCCGTGCCTGCCGCCTTGCAAAGGGCATGACGCAGGAGCAGCTGGCCAATGAGGTCGGCGTGGTGGTCACGCACATCAGCCATATCGAGACAGGCAACTCCGTGCCCAGCCTGAAAACGCTGATCGACATCATCAACGCGCTGGACTGTTCAGCGGACGAGCTGCTCTGCATTGAAATCAAGAAAGCAAAGCCTGTGTTCGACAGTTGGATGACGGAACAGCTTGCGGATTGCTCTGCCGATGAAGCAAAGATCATCAAAGAAACAGTGGTCAATCTGAAAAAATCGCTCCGAAAAGTGTATGGAAAGTCCTCTAAATACAGATATGACTAAAACTTCAAAAACTGAATGCCAGTTGGTAGGCATTGAGTGGTTGAAAAAGCACCCATAAAGTAAACGAACCGCCCCGGTTTCCGTTACAGGAAGCCGGGGCGGTTTTTCTATGCAAAGCTATATAGAAAAATCTGAATGGAAGTTTGCCGGATGGACAATATTGGTGTCCAATCAACGCTTTATAATAAAAGCATCAAAATGATTCAATTGAATCATTCCGAACGGAAAAGGTTACGCATCCATTGAGATGGGAGGAAAAACCATGAAAGAATTATTTGAAATCTATGATGGCAGTGCAGAAGCTAAAAAAGCAAAAAGAAAATCCAAAAATCTGAGCGGCTTTCATCCGCTGTTTACCGCAGCTGCCCGCAGAAGCATTGCGCTGGATGCCTTAAAGATCTGGCTGCTGCTGGGGTTTATTGTTGGCATTGTGACAGGTGTTGCAACCGGTGCCGGAGCGGTATCCGTCTTTTTGGGGCTTCTGATCGCCGCAGTGATCTATTTCGGCTTCCGGGATGATGTTTACAAAAAAGTATACGGCCCGGAGCATGACAGAGGCCATCTGCCTTTGCCGGAAGGAATGAGCTGGGAAGAAGCCGTAGACCGCATTCGTCGTGGATTTGCCAACCCGGACGTTGAACAGGTCACGGATACTGCGGATGCCATGACCTTTTACAGCAAAAAGCGTGGTACTTATCAGCTGCAAAACACGGCAGATGGCCTGAAAATGACCATCCTGACCAAACCGTCCAAAAGCAGTAAGAAAGAATACCTGTACGCAGTGTTCAGCAGCATTCTGCTGTCGCAGGTGATCGCCATCCTGTACCCTGAAAAAATTTCTGCGGAGCAGGTGGAAGAAGAAAAGGCAGCGGTTCGGAAGCTGTTCGGCGCACACAAGATGCCTCTGGTCATTGAACTGGCGATTACAGCAGCATTTGTTGCATTCGCGGCGTATGTGCTCTATACCACGCTCTATTCGGATAGTGCCCGCTCCAAAGGTATCTCGGACAGCTATCTGAATGTGTTCCCGTCGGAAGCTACCGTGGGAGAAGTGCTGGATGACTTCTTTGCGGACGGCAAATGGGACAACTACGAGCAGAACGGCGTGACCTATGTCAGCTATACTGGCATCGGGCAGAATACGCAGACCGGTGAGAAGATCGAAATCAGCATTTATTTCAAGCTGAACAGCGATAAAACCTTTGGCATCGACCGGATGACATGGAACGGCGATACCATGAATACCTTGGAACAGCTTGGCGTGATCTCAGCTCTGAACGACAGCTACCGGGAATCTCACGGCCTTGCCAGCAGCAATGCGCTGGACAGTGCATTCGATGAACTGGAAAATGCACTGGATGATGCTTTTGCGGATTCCGCTTCCAGCGAGGCAGAACCAGAGAGTGTAAGCGTTGCAGAGAGTGTGCCTTATACCGAAACAGCGGATGCTTATGATGCAGATGATGTTTTCCCCGCTGCGACACGCTTTGATGAACAGGTCACCAGTACAAATGGAATGGATACCTACTCAAAGCTGGCAGGGGAGATTTCGGCAAATCACAATGGGTATGAAGAACTGACCGAGGAGCAAAGAGAATATTTCCTCAGTTATGGAAGCTATTTTCAGACAGCGTGGCTGAATGCAATGTATACGGATATCTATGAGGACACTGGAAGATATGGCAATGCAGTCGCATGGGTTGACTTTGTAAATTATCTGTACTTCTATGACGAGGTAACAAACTATTGTGCAATCACGGATAGGATCATGGAATTCCAAGAAATCGAGTTTGATTTTGATGACGAGTATGATACGGATACAGTGACGGATATCCAGGCGGCTTTCTATGTGGATGAGATAATCCAAACTGCCGAAGCCAACGGTGCCGAACTGCAGATCTGGTAAAAACATAAAAGTATACGGGCCATCTTGTGAAAACAGAACTGCGTTGAAAAATAGGTAGGGATGAATCCCGCTGGATTCCTGTTGCGGAGTCCAACGGGATTCTTTTTGCCCAAAACGAAGGATATGGTTTACTGACATTGGCTCATATACTGGATTAGGTCTTGTTTGTAAACTTTCCAGAGTTTTCCCATCTTGAAGGCGGGAATTTCGCCGCTGTTCAGAAGACGAAGCAGTAGATTTCTGCCAACATGCGTAATTTCCATGACCTGCCGGAAGCTCAGGACATCAGGATAGTTGTCTAGCATTGAAAATCAACTCCATTCTTGTGATTTTGGTGAATTTTCGTTCTGTTTTGCACGGATCATTTTTTGTTCGCTCAAAGCCCTTGTACCCTTGTGCATAAGGGCGCACATGGAAATCTGCCGCATTGACGATCGTTCAGGATGCGGTAAGGGATGATCACGTCGTTGATCTCTAATTTTTCCAAAGCCTTTGCGATTTTCTTTTTATGATGTATCTTATCGGTCAGTTCCGGCTCATCCTGCGCTTCGATATACGCAGCGACAAGTTCCTTGGTATCGTCATCAAGATTGCTCATTTGTACGGCTTTCAGGGCAGTTGGAACGTTATACCACGAATGCTTACCAAAATAATCGACGGCATACCGATATAGAAAGAGCAGAATATCATCGCTGATCTCTTCAAAATAACGAAACAACGCATGATTTCTAAACCGGAGTTTTGAAGATTCCAACTTATCGTGTTCAAATTCTTTCAGACTGGGGCGCTTTAATTGAATTTCATATCGAACCAGATTTTTTGAGCGTTCCAAATCATCTGGAGAAATCGGATAGCTCTCCTTTTCACAATTCAAGAGCTGCTGATGCTTGTCATAGAGTGCAAAATCGTACCACGTTTTTTCAAATTTACAGCTTCGGATCTCATTGTGCTGGTTATAGTGCAGTGCGCGACCTTTCCTGTACGGGTCAACGCTTCCTGCATAACGAATGATTTTTACCATCAGCGAGGGATCGCATTTCACATAGAAGTCTTGCGTAATATCCAACCGGTGCATTTTCCATTTAACAGAATCCTCAATTTCAAGGAGTCCAAGCTGCTCCAATTCATCCAGAAATGCCTGCTCTTGCATGGCCAAACCTTCTGGCGATAAATCTGTTAAGCTTAAACGAGATGGATCACCTGCGATACGAGCGAGGTTCACACCAGATAACGTTATGTATCTCTTCCTGAAATCTGGGTATTCTGCCAGTGTGATGGTCAAACCGCCATCTTTTCTTTTATAAGAGTAGCCTTTTTTCGAGGAGCCATGATACGGAACCCGATAGTATTTTTCGGCGGATACCATTTTTTGAATTGCCATAAATACAGTACGCTTCGCTTCGCAATCCGTGTACGTTCCATTCACTTCAAACGTATGAATGGAAGGTGCTAAAAGTGGGAGCTTCTTTGCCATTGTCATAAAAAACACCTCATTTTGTGATTTATCAGGATGTTATGGATCAAATAGAAATTGATCGGGAGGAACAACTACTATAAAAACGCATAGCATTCTATCTGGTGATTTATGACACTGTTATCCATAGATCGAAATCTAATAGAATGATAATAAACTGCTTTTTGGGATTTCTTATAGGGCGATTTGATCAAAGGCAACGTATTTTCGATCTCTGCCCTTCAAATTCATTATGTCGAATGGAAAAATCATTACAGACTGCAATAAATCCAGTTTCGACATTTGGGATGGTTTTCGTCCGATCAGACAGGTCTGGTTTTCTTTATCAAGGGCCAGTGGGCATTTTGTATCTTGTTTTGTGAGCAGACAGAAGGTACAAATAATAACATCAAACAAAAGATCTTCCCGATGAAATCCGAGAAGGTTCTGATAATTGCAGACGGTGCGGCGTTTGGTCCGCAGATGAATGATATTTACGCATACGACCCCGATACAGAGGAAGAAGCGGGCCAATGCGTGGATGAAGTGATTCAGATTGCAGAGGAAAGCGGCGCCGAAATTCAGTTCTACTAAAAGATAATCATAAGCGACCATGAGGCGGAGCTTTTGCGCAGATAAAATGCTGCGGGAAGCTCCGTTTTTTGTATAAATAAAAACTTTTTACTCTTCGGTTTCGCTCTATAAAACTTATATAAGAATGAAATTTTCTAAAATGCTGGAATAAAAATTGAAAATGAGGTATACTAATAACAGGAAGGAGTTGAAAGAATGCTTTGCCAATTTTCTTTTCAGAATTTTAAGTCTTATAAGGATGAAACGACATTTGATTTCCGTGCAATGGCAATTCCGGAGTTTCAGGATGCCTTGATTCGGCAGGAGAAAGCGGAAGATTTGCTTCCGGTCAGTGCAGTCTACGGCCCCAATGGTGGCGGTAAGACGAATCTGCTTCAGGCATTCTTTTGCCTGATTAACCTTGTTGTGAAGCCGATTCATGCATTGGAGAAGAATCGGCAGCCAATGATTTTCCAGCAGGGCAGCAGTGTGGCTCCCTTTATGCTGGATGAAAGCTCTGCAAATGAGCCTACGATTTTTCAGGTGTTCTTCCGTGTAGGCGAGAAGGAATACCAGTATTACATTTCGCTCAAGGAAGAAATTGTCTTTGAGTCCCTCTTGTGGCGCACACTGGGCGGCAAGAAGACAGGTTTGATTTTTGAGCGAGACGGTCAGAAGATTGAATTGGGCGCGAGCATCAGTAAGGCGAGCATCAATCTGGACGTCAACCCGAAGATGCCGTATCTTTCTTTTTTGGCAATCAACTATAATATCCCTGTGATTGCAGAAGTGCAGAATTGGTTTGAATCTTGCATTACGCAGAGCTACGCAAACCCTAGAGCGGAAAACATTGTGCTGGTGTCCAAGAATGAAGCGACCAAGGAAAGCTTGATTCATGCACTAAATGATGTAGGCATTGATTTGTCCGGTTATCGCTATGATGAAGATAGCAAGCACCTGTTCACGCAAAGAACGATCAAAGGCAAGGTCTACGAGCTTCCCTTTGAAGCAGAGTCGGATGGAACCAAGAAGATGATAGCGGCTTTGCCGGTTCTGATGGTAGCATTGCAGGAAGGCCGCACAGTCGTTGTGGACGAGCTGGACGCCAAGCTGCATCCAAAGCTGCTCCGGTATGTGATTCAGATGTTCAAGAACCCGGAGCTGAATAAGAAAGGCGCACAGTTGCTGTTCAGTTCTCACGACCTGACTACGATGAAAAACACTGTTTTCCGCCGTGATGAAATTTGGTTTGCTGCGATGAATGATAATCATGAGAGCGAGATTTATTCGCTTTACGAATTCCGGCAGGAGGACAATACTCGCGTCAAGAGCACAGCGGCCTTTGACAAGCAGTATCTGGAAGGTCGATATGGTGCAGACCCCTACCTTTCTAATATGCTGACAGGGAGGGATTGGGCATGAGTCTGAAACCTCCGAAAAAGAGTGACCTTGGAAAAAGCTGGATGAAGAATCGCCGTGATAAGGCAAGGATGATTCAGCCGGAATACCACTTGATTGCATCTGAAGGTACAGAAACCGAGCCGCAGTATTTTGGCGCAATTCAGAAAATCATCAATGCTAAAAGTACCGTGACAGAATCCAGCTAAAGGTAGAGGGCGTTGGCGACAATACGGTGAATTTGTTGATGAAAGCTCGTCAATACGTTCAGAATAACGGCATTGTGTTTAAGCACGTCTGGATTGTCTATGACACAGATGATTTTCCGGCAGAAAATATCGACATGGTAGCACAGCTGTGCGAAGAATACAATGCACAAGGTGAGACGATTTACCATGCTGTATGGTCGAACCAGTGCGTAGAACTGTGGTATTTGCTGCATTTTATGTATATGGATACTGATATTGATAGATCTCGTTACTGGCCGAAGCTGAGCGATTGGCTGAAAAACATTGGTGCAGGGAGTTACGAGAAGAACCGCCCGGATATGTATGAAGTGCTGCGACCTTACATGGACATTGCAATTGCCAATGCAAAGCGATTGGACAAGCAAAATGAAGGATGGAAGCCCTCTGAGTCAGCACCCGGAACAAAAGTTTACGAACTGGTTGAGATGTTGAGACCTTATCTTTTGGACACGCAGTGACTTTGACGCTGGAAAGGAGGCCCACGCAATATGTGTGATGTGCTTGATAAAGTGGAAAACAGAGGCATTGAAAAAGGCATCGTGAAAGGCGAAAGCCGTGGTGAAAACAAAATGGCTCTGTTGGTGAAGAATCTTCTTGACCAGAATCGCATTGACGATGTAAAGAGGGCTTCTGAAGATGAAAAGAGCCGTGCGGAGTTGATGAAAGAGCTTGGAATCAACTGAAAAATTACAAATAACGTATCATCGTTATTCCTAACGCCCTGTAATTTTGGCACCCGCCCAGGCTGCTATCAAGAACCCCCGCAAGTAATTGC
>ERZ791729.858-NODE-858-length-12284-cov-1.849293_pt1 | contig 12284 bp, 8 predicted proteins | sample MGYA00510043_ERZ791729 | MGnify/ENA primary metagenome ERZ791729 (study PRJEB30046, sample SAMN00715149) | human gut metagenome | study: EMG produced TPA metagenomics assembly of the A metagenome-wide association study of gut microbiota in type 2... | reverse complement strand
ATGCCCCGGCATATGCCCGCTCCTGCGCGCCGAGACCGCCGTCAGCATGTCGTATACCGGACGCATGTCCGCCATCTCCCTTCCGTCTTTCTGCATCCCCCAGTATAGCAGAAAACGCCGCGTGTGGCAATGGTGTTTGTTCGCATTGCCTTTCGTCAAGGGGCGGAGAAAATGCCTGTCTTCGGGCAGAATCCGCATCTGAAATTTTGTTGCGTGTTCCCCTTGCAAATCCCATATTTCGTGCTATAATAGCAGACGTCGAAACAATATCTTGTGCTCCATATGGCGTGATAGCGCCGTGCAACCACAAGATTTAGGGCTTGCTGATTTTCCAGCAAGTACCATAGAGAGGAGAAATACCTATGTGCTGCCAAGTGAACGTGACGAAGGGAACCCTGTCTCAGGCGGAAATTGACGCCTATGTGGATCATGCGCGCCAGAAGTACAACCGCGAGCCGCTTTCGATAGACATTGCGGTGGATGGCGACGAAGTGGAACTGTCCTACGATTTCGGCAACGTGCCGTTCCAGCGGATTCGCCGCATCACGGGCTATCTGGTGGGCACGCTCGACCGCTTCAACAACGCCAAGCGCGCCGAGGAGCATGACCGCGTGAAGCATGGAATGCCGGCGGCGGTGTGATAATAGCAAGGGTGATTTTTTCCCCGTTCGGGTGTCGGAAGGCAGCCGGGCGGGGTTTTATTTTTTCTGCCTGAGAATTTACAATCTGCATTGACAATGCCACAAACGCATGATATATCATGTGGTAAAAGGAGGTTGATTCCATGGCTCGCAAGCAATTTTTATCCTTCCTGCTGATTTTTTCCCTGCTCATCTCGTGTGCGTCCGCGCTGGCGGAAGCGGACGATGACGACGATTGGGACGACAATGTGGATGATGCGTGGGAAATGGAGCATCCTCTCCGCAGCGGTGACTATGCCTATGCCCCACTTGATGACGGGATGGTCAAAATCACTTCTTACGGCGGCGCTGATACCGAGATTGTCATCCCCCACACGCTGGACGGTAAGCCCGTCACCGCCATCGGCGAACTTGCCTTTCATTTCAGCCTGTCCCTAACCTCCGTCACCATCCCCGATTCCGTCACCTGCATCAGCAAAAGGGCGTTTTCCTGCTGTTATAACCTGATGTCGATTGCCCTGCCCAGCGGTCTGACCGCTATCGAGCCGGGTACGTTCGAGCTGTGCAATTCCCTGACATCCATCGCCATCCCCGATTCGATCACGACCATTGCGGAGGATGCCTTTGTGAGCTGCAAGGCGCTGCAATCCTTCACCCTTTCGCCGAATCACCCGTATTTCTTCTTGGCGGACGGCGCCCTGTGCCGCACCGTTGACAACACGCTTCTGTTCTACCCCAACGCCCGCGAAAACCGTACATATCGCATTCCGGACGGCATCGCCGCCATCAGCGCCTATGCGTTCTATGACTGCGACCTGCTGGAATCCGTTGTCATCCCCGATTCCATCACCCAGATTCCCGAACGCGCATTTTATGGCTGTTCGGCGCTTGCCTCCGTATCTCTGCCCGATTCGCTGACCGAAATCGGCATTGCAGCATTCTCCTTCTGCGCCGCGCTGACCGACATTCGCCTCCCCGCGTCCATTACGGAAATCAGTGCTGGTCTGTTCTCCGGCTGTTCCTCCCTTGCGACCCTTGAAATTCCGGATTCTGTGACCATCATCGGCGGCGACGCTTTCGTTGGCTGCACTTCGCTGACTTCGATTGCCATCCCCGATTCCGTCACCGAAATAGGCGCGAATCCCTTCCCGCGTTCCGGGCTGCAATCCATCACCCTGTCCCTCGATAACCCGACTTTCGCCGTGGTGGACGGCGCACTCGTCCGCAAAGCTGACAATACCCTGCTATCCTACTTCTGCGGGCGGCAGGATGCCGCCTACACCATCCCGCAGGGCATTCTCGCCATCGGGGACAACGCCTTTGCCTATGTCGATTCACTGCAATCCATCACGATTCCTGATTCCGTCACCAGCATCGGGCATTCAGCGTTTCTATTCTGCCGCGGGCTGACCGACGTCACCATCCCCGATTCCGTCACATCCATCGGCAATAGCGCGTTTTCCGACTGCTCTTCGCTGGCGACGGTCACGCTGCCCGCCTCGATTTCCGAAATCAGCGACCACTTGTTTTTCGCCTGCGACGTTCTTTCTTCTGTCAACATTCCTGATTCTGTGACGCGCATTGGAGAAAGTGCCTTTGCCTCCTGTGACCAGCTTCACACAATTGATATTCCAGACTCCATCACCATCATCGACCACGGCGCTTTCCAGCTTTCCGGCATCACCTCGGTCAGTATTCCCAATTCCGTCACGACCATCGGCAATGGTGCTTTCTCGTATTGCGACACCTTGACCGATGTCACGCTTCCCGGTTCCCTCACCGAAATCGGATATATGACGTTCGCGCACAGTCTTTCCTTAACTTCCATCACCATTCCCGCTTCGGTTACATTCATCGACAACGATGCGTTTAAGTATCACAACAGCCTGACCCTCACCGTGACGCCGGATTCCTACGCAGAAGAGTACGCAAAAGCCCGCAAGATTGACTATACCTACCCCGACTAATCCCCCACATCAAAAGGAGGTCGCCCCACCCGAACGGCCTCCTTTTCATATTCCCTTTTTACCGAATCTCGCTCCGAATCTCATCCAGACACCGATTCAGCGCGTCCTCCCACCTCGGCAGGCGCGGCTCGGCGGGTAGCAGCCGTACGCTCGACGGATGGTGAATGCCCACCGAGCCGCGGTAGCCGCTCACCGGCTGTACCCGGCAGCGGCTGCCCACCATCCCCAGCGTCGCCATCGCCAGCGTCGCAAGGTTGCATTCGCCCTCGTTGATGAGGTGGTAAATGCCGAATTTCTCCGTTTGAATCAGGCTGACCATCGCACGGGCAAGGTCAAGCGTGTACGTCGGGCAAGCCATCAGATCGTCGGAAATCGTCAGCTTCTGATGATCCTGCGCTGACGCCAGAATGCCGCAGATTTCCCCCTTCGGCGCGGCGGAGAACAGGCAGCCCGTGCGGACGATGAAGGACCGCGTCATCAGCGCGCGCACAGCTTCTTCCGCCTGCACCTTCGACAATCCGTAAACGTTCGCGGCGCACGTCTTGTCTCTCGTTCCGTGGATAACGTCCGGCGCAGCGCCAAACACCTCCGACGAGGACATCAGCATCAGCTTCGCCCCAATCGCCAGTGCCGCGCGAACCATGTTCAGCGTGCCCATCGCGTTCACGTCGATGCACTTTGCGGGTTCCGTTTCCGCTTTGAGCAGGTCGGTATACGCCGCCAAGTGGATGATGGCATCCGGCTTTTCCGCCGTCACCCATTCGCGCACTGCCGCGCCGTCCGTCACATCGAAATCCGTCACATCCACGCCGCGCGCATTCACATGCTTCTCGCGCAGTGCACGCATCACGTCGCGCCCCAGCATTCCGTCCGCGCCCGTCACCAATACCTTCATCATGTCCACCCTTTCGCCATTTCCGTCCATCTTTTTGCCAGATATTCAAGCTGATTATACCATTTTTTCTGCCTTTGCGCAACTGGTGAGGGGGATTTTTCATTGACACAAGGCGCTATTTCGTGTATAGTGAATAAAGAAAAGGAGGTCGATTTTATGACACGCAAACGTTTCTCTGCGTTTTTACTGGCATCCGCGCTTCTCCTCGTCTTTCTGACAAGCGCCGTTTTTGCAGATGGCGGCAAGAAAAAGCAGACCATCCTCACCTCCGGGGATTATCAGTACGTCCTGCACAAGGACGGTTCCGCAGAGCTTCTCTACTGCCTAAGCGACGACGCGGAAATCGTGCTTCCGGACACGCTGGACGGTCATCGCGTCACAATCATTGACACCATCTCTTTCTCCCTCTCTCTGACAGCCGTAACCATTCCCAATTCTGTTGCCGACCTCGACCATAACCCCTTCGGCTGCTGTCCGCTGCTGCAAACCATTTCTGTCGCCCCGGAGCATCCGTCTTTTTATACATTGGACGGCGTTTTGTTCCGTAAAAAGGACGATGCGCTTGTTGCCTATCCGCGGGGAAAGGCTGCTTCCAGCTACGCCGTTCCGCAGGGAACATCGGCTGTCGGCGAGCGCGCCTTTGACTGCTGCTCCTTTTTGACAAGTGTTTCTCTGCCCGCTTCCGTTACAGAGATTGACGATTACGCTTTCAGCGATTGTTCCGCCCTCGTTGAGGTTTCCATTCCCTCCTCTGTTGACGAGATTGGTTCATGTGCTTTCAACTATTGCACCGCGCTGTCTTCCATCGTCATTCCCGATTCCGTCACAGAAATCGAGGACATTGCTTTTTTCCAGTGCAGCGCCCTGCGTTCCGTCCTTCTCCCCGCTTCCGTAACGGAAATTGGCGTTGGCGCTTTCGACAAATGCCCTAACCTCACGCTGACCGTTTTCCGCAATTCCTACGCCGAACGGTACGCGCAGCGAAACCATATTCCCTACACTTATGCCGACTAATTGAAAAAGAATCATCCCCTGAAAATGCAAGGAGGCCGCCTCTCATCAGGACGGTCTCCATTTTTGTATTGATAAGTAAAGCAGCAAGCAGGGTCATTTTGCTAAAAATGACGATTAGCTTGTTGGAAACACATTTCCCAATCCCAATGAATGTAGCGCGGACGCTGTGGTTATATCGTCATGAAAGATGCAGTCAGTGTCCAATTGAATACAGAAGAGCGGATAATAGCGTTCAGATTTCCATGCATCTTTACACTTTTTTCGCTTCACCATCCACCATCGGGAATACAATCCGCACCTCGAAAATATCCTTCATCACGTTCATGGTGCAGTGCCCTTGGTGTTTTTCGCAAATCATGCTGATGCTTTTTGTGCCGAAACCGTGGTAGCGCTTGTCCTGTTTGGTGGTCAGCGGCAGATTGTTTTCAAACTGCGGCGCAGTAAGCAAATAGTTCTCTTCCTGAATGACAAACGTGCCGCAAGTGCTTTGACCAGTAAGGCTGATGAGACGTTTGCTGGGAATTTTGATTTGCTCAACAGCTTCGATGGCATTGTCCAGCAAATTGCTGAATAGGGAGAAGATTTCTGCATCAGAGAGAAACTGCAGCGGCTGTCCGTCGATGCTGCATGTCAGCGTGATACCCTTCTTTTCGCAAAGGAGACTGCGATTCGTCAGCACAATATCCAGTGCATGATTGCCGGTTTTGAAAATAGAATCGTAGATGTTGACGGTTTCTTGAAGCGCCTTGACTTCATCGGGCGGAATCACGCCGTTCAGCGCGGAAATTTGATGCTTCAGGTCATGGCATTTTACGTTAATGAGGTCGATGATGTCTTTTTCAATTTGAAATTGCTTGCTGTCGTCTTCCGCCATTTGCAGCACGGTGCTCTTTTCGATTTCTGCCTTGCGTGCAGCAAGCCAGCCAAATTCCACATAGAAGGACAGCAGTGCCGTTAAGCAGGAAAATACCATAATATAACTCTGCACTGACGGAAAACCGATGGCTGCACGATGCGCAAAGGAATTTAAGAAAATTGTAACCAGCACGGCGATACAGCTGACAACAATCTGTATGCGGTTGTTGAGCATCGTTCCCCGGTAGTCAGCTTTTCGAATCATGGTGAAATAGAGGATAACATAATATCCCGCCGTGATGCAAATCAGCATGAGTGCTTTGAGAAGTGGGTGCATGGAAACGCTGATGAAACGTACTAATAGCAGATACGTTCGCTGACTCATGTGCTGCATACAGTAACCGGCAGTGGAACAGAACAGCATGGCCCAGAAATCGCATTCAAAGCAGAAGCCAATGGACAGCAGCGACAGGCAATACAGCAGAAAACTATCCAGCACACGGAAAAGCAGAGTCACGGTATCGCCCGGCGGAAGGGCGTAAACAAAGGCATCAGAACAGCATTTGTAGAGGATGACCACGCCGGTACAGCAAAGCAGACGAAGCGGAAACATTTTTTTTCGGGGCAGTTTCATCGCGACAATATAAACGGCGACAAAGAGGGCAGAAAGATAACTAAAAGAGCCCCAGATATTGGTCAGATTCATTGAGTATTTGCCCTCCGTTCGCAGAATTGGGTCATTGCGGCAAGAAAGTCCTTGCGCCGGGGATGAGAAATTGCAAGCGGCGTTTCGCCGACATAGACGGTATAGCCATCAATGCGGCGAATGTATTGCAGATTGACCAAATAGCAGCTGTTGCAGCGGAAAAAACCGTGCGGAGACAATTTCTTCTCCACGTTTTTGAGTGTCCCGTACGTTTCGTAATCATGAGAAAGTGTGTGGTAAATCAGCGTGTGCGACACTACCTCCACATAGAGCAGCTCACTGAGCGGCAAGTGGGTGTTGCCGTCCGCGGTAGGAATCACCACGCTCTGCTGACGGCGCTGCTGCTGTGTCTGGCAGTAGCGAAGAACCTTCTGCATTTTCAAATAGAAAGCATCGTAATCCAAAGGCTTCAGAATATAATCCAGTGCACTGACTTCATAGCCGTTAATAGCATAGCGCGCAAGGTTCGTGACAAAGACCAGTGCGACGTTGCTGTCGATTTCACGCATTCTGCGCGCTGCGGACAAGCCGTCCATGTTTGGCATTTCAATGTCCATAAAAATCAAGTCAAACTGCGAATGAAACGCGAACAAAAACTGCTGGGCATCGGGATAATGCGATAAATCAAATACTTCCTTGCTTTGCAGCGACAGCTTTTCCAGACAGGCGGTCAGCTGGTCATCGGCACTTTGATCATCCTCGACAATAGCAATGCGAATCATGGCTGCCTCCCTCATCGCGCAGTAGCTGTGCAGATACGGCTATCTGGCACTATTTCACGAAAAACGGTGCAATGCATGATGATTATAACAACCACCTGCTCAAAAGTCAAGTTTATGGGGAGAAAATGCAAGGATACGCGAAAAACAGCACAAAACGGGAGGAAAATGCTAAGATACAGCTATCCGATGATTGCGGAGAGGCAATCAATCAAAAGGAGGAGAAATGAAACATGAAGAGAACGGTTTCCAAGTGGCTGTCGATTCTCAGCTGCACGGCGTTGCTGTGTACGTCGATTCCTGCGGCGTTCGCAGAGGGCACAGTGGAGGAATCGCTGGTGCCGGTGACGGGCGCACAGACGGGTTTTGTGCTTTCGCAGGGCAAGTACTACACTGATTTCGCGAATTTGGCGCAGGAACGCGCGGCGGCAAAGGCGCTGAATATTCAGGTGGGTGAAGAGGGCTTTGTGCTGCTCAAGAATGACGGTGTGCTGCCGCTGGATAGTGCGACGACGAAGGTGTCCATGTTCGGTTTCCGTGCTGCCAACATCATGATGGGCGGCGGTGGCTCTGGCTCTGGCCGTCCGGGGCAGTACGGTGTGCCGAAAACCTCGCTGGAAGATGGCATGAAGCAGGCGGGCTTTGATGTCAACGAACGTCTGCTGTCCTTTTACAGCACAAAGTCGGCAGAAGTGAAGCCGACGGATATTCCGGATTCCATCGCCTACACTTACGATACTTACAGCGATGCAGCGCTGGTGGTTGTTTCCCGTTCCGGCTCGGAGGGCAGGGATGAAGTGACTTACGGCTATGCGCAGGACGAGAATGCTGACCCGAATGCGCACATGCTGGAGCTGACGGACACGGAAAAAGATCTGATTCGCTACGTGAAGGCGAATTTCCCCAAGGTTATTCTGATTGTCAACTCCTCCAATGCGATGGAGCTGGCGGAAGTGAATGCGCCGAAGACGGAGGACAACCTCGGCGTTGATGCGATTCTCTGGGTGGGTCATACCGGCAACGACGGCGCGGCGGCAATCGGCAACATCCTCTCTGGCAAGGTTTCGCCGTCCGGCCGCACTGCGGATACTTACGCGGTCGATTTCACCAAAGATCCGACGTTCACGAATTTCGGCTCGAATGGGCAGAATTTTGAAAACGGCGAGCGCATGAACAACAACGTCTATGTCGACGATACGATGACAGATTATCACTCCGTGGAATACCGCGAAGGCATTTATGTCGGCTACCGTTATTATGAGACGAAGGGACACGATGCCGGCGAAGCATGGTATGACGAGAATGTCGTGTACCCGTTCGGCTACGGCTTGAGCTACACCACCTTTACGCAGGAAATCGAGGGGGACATTGCGCCGACTGGTGTGATTCATGCGGCGAATGAAACCATCACGGTGAAGGTTCGTGTGACGAACACGGGCGATGTGGCAGGCAAGGACGTTGTGCAGCTGTACTACACCGCGCCGTACACCGAGGGCGAAATTGAAAAGGCGTATGTCAATCTGGCAGCGTTCGGCAAGACGAAGGAGCTTCAGCCCGGCGAGAGCGAAGTGGTGACGCTGCAGTTCGTGGCACAGGATATGGCATCGTTTGACTGGAACGACGCCAACGCCAACGAGTTCCGCGGCTACGAACTTGAAGCTGGCGACTATGTGCTGTCCATCCGCCGCAACGCGCATGAAGAAATCGCGTCGATTACCCGCACGGTTGAAACGGGCTTGCAGTGCGTGACTGACTACACCACGGGTGCGGAAATCAAGCCGCTCTTCTCCGGCGATGAAGGACTGGAAGCCTACACCTCTGTCAATGAAACGCTGGAAAACAATCAGATGTCCCGTGCGGACGGACTGGAAGTTCCGGCTGCCGCAACGAAGGAAGACCGCACTTGGGATCAGGCAGTTATTGATGAACTGGATGCCCAGAAGGAATATTTCAGCCTGAATGACACGGAGGATTCGCCGTGGTACGTTTCGCAGGTTCCTGCGACTTGGACGCAGAATGCTGGTACACGCGATGAAAACGGCAAAACGGCGATTCAGCTGGCGGATTTGGCTGGCGTGCCGTACACCGAGCCGAGCGTGGTGGATGGCGTGGCAGTTGCCTCTGACGATGAAGGCACGAAGAAGTGGGACGAGTACATGAATCAGCTGACGTGGGACGAAATGGCGACCATCGTCTCCTACGGCGGATTCGGGCAGCCTGCGGTAGAAGCTATCGGCAAGAAGCAGAACGGTGCGTATGACGCGGCGGCACATCCCTTCTGGAATGGCGGGATGTTCGGCGGCGCACAGGCACCCGAAAATCAGATGGGTACGAACTGGGTTACGCCGGCTGTATGGGGCTGCACATGGAACACGGAGCTGCTGTATGACATTGGCATCATGACGGGCAACGAAGCGCTGCTGTTCAATATCAATGGTCTCTATGGCTTCTCCCTGAACATTCATCGTTCTGCGTTCGGCGGCCGCAACTTCGAGTATCTCTCCGAAGATCCGCTGCTGGCCGGCAAACTCGCGGCGGCGCTGAGCAGTGCTGCGACCGAAAAGGGCCTTGTGACCTACACGAAGCACTACATGATGAACAATCAGGAAACGAACCGCAATACGAACGGCGGCGTGATTACATGGGCGAACGAACAGGCCATCCGCGAAATCTATGCCAAGCCCTACGAACTGGCGGTCAAGGAAGGCAACAACTCCGCATTCATGACGGCGTTTAACCGTATTGGCTTGTCCACCTGTTCGACGAACTACGCGCTGCTGGAACTGCTGACCCGCGGCGAATGGGGCTTCTGCGGCCATAACGTGACGGACTACATGGACTATCCGGAATATCGCTATACGAACCTGATGGTTCGCGCGGGCAATGAACTGCCCCTTGGCGGCCCGAACAAGCTGATTGGCAAGGGCAAGGGCGGCAACAGCTCCAGCACCGAAGGTACTTGGAGCGCAGAGCTGAACACTGTGCTGGTGGCGGCCGATACGGCCAGCGCAGAAGCAGCTGATGCAGCGCGCCGTGCAGGGGAGGATGCGTCCACCTACGAGACGGTTCCTTCTGCAACGCAGTATTTCGCTGTCCGCAAGGCAGCGCAGCGCGTTTTGTACTCCAACGCCAACTCCAATGCGATTCTCAATGGCTATGAGAATCATATCGTGGAAGAGTTGGAATACAAAGAGGGCGACAAGTTCGGCGGTTGGGGCGGCGGCAAGAACATCATTACGCCCCTCTTTACGGCGCGCTATGCTGATGTCAGCGACATCAAGATTGTGAATGCGGATGCGATTCCCGGCATGAACCTTGGCGCGGACGGCGTCGCCTCCGGCACATTCAACGAGGCTGGCGACTACACTGTCACGGCGACGGCGACGGTCGAAGGCTGGGTCTATGTGCAGCTGACGCTGACGATTCACGTCAAGTAATATGGCATAACTCGTTTACTGGACGGATTCGCGCTGGCGGACAAGCGAATCCGTCCTTGATTTTCTGATGAAAGGGAAGGAGCAAAGTTTATGAAGCGAATTACAGCGATGCTGTTGATGATTTGCTTATGCTTGATGGGGCAGAGCGTGCTGGCTGAGAAAAAAGTTGGCAAGATTGCTGTTGCGCAGGAACCGACGAAGATGGATTACTGGGTTGGGGAAGAATTTTCCGCAGAGGGCGGCGTGCTGCTGGTGACATACCGCGACAAAACCACTGCTGAAATTCCGATGACGGATGAAAATGTGAAGCTGCCTAACGTCAAGACAAACACACCCGGCCGCAAGGCAGTGAAAGTGACTTACGGCGGCAAAAACGTGACCTTTTATATCAATGTGGCAGAAAAAGGCGCGGAAGTGACGTTCGAGCTGAATTACGACGGTGCACCAGAAGCGCAAAAAGAAGCGGCACGTCAGGGCAAGGGCGTAGAAGCCCCGGAGAATCCCGTGCGTGATGGTTATACCTTCGATGCGTGGTATACCGATGCTGCCTGCACGGTACTGTATGATTTTGCGCAGGTGGTTGAACAGCCCATGACACTCTATGCGAACTGGCTGGCGGACGATGCCGTGTATTATCCTGTGACGTACAGCTTGAACTATTACGGCGTACTGCCGGACGGTTATGTGCAGCAGGTAAAATCCGGTGAAACGGCACGGATGCTGTCCTTAGCGCTGGTACGCGACGAATTTGAATTTATCGGATGGTATGCCGATGCAGCCTGCACCGTGCCGTATGTGCAGGAAAACGCGATTGAAGGCGAAACGACCATCTATGCGGGATGGAAATCGCTCAAAATGGGTGCAGAGACGTATACGTTTGAAGCCGAACAGACCAGCTTGCTGGGCAAGGAAGGGCCGGGCATGTCCGGTTCTGCATCCGGCGCATCCATGATAGTCAACGATGCGACGAATCTGGACGCCAGCAATGGCAAGTATGTCTCGTACCTGTATAAAAAAGGGCTGTCGTTGGATTTCTATCTGGCGAGCAGCGAAGCGGTGTCGGATGCAGTGCTGACGCTGCGGGTTGCGGCGGAAATGGACAACATCAGCCTCTCGCCCGATAACTACACGATTGAAGTCAACGGTCAGCCGGTGATGTTTGATGCGATTGCACTGGAAAAAGGAGCAAAATTTGCAGACTGCATTGTTATTCAGAACGTCGCTTTGCAGGTCGGCGCAAACACGATTCGCCTTGTGACGAATAACAGCGTGAACCCGATGGGTGAAGGCATGGGAACGTATCAAGGCACAGCGCCGATGGTGGACTGCATCAAGCTGACGACGACGGCGGTTGTAACGTGGGATGCAAACTACAATCTGCCAATGATGTACTGATTTCGCGGAGGAGAACATGGCGCAGAAAACGAAGAAAAAGCTGATTCGCGTATGGGCAATTGTCAGCGCACTGGTGCTGATTCTGCTGACCGTCGCGACGGTGCTGACGCAGTTTGTCATGCAGGATGTGCTGGCCTCTCTGCTGGGACGCGACGTGGCGGTTTATGCCGAGGGCGTGACACCACTGTATACCACCGAATACACGAACAAGGACGAAGTCTATCAGGCGGCGAACAAACTCAACGAGCGCATCTGCGAAGAAGGCTTTGTGCTGCTCAAGAACGAGGGAAATGCGCTGCCGCTGGCATCAGGCAGCCGCATCACTGTGTTTGGCAAGAACAGTGTGAACCTTGCTTATGGCGGTTCGGGGTCGTCCGGCGGCGATAAGTCCGCAGCCATCGACCTCTATACCAGCTTGCAGAATGCGGGCTTTGCGGTCAATCCGGCGATGAAGCCCTTCTATGAGGATGATAAGCGCTCCGGCGCACGCCGCTCAGAAAATTCCACCAACTTGGATGACGGGAATACCGTGTTTTACTCCATTGGGGAAACGCCGCAGCGCTTGTATACGAAGGAAATCACGGATACCTACAAGGATTACAATGACGCGGCGCTGGTTGTGCTGACCCGCATCGGCGGCGAAGGTTTTGACCTG
>ERZ791729.855-NODE-855-length-12313-cov-2.076358_pt1 | contig 12313 bp, 9 predicted proteins | sample MGYA00510043_ERZ791729 | MGnify/ENA primary metagenome ERZ791729 (study PRJEB30046, sample SAMN00715149) | human gut metagenome | study: EMG produced TPA metagenomics assembly of the A metagenome-wide association study of gut microbiota in type 2... | reverse complement strand
GGGACCCCAGGGTGGTGGTCAGCCCGTATGACCGCACCAAGAAGATCAAGATTCTGAACCGGGGCACCAACAAGCCCTACCCTTCCGGTACCGTGCTGCGGGACACCAACTTCCCGAACGAGATCAAGAAGTTCCGCGTGCCCTGATGCGGCCGCCGCAAAAAGAAGATGCCCGCGCCCCTGAACATGCTGTATGTTCCGGGGCGCTGGTGTATTCTACCCCCTGTGAAACCATGAGCGAAGCTTCCAGAAAACAGCTTTCCTTTTCCTCCGTAGCCATTCTCGGCCCCGGCCTTCTGGGCGGTTCCCTGGCGCTTGCCGTCAGGAAGCAGCTGCCGCATGTCCACGGCCGTTTGGGGGGCAGGGGGGGGGAGCCGCTGGAATATGCCCGCTCTTCCGGAGCCGCCCATGCCGCCTCCACCCGGTTGGAAGAGGTGGTGGAAGGCGCGGACCTGGTTGTGCTGGCTACCCCGGTGGGCGTGATGTCCCGCCTCGTTTCCGGAATGCTCCCCCTGCTGAAACCGGGCGTGCTGGTGACGGACGTGGGTTCCGTGAAGGGTTGCGTCCACCAGTCCGTGGGTTCCGCTCTGACGGAAACCGGCGTGGCGTTTATCGGCTCCCATCCCATGGCCGGTTCTGAAAAGCAGGGCATGGAGCATGCCTCCGGGGAGCTTTTCCGGGACGCCACGTGCATTCTGACCAATGACGAGCACGTGCATGAAGACATGCTGCTGCTGCTCCAGCGGTTCTGGGAGCGCGTGGGCTGCCACTGCATCCGCATGAAAGCGGCGGACCATGATTCTTCCGTAGCCCGCATTTCCCATATACCGCATGCCTTGTCCGCCCTGTGCGTCCACACCGCCCTGGACGGGGGGGATGTGAAGCTGCTGGGGCTGGTGTCCGCCGGCGGTTTTCGCGACACCACCCGCGTTTCCATGGGGGAACCGTCCATGTGGGCGGAAATCCTGACGGAGAATGCCCCCGCCGTCCTGGACCGGCTGGACGAAGCCCTGTCCCAGTTGGGGGAGGTGCGGAACCGGCTGGCCTCCGGAGACAAGGAGGCGCTGCGGGAATGGCTGAAGGCCGCGGCGGAGAGCCGGGCGCAGGCTCTTGGCCTGTGAGAGGCGCCGGGGGCTTTTGCTGCCGGATGTGCCTTTGCAGGAAGGGAAAGGAACAGCCTGTTATCAAATTGTTAACAATCCGGGATGGACGGCCCGATGTTCTGTTTTATACTTGCCCCATGCGTTTATCCAACATGAATACCCCGCGCCGCCGCCGCCAGGGGCGCGGTTTGCACCGTGCCGCCGCCATTGGGAGCCTGCTTGTCCTCGGGCAGTCCGCCTATGCCGAGACTAAACCCGCCGCCGCAGAGGAGGGTGTGCAGGAAATGCCGGAACGCGTGATGACCATCCGTTCCAAGTCCCTGCGGGCGGAGACGGTCAGTTCCGCCACCCTCACGAACATGAAGACGGAAGAAGTTCCGCAAACGGTAAACGTTATTACGCGGGATCTGATGGATTCCAAGGGTTCCGATTCCCTGGTGGAGGCCCTGCGCATGGATTCCTCCGTCAATACGGGGGGGGACATGCTGCTGTCCCGCACGGCGGACCAGTACACCATCCGCGGTTTTGCTGGCACCGATGTGCAGATAGGCAACATGCCTCTTCCCCGCGGCATGGGATACGGCATGGATACGTCCCTGATAGAAAATATTGAAATTGTCAAAGGCCCCATCGGGTCCATTTCCGGCGGCCAGACCAGTACGCTCGGGGCATACGGCGCCGGCGGTTCCATTAACCTGATCCTGAAGGCGCCTGATTTTGAGGAACGGACGGAGTTGACGGCTTACGCCCGTCTTTCCCATCATGGGCAGAAGTACCGCGTAACTATTGACGACACCCGGTACAGGGGTGATGAAACGGACGGTTTTGCCCTGCGCACGGTGGTAGCCGCCGAGTATGAACGCCCGTTCTGGCTGAGCAACGGAGCCAACGGTGGCCAGAAGTACACGGTTTCCCCCATTTTCCGCTGGCAGCATGATTCCCGTACCAAGACGGTGCTGACGACCAGTTTCCAGTACCAGAATTCGCCGACGACGATGGGCATCCCCGTGCTGGGCGGCCACTTTGTGGGGCCGTATGACGCCTGGTACGGTTCTCCGAGCGGAAGGCTCAATTCCAAATCCCTGCTGGCGATGCTGGATTTCGAGCGCAAGCTGGAGAAGGTCTGGACAATCCGCATCGGCGGCGGCATGGGGTACAGCGATGTGGACTACAATGTCTGGGGCATTTCTTCTTCCGCCGGACGCGGAATGAGCACGGAGGATTATTACAACCAGATGATTGCTTCCGGAAAGGCCAAATACGAAGCCGCGTGGAGCGACGAGTGGAACATCAACTGGAATTTCTATTCCAACGCGCTGGCGGAGTTCAAGACCGGACAGGTGGAGCATGAAGCCCTGATGGGCGTTTCCTACACGGGGAGCAGCACCTATGGCGACGGTTCCAGCCTGGTGACGAACGCTACCGCGAACACGAACGGCTATTTCTCCCTGTACAATCCTCCGCCCTTTTTCCCCGCCGGGCGCGACTATTCCGGAGCCAATGCGACGGATACCGTGGTTCAGCGGGCGGGCGTCCTGCTGCAGGATGTCCTTAGCTACGGACAGTGGCGTTTCCTGGCCGGTGTGCGCGGGGACGCGCATTTCAGCCTGGACAACAATTACGCGTTTGCGTGGAGCCCCCGTTTCGGAATTACCCGCATGTTCGGTGAGCGCGTAGCTCTGTTCGCCAATGCGGCCCGTACTTCCGCCCCCAATTTCGGGTATCTGGATGAAAACGGGAAGGAACTGACCGATTCCTGGCGTACGGACCAGATGGAATTCGGCTTCCGGGTCAGCCCGGTGGACAAGGTGTGGTTCTCCGCTTCCTGGTTTGACATCATCCAGAATAACACTCCCGTAGCCATAGACGGATATACCAACCGGTACTATTCGGACGGCTCCAAGAGGGCGGAAGGCGTGGAACTTTCCCTGAACGGGGAAATCACCAAGAACTGGATTTCCTACCTTTCCTACACCTACACCCGCACCAAGAACCGGACCTCCGGGGAAGTGTATCCCACCATCGCTCCGAATGCGCTGGCCCTCTGGCAGAAATACCGCATTGACGGCGGCCTGCTGAACGGCACGGTGCTGGGCCTGGGCTACCGCTGCAAGGATTCCTACTATGCCACGTTCCGCGGTGCAAAGATTGCGGATAATTATACCATACCTTCCTACAGCGTGTTTGACTTCACGGTGGAAATCCCCCTGCCGGAAACCAAATGGCTGAAGGATGCCACCCTGAGGCTGGCCGTATACAACATTTTCGACAAGAAATACGTGCAGTCCACCCGCCACGCCGTGCAGTGCACGGTGGGAGAGCCCCGCACGTTTGAAGTAGGCGTGAAGACTACCTTCTAACCATTCCTTCCAGCCATGAGTTCCCCCGTCATTTCCGTCACCCGCCTCAAGCGCAGCTTCAAGTCCGGTTCCGAGGACATAGCCGTGCTGAAAGACATCAGCCTTACCGTGAACCAGGGAGAGTTCGTCGCCGTCATGGGCGCGAGCGGCTCCGGAAAAAGCACCCTGCTGAACGTGCTGGGGGGGCTGCTGCCTCCGGATTCCGGCACGGTGACGGTGGATGGGCTGGACCTCGGCTCCATGTCTGATGCCGCCCTGACAGTGTACCGGCGCGACCGCGTGGGGTTCATCTTCCAGATGTTCAACCTGGTGGGAACCCTGAACGTGGAGGAAAACATCCTGCTGCCCTCCCTGGCGGGGGGCAAAAAAGTGGCCTCCTCCACTCTGGACGCCATGATTGAAAAAGTGGGGCTGTCCCACCGCCGGCACGCCATGCCGGATACGCTCAGCGGCGGGGAACAGCAGCGGGTGGCGATTGCCCGTGCGCTGGTTTCCGGCCCGGCGCTGGTGCTGGCGGATGAACCCACGGGCAATCTGGATTCTGAAAACACCCGGCTCATGGGGGACCTGTTCCGGGATTTGCACCGTACGCAGGGCTGCGCCTTCGTGCTGGTGACACATGCGCCGGACGTAGCCATGTGGGCGGACCGCGTGATTGTGCTCAAGGACGGCCGCATCGTGGACGACAGGCCCACGGCGGAATTTGCCGGACCTGTGGAATTGTCCTCCTTCTATGAACGCACGCTGAATGACGCCTTATGACGCTGCTGTTCAAACTGATTTGGCGGGACCTGCGCGCCAACCCCGGCCGGGTGGCGGTCAGCGTGTTCGCCATCCTCGTCTCCGTCAGCCTCATTGTCTGGATGATGGGGAGCTATGATACGCTGGTCAAGGAGTTCGATAACGACGCGGAGGCCTACATGGGCAGCTATGACCTTTGCCTGGTGCCGGAGGCGCCCAAAGGGCCGCTTCCCCCCGGGCAGTACCCGCGGTTCAGTGATCCGGATCTGGCCGCGCGCCTGGCTGCCTCCCCTCTGGTGGAATCCGTGAACGCCGCCTGCCAGGTGCCCCGCCTCCAGATCGGCTGCGGAAATGAACGCGGCAGCTTTGACGAGCAGACGCGCGACCGCATGGGGATTCCTCCGCAGAGCCCCATCCTGGTGGGGAACCATGCCGTGGAATGTCCTTATGATTTGAAGGAAGGCGTCTGGCCGGATATGGCTTCCTCCTCCGCCATGGAGGGGGTGCTGGGCAGCGGAAGCGCCAAGTATTTCAGCGCGGGCGTGGGAACCGTCATGAACGTGCGCGTGGGAACGCACGTGTACGACGTGAAGGTCGTGGGCATCGTCAAGCAGGCCAAGGCTACCCCCGGCGTCATTATGGGACCGGGCGGCATGTCCGGACCGGCTTTTTCCTCCCTCTTTGTGCCCGTAAAGGTGTGTGAAAAAATCACGGGCCAGCCTTTTGCCCCCAATTTGATTTACGTTCAGCTCAAGGAAGGGGTGGACAAAAAGGAGTTTGTGGACGGCCTCCGGCAGGAGCTGGCCCAGGCCTCCGCCGTGGTGGCGGATACGGATTCCATTATCCAGCGGCTTTCCAGCGACCGTTCCGTCCGTTCCCAGAAGGAGAGTGCGGAGATGTCCGTCTGGCTCGTCCTGTTCTCCTGCGTCTTCATCATTTTCACGACCCTGAGCATCGGCGTCAGCGAGCGCACCCGCAGACTGGCCCTGATGCGTGCGCTGGGGATGAGCCGCATGCAGATCGCGCTGCTGATTGTGGGAGAGGGGCTTTTCCTGTGCATTCCGGCGCTGCTGGGCGGCCTGGCCGCCGGCTTTTGCCTGGTGTACCTTCTGGAGGAAGGTTCTTCCTCGGTCCCCGTCCTGACCTGGACGACGGTGCTGGCTGCCGCCGCGTGCGCCGTGGGGGGGGCCTTGCTGGCTTCCATCATTCCCGCATGGCGCGCTTCCCGCCAGTCTCCGCTGGAAGCGGCCGTGCCCTCTTCCGGATTCATCGGGAAAGTGAGCCGCGTTCCCGTGTGGTCCGTGATCGCCGGGCTGGCGTGCGTGTGCCTCCAGCCTGCGGCCCTGCTTCTGCCGGGCCTGGAGGTGGAGACGCGCAAGTGGATCTTTTTCTGGCTGGGGTATCCCGGCCTGGTGGCCGGTGCGCTGTTCCTGGCTCCCGCCTTCGTGCGCGTGACGGAGTGGGCCGGATCATGGATCACGGGGCTGCTGCTGCGCGTGCCGCATTCTTTCCTGCAAGGGCGCCCCGCCGGCACCCTCGCCCGTTCGGGGGGACCCGCCGTATCCATGTCCGTGGGCCTGTCCCTCTTTGTAGGGGTGCAGACGTGGGGATATTCCATGCTGGTTCCCTTCTCTCCGGATACGTCCACGCCCGGAACGCTGGTTTCCTTCCTGCATACGGAGTTCAAGCCTGCGGACGTTCCGGAGCTGATGGCGCGGCCCAGCCTGCGTAATTCGCGGATGTATCCCATTTACGTGGATGAACCGGACATTGCCCCGGCGCAGATGAAGACCCCAGGTTTTTCCGGAATGCGCAACCGCTCCATCGTGCTGGCCGGCATTCCCGTGGCGGAGATGGCTCAGGGAAGCCATCCCCTGTTCAGGCCCGTGTTCGTTTCCGGCAACCCGCAGGAAGCCTATGCCATGCTGGAATCCACCCGTTCCCTGCTGATTCCGGACACCTTTGCCCGGACGGTGGGGCTGAAGGCCGGGGATGACCTGATGCTGGTGAATCCGTCCCATCAGGGGCGCCGTTCCGGGAATGCTCCGTCTGCCGGAGCTCACGGACGGGGCAGAGGCCCCGGCATGCAGGGGGAACCCTGGAAGGTGGCGGGAGTCGTCTCCTTCCCCGGCTGGCACTGGCTGACCAAGACCAGCGGCATGCGCGTGCGCCGCGGGGGCTTTGTGGCGGCCCTGGCGATTGCCGATGAACGCTGGCTCAAGGAGGAATACGGCCATCAGGGGTTCCAGTTCATCTGGGGGGACACCGCCCCCGGGATAAGCAACCTGGAGCTCCAGAACGACCTGGGGGAATACGCCCTGATGAAGGTGCGGCAGCAGGAGAACAAAGGGGAAGGCGTGAAGCCGCTGGTGAAGGCCCTGACCCGGGAAAGCCTGGGGGGGAGCGTCACCAGCCGCGGTGACAACGTGATCTTTACGATGAGCAAGCTTCCCATCATCATGATGGTGATTGCCGTGCTGGCCGTGCTCAATACTGTTCTGGCCTCCGTGCAGTCCCGCCGCCGGGAATTCGGCCTGATGCGGGCGGTAGGCGTGCCGGCCGCCATGGTGATGCGGATGCTCTGGGCGGAGACGCTGATGGTCTCCCTGTGCGCCGTCGTCATGAGCCTGGCCCTGGGCGTGCTGGGAGCCTGGTGCTCCATCCAGATTCTGGAATACGGCTATCACTTCGGCATCGTCACTCCTCCCATCACGATGCCCTGGGCCCATCTGGGGTATGCGGTGCTTCTGGTGCTGGCCCTTTCCTCCCTGGCGTGCCTTCTGCCAGCGTGGCGCATGAAGCGCGCGTCCGTGACGGACTTGCTTTCCGTCCGGGAGGGGTAGGGGACCTTCTGGATTATATTTGTCGAAAAAAGTATTGATTGCTGAAAATTAAGCAAATAGGATCAGCTGTATACTTTAGAATGAAATATTTTTACCATGACCGGAATGGAGAATTGCATGGTCCTGCTGAACTGGATTTTCTGGCCTGTGAGGTAAAATGGGGCGGTCTGCCTGATCATTTGATGATCCGTCCAGTGGATGGTGAAGAATGGGTTGCCCTGACGGAGGCAGTGAAAAGGGAAACGGGAACCGGATTTTATCCGAACGTGATGTCTGTTCCGCCGGAAGAGGTAGCCGGTCTGTCGTTTTGGAAGCGTCTCCGGTATTATTATCGGAGATCATGGAGAATGGCATTCGTCTTTTCCGGACGCGCTTCCCGGCGGGAATGCCTGTCCGTTTTCCTGTCCATGACGCTGGCGGATTGCCTGGGGCTGGCGGTTGCCCAGATTCTGCTGGGGCTTGCTCTTCCTCCCCTGATGCCGGGAATCGACGTGTTTTCCTGTTTGTTCTTCATCTTCCTGCTCTTGAAATTGTTGCTGGGGTTGCTGATTGTCCTTCAATTCTTTGCCTTGTGCTGGAGAAGGCTTCATGACTTGTCCCTGGCGGGCGGTTGGTCGTTTGTTCTTCCTTTTGTCCTTCTGGCTGGCAGTTTGCCGGTAGAATGGTTGTTTGGTCGTTTGTTCCAGTCTGATGCGTGGGGAATGTTCGTGGAACATGCGGGAGGTGCTGGAGTAATGGCGGCAGGAGGAATGGGAGTGGCCGTTTTCGTGTTGTCCGGAACCTGGGTTGTTGCGCTGCTGGGCCTGTTTCCCGGTACGAAGAAGGAAAATCAATACGGTCATCCCCCGGAGGTATGACCGTTCCGTTTCCCGGACAGAGAGGAACCGGGGATTTTTCCCTTCGCCGGAAAGGGAGGATAATATCGACAAACCCCGTAATGCGTGTTTGACTGAAAGGGCTTTCCCGTGAACCTGTCTTCTTCCAGTCCTGGTCCTTTTTCTGAAAGGAAGTTCAGCTTGCCTGAATGGATGGCGGCAAGATGGAGGTGGTTGTTTTCTTGGTCCGGCCGCATTTCCAGCGCCTCATATTTATACGCGTGGCTGTTTTATGGCGCGTGCATGGGGACGCTGGTTTTTTCAGGATATTGGGCCGCGGTGAATGGGAGTATTCATCCGCGTTTTGTGGTAACGGCTGAGCATGGAATAAACCTGGCGTGTTTGAGTGCGGCCATGCTTGTTCCATGCATGGGACTTGTTTTTCGCAGGCTCCGTGATCTTGATCTGGGCCTCCTCTGGGCGGTTCCCGTTTACGCGGCTTCCTTGGGATGTGCGGAGACGGGCTTTTATCATGTGTACGGATGGGCGCGGGCTGCGGCGGGAGGGAATGCCTCCCTTTTAATTTGCGGCGCCATGTTTTTCTGCATGTTTCTGTTTTGTGCCGTGGCGCCGCTTGCGCTGGGATGTGTTCCCGGCAACAGCCGGTCCGGCATTTCCGGGCGAACCGGGGAAAGAACGGAAGGAAAGAAGTGATTGTGAAACGTTATTATTACCATACGCCGGATGGGGAATTGCATGGTCCGGCCGATTTTGATTTCCTGGTCAGGGAAGTCCGCTATGCCGGATTACCGCTGGGACTGATGGTCAGGGAGGAGCGTTCGGAAGACTGGATATGGATAGGAGACATTCCGGGAGCTCCGCCGGAATGGAAGTTGCTCAAGGAGCGGTATTCCGGAACCGGGGAATGGATGAAAGTGGGCAAGGTATGGAAATGCGGCAGCAGAAGTCGTTTTAAGTGGCTGTTTTCCTTGTTGTTGGTGCATGGCCGTTCTTCGCGTTGGGAGGCGGCGATTGCCTATGGCGTGCTTCTGGCGCTTGCCCCTCCTTTCTGGATAGTATGTTTTTGTGGAGCTGCCGGTTTTTTTGAATCTCTTCCTTTTGGGATGCTTTTTGCTCTTCTGCCGGGGTTGTTGCTGTTGTTTTTCTTTTTATTTTGTTTTATTGCTCTGGGCGTGAGACGCTTTCATGATGCCGGACTGCATGGTGGCTGGCTGGCGGCAGTCTGGTTGCCGTGGATAGCGGGCCTGGTTTGTCCTTTTAAGGGGGCGCTTTTGGCAATGTCCTTTTGCTGGAACCCCGTGTGGGGTATGTTCACTGGCATAGCTGTCTTGACTGCTCCCGTCCTGTTCAGTCTTTTGCTGCCGGAGCAAAAGCGCAAAAACATCTATGGAGAGCCTTCCTGGAATAGAAAATAAGTGCATGAAAAAGAAAATAGAAATCGCTTCCTGGCCGCGAAGGTCCCATTACGAGTATTTCCAGACGTTTGAATGTCCCATGTTTTCCATCACGTCTCCCGTGCGGGTGGATGCCTTGTACCGTTATGCGAAACAGGAGGGGATTTCCTTTTTCGCCCTGTGCCTGTTTGTGCTGTTGAAGGCGGTGAATAAGATTCCCCAACTGCGCCAGAGGGTGGAGGAAGGGGAGGTGTGGGAGTATGAATCCGTGGACGCCCTGGTTCCGGTGCTGGCTAAGGATGGGGAATTCACCCAGATTTTAGTAGAGTATCGGGCGGAGCTGGCTGATTTTCTGGAGCATGCCGTTCCGCTCATTCAGGCGGCCAAGCAGGCTCCGGCCCGGGCTAATCCCTGCCATCGGACGGATATTGCCGTGTTCAGCTGCCTGCCGTGGATTCCGTTTACGCAGGTGGCCAGCGCCTACAGGGTGTTCCGGGGGCAGTACCTTCCCCTCATCCATTGGGGGAAGATGGAGGCGGACGTTTCCGGCAGGCTGATGATGCCCGTGGCCATTCAGGCGAACCATGTGCTGGTGGACGGAGTCCATGTTGGTAATTTTTATAAAAATATTGATTGTTTTTGTTGCGGGTTTTAGGCTGGGACGCATGGCTTCCCTATTGCGCCCTTCCGGCGATTACCGGTCTCTGCTTTCCTACAGAAAGGCGGAGCAGATTTATGATCTGACCTATTATTTTTGTAAGGCGTACTTGTCTTCTCGTGACAGGACAGTTGATTAGATGGTTCAGGCTGCCCGTTCCGGAAAGCAGAATATTGTGGAGGGAAAGGAGGCGGGGCTGGTCTCCATGGAAACGGAAATCAAGCTGATGAATATAGCCAGAGCCAGTCTGGATGAATTACTGGCTGATTATGAAGACTTTTTGAGAGTGAGAGGCTTTCCCGTGTGGGAAAAGGATTCACGAGAGTCCCTTTTTGTCAGAAAGAAGGGTGCGGACAAATGTCTGGCCCGGGATTATTTTTTGGAACTGGCCCGGACAAGGCCGCCTGAGGTGGTGGCCAATATGGCCATTTGCCTGATTTTCCAGGCCAAGTATTTATTAATGCGGCAGCTCAGGTTTTTGGAGGGGAAGTTTCTTGGAGAAGGGGGGATGAGGGAAAGAATGAGCCGGATGAGAAGGGATAGGGGTGATAGGGGTGATGATGGGGATTCCCTATAATCCCTAAAGTTTCCAGTGAGCCCCATAGGCCCTATTCTTCTCCCAAGGTTTTACTGATTCCCGGCCAGGCATCCCGGACAGTTCTGGACTGAGTGCCCCGGAGATATTTCCACCAGCTCCGGCTCCCGGTCCGTCAGGCAGAGTTCCGGGTTTCCGAGGGTGTTTCTGGGGCGGAAGCTGCATCCGCAAGGTTCCTGCATCATGTTGGGGGGCAGTCCGGGAATGGTGTAGAGGGGAGAGCCTTTCGCATGTAGTCCGGGAATGGATTTCATCAGGGCCCTGGTGTAGGCGTGCCGGGGATGTTCCAAAAGCTCCCGCGCCGGGGCGCTTTCAACAATGCGGCCTGCGTACATGACGTTGATGCGTTCCGCATATTGGCGCACCACGCCGAGGTCATGCGTGATGAGGATGACGGAGGTGTTCATGTCCTGCTGAAGTTTTCTGATGAGGTCAAGCACCTGCTTCTGCACGGTGACGTCAAGGGCAGTAGTGGGCTCGTCCGCAATGAGGATTTCCGGCCTGGTGATGAGGGCCATGGCGATCATGACGCGCTGGCGCATGCCTCCGGAGAATTGATGGGGATAGGCGTCCATGCGCTGTTCCGCGTCCGGTATTCCTACCAGGGCAAGCTGTTCCAGCGCGCGGTCGCGCGCCTCTTTTTTGCCGGCTCCCTCATGAATGACGAGGGGTTCCGCCACCTGCTCCCCGATGGTCAGGTACGGGTTGAGGGAGGTCATGGGATCCTGGAAGATCATGGAGATGCGCTTGCCGCGGATGGAACGGAGTTCCTTTTCCGGACAATGAAGCAGGTCCGTGCCGTCCAGCATGGCGGAACCGCTTTCAATGCGGCCCGGAGGCATCGGGATGAGCCCCATCATGGAGTAGCAGGTGACGGATTTTCCGGATCCGGATTCCCCCACGATGCCGAGCGTTTCCCCCGGCGCCACGTCAAAGGACACGTTTCTCACCGCCCGGACGATGCCGGCCCTGGTGTGGAAGGAGGCGCTGAGGTTCCTGACGGAGAGCATGCGGAGAAGGCGGGATTGTCAGTCATTGCGCACGCGCGAGCGGGCGGAGAAGATGACCGGGATGCCGGGAGCGGGGTAGGCTTCCCTGATTTTGTTGCGCAGGTACTGGGAGTAGCTGTCCGTGAGCAGGTTCTTGTCATTGACGAAGAGGACGTAGCGCGGGACGGGAATGGTGTTGTACTTGGGGTCCACCGCCGTGGTGACGTAGTAGATTTTCAGTCTTCTGGCGGAGCCGCTGGCGGTGCCGGGAGGGTTCATCTGCTGGGCAAGCTGGATGAGGCGGTTGAGCTGTCCGGTGGTGGGCAGGTTACGGGATTCCCGGCGGATGCGCGTGATGACCTTGAAGATGATTTCCACGCCCTCCGCTTTTTTTGCGGAGGTGGCGATGAAGGGCGCATAGTTGATGAAGAAGAGTTCCCTGCGCACCTGTTCCTCCACTTCCGCCATGCGGTCCTTGCGCGGGGCATTCGGGTGGAAGAGGTCGAATTTATTCACGATGATAATGCAGGGTTTCCCTTCCTCCGCAATGATGCCGGCGATACGGCGGTCCTGCTGCGTGATGCCTGCCGCAATGTCAATGACCAGCAGGCAGATGTCCGCCCGGCGGATGGCTTTTTCACTGCGCATGGCGGAGAAGACTTCCACGGAGGTGTCCCGCCGGGAGCGCGGGCGCATGCCGGCGGTGTCGATGAAGTTGTACTTGCCGTACTGGTTCTCGAAATAGCTGTCGATGGCGTCGCGGGTGGTGCCGGCTACGTTGCTGACGATGACCCG
>ERZ791729.840-NODE-840-length-12507-cov-4.612030_pt1 | contig 12507 bp, 15 predicted proteins | sample MGYA00510043_ERZ791729 | MGnify/ENA primary metagenome ERZ791729 (study PRJEB30046, sample SAMN00715149) | human gut metagenome | study: EMG produced TPA metagenomics assembly of the A metagenome-wide association study of gut microbiota in type 2... | reverse complement strand
AAAATGATGCAAATAAAGTAGAAAGTTTATGTAAAATATTACTTTCATATTATAAATATAAAAATTTATTTAATAATATAGATTATCTAGCTTTAAATAAAAATGATATTCAAAATATTTATTTACTCATAAATGATAAAACTGATATAATTTCAAATTGTCCTAATAGCATTGAATTGCTTGATAAAATGATAAAAGAAAAATTTGCTTTATTAAAAAAACATGTAAATGAGTGTGATAATAAATTAGAGCTTAATCAAATATTTTTATATTTAACATCCTTTAATAGTGAAGATATTAATACACTTATTCATAATATTGGTGGTGTAACAGGTCTTGAGACTTTAAAAGTAAATAATAGTAAAAATGAATTATTATGTTACTATATTGATGAAATAATTAAAGTAATACGAATTAAAATTAATTATAATTCAAATACTGACGCAATTAAATATATTTTAAATAATATTTTATCAGAAAATGATAATCCAATTAAAGATTTATATACTAATGTTAATAAAATATATTCAATGATTAGAAATATTTATGAAATTGAGGCAAATTATAATTTAACACCTTTATCCGAAGCAAATGATTTAATCGATTTAGAACTTACTAAGAAATATGGGGTTAAAACATATGATTTTAGAAATGTAAATTATTGTCTTTATGCCCATGTAAAAAGTTATAATGAACCTGACTATAATTTAGTTAATGGTATAAGTGATGGAAAAAGTAATTATATTTCATTAAGTCCAATTAGTTATTTAGGTCAAAAGTATTATTTTGATTATGTTACTGAGGTTTTTCTTTATGATCATATCCCTGAGGGTAGTTATATATGTAGTAGTACAGTAAATATGGGGACTAATCATATTCTAACTAAAAATTCTTATTGTGATGTAGTTATAGATGCTTATCAAAGAGGTATTATTGAAACAAGTAGTGTTAGTGATAGAAATTCTGAAACACTTTTATATAGAAAAAATTTAAAACCTGTTGCTATAGCATTAATTAATGGAAAAAGTCCTAGTGCTAAAGAACTTGAATATGCTAAAAAATATAATTTATCATTTGTAATGACTCAAAAACAAAATAGTTATATTGATAAACCTGTAAATTTCTTTAGTAAAAAAGAAATAAAATATATTAGTGATAATAAAAAAGAAAGTATTTATGATGGTTTATTATATTTAATTAATTATCATAAAGATGATGTATATACAGGAAGAAAAATAATGATAATATCAGATATTCATGCCTTTTTAGAACCCACTATTGCGCTACTTTCTTATGCAAAAACTCAAGGTATTACTGAAATATATTCACTTGGAGATAATATTACTGTAGGGCCTAATCCAAAAGAAGTATTAGAACTTTTAGAAAAATATAATGTTCAAAGTATCGAGGGAAATAGCGAATCATATTTTTTAAATGATTATAAAGCATTTACTTATTTTGATAAAGACCGTGAGGATAATTGTAATTGGACTTTAGATAAAATTGGCAGTAGAGTAAATGATTTAAAGTATTATCCTGTTTCAAGGCAAATTACTGTAGGAAATCAAAAAGTAGGTTTAATTCATTTTGGTAATGATGTAAGATGGGATTATAATAATCATAATACATGGATTTTTCAAAGACTCGGAGTAAATGATAGAGCAAAAGAGTTTTTATATACAAATAGTTTGCAAGCAAAAGAGGATATGTTAAAAATTATGGATACTTTAGGAAGTAGTCATCCTCATAGTAAAATAATTCAAAAAGCATTAAATAATCCAATGCTCGAGGGGAATAAAATTACTGATTACAATCATATTTTCGAAGGACATGTACATTTTGATTATGAAGATAAACTAAATGATACTTTAATACATACAATAAAAATGATTTTTAGAGATGATTTTGCTTGTGGTATTGTTTTAAAAGAAAAAAATGATGGAACATTTGAAATAGAACCTATTGTTCTAGACTTTAATAAAGAAAGTATGATGGGAAAAATATATTCCTCTGATATGCCATCAAAAGATAAGGCTTTAATGTATACAAGAAAATAGCTAGATATACTCTAGTTATTTTTTATTAAAATTATTTGATAAACTATTATAAGTTATGGTAAAATAATTAAGAAACGAGGTTAAAATGTTTGAATATTTAGGAGATAGATTATCAAGTGCTATTAAAAATATTAAAGGTATGGGTAAAATTACTGAAGATAATATTGACACAGCAATAAGAGAAATAAGAATGGCTCTTTTGGAAGCAGATGTAAACTATGAAATAGTTAAGGAATTTACCAATAATGTTAAAACAAAAGCTTTAGGTTTAGAGGTATCTAAATCACTTAAACCTGAGGAAGTATTTATTAAACTTATTAAAGATGAATTAGTATCACTTCTTGGAGAAAGTGAAGATTTATATGTAAGTGGTAATCCTTCAGTTCTTATGCTCGTGGGACTTCAGGGAAGTGGTAAAACAACTACTGCTGGAAAACTTTCTTTATTTTTAAGAAAAAAATATAATAAAAAACCTTTACTTGTGGCCTGTGATATATATAGACCTGCGGCTATTACACAACTTAAACAAATAGGTAAAGAGTTAAATATTCCAGTTTTTTCAAAGGATAATGCAACAGTTAATGAAATAATTACAGATGCTCTTTCTTATGCTAAAGAAAATAATAATGATTATATTATCATTGATACTGCAGGAAGACTTCAACTTGATGAAAAATTAATGGATGAACTTAAAAGTGTTGAGGATAATTTTAAAGTCGATGAAAAAATACTTGTTATTGATTCGATGATAGGACAAGATGCTCTAAATGTTATCAAAGGATTTAATGAAACACTTCATTTAACAGGATGCATTTTAACTAAAATGGATAGTACCTCAAAAGGTGGAGTAGCACTTTGCGTTAGACACCTAACTAATGTACCAATTAAATTTATTGGTGATAGTGAAAAAATGGATGGTCTTTCATTATTTGATGCACAAAGAATGGCAAATAGAATTCTTGATATGGGAGATATTTTATCTATTGCTGAAAAAGCTGAAGGATTAATGAGTGAGGATGAAGCTAAAGATTTAAGCAAGAAAATGCTTAAGGGTAAATATGATTTCGAAGATTTTTTAAATACTATGAAACAAATTAAAAAACTTGGACCACTTGAAAATTTACTTAAACTTATTCCTGGTGCAAGAAAAATGGGACTTAATAATGTAAATATTGATCCTAAAGAAATGGCTCATGTTGAAGCAATTATTTTATCAATGACTCCATATGAAAGACAACATCCAGAGGTTTTAAAGGCTCAAAGGAAGATAAGAATTGCCAAAGGCTGTGGAATGAAAGTCGAAGATGTTAATAGACTTATTAATCAATTTGAACAAATGAAAAAAATGATGAAAAGTATGTCTAATGGTAATATGAAAATGCCTTTTTAATGAAAATATGAAATGTTTTAGTTTCATATTTTTTTAAAATATATTATAATTAATTTAAGGTAGGTTGATTAAAGTGAAAGCAATGTATGATTGGGATACCAAAAGCTTTTTAAAAGCAATATTTGGTGTAATTATTTATGCTCTTGGAGTAAATCTTTTCATAAGACCAATGGGACTTTTTAATGGTGGCGTTTTAGGACTATCCCAACTTATTAATGAAATGCTTATTAAACTTTTTGCTTTAGAAAGTACATTTGATATATCTGGTATTTTAAATTTACTTTTTAATATTCCACTTTTTATACTTGCGTATTTAAAAGTAAATGATGTATTTTTTAGACGTACAATTTTATGTATTGCTGTTCAAACTTTAGCTTTATCATTTATACCAATACCTAAAACACCAATTGTAGATGAACTTATAACAAGCACTTTAATTGGTGGCTTAATCGTAGGTTTTGGAGCAGGAATGTTTTTTTCAGTGGGTGGTTCATGTGGAGGAACTGATATTATTGGTGTAGTTGCCTCACTTAATAGTAAAAAAATGTCTGTAGGTAAAATAGGTATTCTTATAAATTTAGTTATTTACTCTATAAGTGGAATATTATTTGGTATTAATACAATGATTTACTCAATAATTTATTCTTTATTTTCTTCATTTGTAGTAGATAAAAATCATGAAAAAAATATATGTACCACTGCCATAATATTTACAAAAGATGAACCTAATAAAATAATTAGTTATATAAAAGAAAATTTAAAAAGAGATGCAACATTTTGGAAAGGTAAAGGAGGGTATGAAAACTCTACTACTTATATTACTTATGTAGCACTTTCTAAATATGAATTATCTATTTTAGAAAAAGATCTAGATAAAATAGATAAAACTGCCTTTGTTATTACTAATGAAGGTGTTGGAATTGATGGTAATTTTAAAAAGAAAATATAGCATTTAAATCTTAATAAAAATGTGGTATTATCTTTTTAAGGAAGGTTATTATGAATATAGAAAAATTAAAAAGAGAATTAGTTAGTCAAAAAAATTCAAAATTTAAAGGTAATATATATCATTATTCTCAAGTAAATTTTGCTTATAATTCTAATAAGATTGAGGGTTCACACTTAAGTGAAGATGAAACCGAAGAAATTTTTGTAACAAACTCTTATATACCAAAATCTGATGATGTAGTGAAATTGGATGATTTAATAGAAATGAAAAATCATTTTAGATTATTTGATTATATGTTAGATATTTATGAAAAAAAGTTAGATAAAAACATTATTATCGAAATGAATAAGATCCTAAAAAAGGGTACATCTGATGAAGATAATCCTAGATATAACGTTGGTGGTTTTAAAATAGTCCCTAATAAAATAGGTCTAATAAATGTAATTAATACATCTTCACCAAAAGATACACCAAAGGACATTGATAATTTACTTTCTTGGTATAATTCACTTAAAAATATTACCCTTGAAGATATTATTGAATTTCATTATAAATTTGAAAAAATACATCCTTTTGGAGATGGCAATGGAAGAGTCGGTAGAATGATAATGTTTAAGGAATGTTTAAAAAATGATATTATGCCATTTATTATTTTAGATAGTGATAAGCCTTTTTATTTAAGAGGTCTTAAGAATTATGAAAATGACAAAATGTTTTTAATTGATACTATAAAACATGAACAAGATTTATATGAAGTCGCAGTTAACGATATGCTTGATTTTGATATTTAAAATAAGAACTGTAAATCAATTAGTTATACAAAGGTTTTGATATTTACAAAACAAAGAAAAGACAATAGAAGTGATTGTTGATGAAGAATTAGTCTGGCTTAGTCAAAAATTAATGGCCGAACTTTTCGGAACAACAAGAAATAATATAACGATGCATTTTTCTAATATTTTTGAAAATGAATTAAGTGAGAATTCAGTATGTAAGGAATTCTTACATACTGCTAGAGACGGAAAAAATTATAATACAAAATATTATAATTTAGATGCTATTATAGCTGTTAGATTTAAAGTTAATAGCAAAAGAGCAATAGAGTTTAGATTATAATGCATCTTCACCAATAACAATAAACTTTTTTAAAACAATCCAAAATAAAATGCACTATGCTGTTCACGAGAATGCTTGATTTTGATATTTAAAATAAGACCTGTAAATCCATTAGTTATACATATGAATAACCAATATATTAAAAATGTTTTATTTAGCAAGAAAATCATAAACGTTTTCTTGTTTTTAAATGTATATTTTGCTAAAATATAATTATGGAACTAAATATTAAAGATTACAACATTTATGTAGAAATTATTTATAAAAATAATAAGAATATCTATTTTCGATTTAATGAAAATGGTGTTTTAATTGTGACTTGTCATAAAAAAGTTTCTAAAGAGGAAATTAAATCATTAATATTTAAAAATGAAGATGCTATTATTAAAATGTATCAAAAAGCAGTTGAAAGAAAAAAATATAATGAAAGTTATCATTTACTTGGTAAAACTTATAATGTAGAGTTTAATGAAAGTATTGATAATGTTTATATAAATGGTGATTTTATCTATGCTAAAAATGATGATGATTTAAATAAATTTACTGAAGAAGAAATAAATAGAGTTTTTAATGAGGAAGTTTCCATATGTAAAAATTGTTTTAATAATTTACCAGAGTTTACATTAAAATTTAGACAAATGAAAACTAGATGGGGAGTATGTAATCGAAGGGATAATATTATTACTTTGAATAAAGAATTAATTAAAAAAGAAGTATGGCTTCTTGATTATGTAATAATTCATGAAATGGCACATTTTTATGAAGGAAATCACTCTAAAAAGTTTTGGAATATAGTTTCGCTTGCTTGCCCTAATTATAAAGAAGCAAGAAAGGAGTTAAGAAAATGAAAATAACTAGTATTAATAATCCAAAAGTTGCCTATTGGGCTAAACTTAAAATGAAAAAGTATCGTGATGTAGAACATTTATTTATTGTTGAAAGTGAAAATTTAGTTAATGAAGCCTTAAAAAAAGGTATTGTAAAAGAAATAATTACTACGGAGGATAAAGAGTATAAAGTTGATACTTATAATGTAACTCCAGAAATAATGGCTAAAATAAGTAGTTTAGTTACTCCGAATAAAGTAATGGCAGTATGTAATTTTATTTTACCTGATGATATAAAAGGTAATGTTTTGTTACTTGATCATATACAAGATCCAGGTAATTTAGGTACAATCATAAGAAGCAGCGTAGCTTTTAATTTTCCTACGATAGTTTGCTCAGAGGACACAGTGGATGCTTACAATGATAAAGTTATTCGTTCATCGGAGGGAATGATATTTAACACCAATATTATAAAAGATAATCTTATTTCATTTATTCCTTATCTTAAAACTCTTGGCTATAAAATTTATGGAACTGATGTAATTAATGGTAAAAATATTAAGACTGTAAACGAGAAAAAAGTAGCCTTTGTAATAGGCAGTGAAGGAAAAGGCGTAAGTATTGAAGTTAAAGAACTTTGTGATGATTTTATTTATATTAATATAAATGAAAAATGTGAAAGTTTAAATGCTGCAGTAGCAAGTAGCATTATTATGTATGATATTTATAATAGGTAGTTTATGGAAAAGATAGTAGAGTTTATATATATTTTTATACCAATATTTTTAATTATTATTATGATATATATTATGTATAAAGAAAAAGATATTATTAAATTTAATAATTTAAAGTTACCTAAAACAGAATATCTAAAAGGAAAATATATTTCTGGTTTAAATTATAAAAGTGGTAATATGTATTTAACATTTGATAAAGATATACTAAGTATTGGAATAGAAAATAATGATGGAATATTTTATGATAAAATAAATGATATAAAAGAAATTAAAATTAATATAAAACCATATAACTATATAAAAATGGTTCAATCAGATTATGAACCAAATTTATCTAAAACTAATGGTCGAAGCACTGGAAGCGTTGAACATAGAAATAAAGTAACTGTATTAAAATCATATGAACTAAATATTATAACTAAAGATAAAAATATTAATTTAATTGTATTTAAAGATCCAAATATCTTTTTCAGGAGGTAAAAAATGAAATTATTATATATAGGTTATATTACAGGACCTTTTGGTTTAAAAGGTGAAGTAAAAATATTAAGTGAAACAAATCATAAAAATGATATTTTTAAAGTGGGAAATAGTTTATATATTGATAATAAAAAATATATAATTGAGTCTGTAAAACAAAATCCAAATTGTGAAGTAATAAAGTTTTTAGGTATTGATGATATTTCTTTAACTGATGAAATATTAAAAAAAGAAGTTTATGTTAATAGAAATGAAATAAATGTTGATTATCTTTTGATAGAACTTATGAATATGGATGTTTATGATAATGATAAACTAATAGGTAAAGTAAAAGAAATACTTCTTAATAAAAAGTATAATTATATAAAGGTTCATGATATAATAATACCAATAACAAATAATTTTATTGAAAAAATGGATTTTGAAAATAATATTATTTATGTAAAAAATATGGGTGATTTAAATGAAAATTGATGTACTTACTTTATTTCCTGAAATGTATAATGGTTTTAAAACCGAATCAATAATAAAAAGAGCAATTGAAAATGATAAAGTAGAAATAAATATAATTAATTTTAGAAATTATACACCACTTAAAAATGGTCAAGTTGATGATACAATATATGGTGGAGGAGCTGGAATGCTTATTAGATGTGAACCTGTCTTTGAGTGTATAAAAAGTATCAAAACAAAAGATAGTTATATTATTTTACTTACTCCAGATGGTAAAACATTTAATCAAAAAATTGCTTATGATTTATCTAATAAAAAACATTTAATATTTATATGTGGTCATTATGAAGGGTTTGATGAAAGAATTAGAACTCTTTGTGATATAGAACTTTCAATTGGCGATTTTGTTTTAACTGGTGGTGAGTATCCTTCAATGTGTATGATGGATGCAATAATTAGGTTAATTCCTGGAGTAATTAATAAAGAAAGTCTTGATATTGAAAGTTTTACAAATAATACATTAGACTACCCAATGTATACAAAACCATATGAATATGATGGTATGAAAGTACCAGATGTTTTAATAAGTGGCAATCATCAAAAAATTGATGAATGGCGAAAAGAAATGGCAATGAAAAAGACTTTAGAAAAAAGACCAGATTTAATGGAGGATAGTAATGAGTGAATATGTTTTAAAAATAAATAAAGGAAATAAAAATATTAATAAGTTAATAAAAACTGAAGGTTATACATTTAATCCAAAAAATGATATTGTTAAATCATTTACTGTTTATGATGAAAATTTTCTTAATAAAATAATATTAAATAAATTTATTAAAGAATATAAAAGAGTATTTGGCCTTTTTGCTTCATTAAATGATGAATCATCGGACTCGGATTTTTTCATAGTCCTTGGAGAAACTCAAAAATTAAGACAAACGCTTATGTATGAATACAAAAAATTTATTAAAAAAGAGGAATATGAAAAATTTTTAAATAGCTTAATTAGATATGAAAAATTTTTAAATCAAAATGTCCTTTATCGTGAAGTAAATAAAGAAAGTGGTATGAAAAGATAATGAATGAAAAAATTAAAAAAAGTGATAGTTTAAATGAACCAGATGATATAATGCTTATGGATGATGATGATTTTTCAAAAGCTTATGATATTGAGGTTTCTGATGATAGAATATTTGAACTTGAATCACAAATAAATGATTTAGTATATCAAAAAGAGGAACTTGAATCTGATAATAATAATATGCAGTTTATTTTAAATAATGAAGTTGTAGATTATTATAGAGCAAATGAACTTTTTGATGAAATAAAATATAATCAAATAGAAATATTAAAAATAGATCAAAAACTAGCTAAATTAAAAGCAAAATATGATAAACTAACTCAAAGTACATATCAAAGATAAAAGGGATGATAATTAGTTATTTCATCCTTTTATTGTATTAAAAATTATGATATAATTTATTGTATGTGAAAAAGGAGTATTTATGGCGATGAAAAGAAGTTTATTAAGGGAAAAAATAATGGTTATTTTATATCAACTTGATATAGCAAAAGATCAAAAATTAAATGTAAGTATTGATGATACAATAAAAGCAAATGTTGAAGTAGAAAATGAGTTTGTAAAACAAGTTGTTTATGGATGTGTTACATATAAAGATAAAATTGATAATTTAGCTAATAAATATATGAATGATTGGTCTATAGATAGAATTGATAAAACTGGTGCTGCAATACTTAGAATGGCTATATATGAACTTATGTATACAGATACACCTGAAGTTGTAGTTATAAATGAGGCAATTGAACTTTCTAAAAAATATAGTGATGATAATGTAAGAAAAATCATTAATGCAGTACTTGATAAAATAATAAAGGATAGATAATGGAATATAATTATTTAGAAATAAGTCAAATTAATAATTATATTAAAAATCTTATTGATAAAGATTATTTTTTAAACAAAGTCTATGTTAAGGGGGAAATATCTAACTTTAAAAACCATGCAAGGGGACATTTATATTTTACTTTAAAAGATGATAATTCCAGGATTAATGCAGTAATGTTTGCATCAAATGCAAAAACTTTAGATTTTATTCCTGGGGATGGTAATCAAGTTTTAATCGAAGGTAGAATTTCATGTTATCCAGCCTCAGGAAGTTATCAAATTTATGTAGAAAAAATGACTTTAGATGGTATAGGTAGACTTTTTATAGAGTATGAAAAACTAAAGAAAAAGCTTGCTGGGGAAGGATTATTTAATAAAGAACATAAAAAACTTATTCCAAAATACCCAATGAAAGTTGGTGTTATTACTGCTGATACGGGAGCTGCAATCAAAGATATTGTTTCAACAATTAAGCGTAGATTCCCAATTTGTCAGGTTATTTTATTTCCAAGTTTAGTACAGGGACCTGATGCCAAATATAATATAGTAAATCAAATTAAAAAAGCTGATACATTTAATTTAGATACAATTATCGTAGGCCGTGGTGGAGGCTCAATCGAAGATTTATGGGCATTTAACGAAGAAATAGTTGCAAGAGCTATTTATGAATGTAATACACCTATTATAAGTGCTGTTGGCCATGAAATAGATTTTACAATCGCCGATTTTGTCGCAGACCTTCGAGCACCAACACCAACCGGAGCGGCTGAAATGTGTGTACCTACGATAATGGATACAAATATACTTATAAATAATTTAGTTATAAGAGCCACTAAAACAATAAAGAATATGGTAAATCAAAAATTTGTAATGCTTGAAAGATTTAAACGTAGTTATATTTTAAAAAATCCATATTCAATGTATGAAATTAAAGAACAAAAACTTGATATTTTAATAGATAATTTAAAAAATAATATGGAAAATATTATAACTAAGAAAACTCATTTATATGAAAATATTACATCAAGTTATATTCTTACTAATCCAATGATACTTATTGATAATAAATCAAATAAATTAGATATCCTTATAAAGAGTTTATCACTTTTAAATCCAATGAGTATATTAGATAAAGGCTATAGTATAGTTAAACATGATGGTAAAGTTATAAAACAAATAAAAGATGTTAAAAAAGGTGATAATATCGATATTACCTTAGCAAAAGGAATTATATCTGCAAAAGTAATGGAGGTTAAAAATGGAAAATAATAAAACTTTTGAAGAAGCACTAACTAATTTAGAACAAATTGTTAAAGAATTAGAATCAGGAAATGTTGATCTTGATAATGCTATAAAAAAATATAGTGAAGCAATGAGTCTTGCAAAATTTTGTTCAGATAAAATAAAAAATGCCACTGCGGCAGTAAATAAAGTATTAACTGAAAGTGGAGAACTTAAAGATTTAGATATTAAAGAAAATAATTAATGTTATAGAAATATAGCATTTTTTTATTGACATAAATTAATAAATTTATATAATATTATTTAGTTATAAAGGGGGAATTAATATGTCATTATTTTTAATAATATTATTAGTTATAATGATTTTACCTATTAAATTTACAGTGGAAAATGTATTAGTGCTAGTAAACTTTATTTTACCTTCGAATATAAAAAGAAAATATCAAAATAGTAGTTTTTATTTAAATATAATCAAAGATAAAAAATCTTTATTAACTTCGAAAAAACTATCTGATAATTTTAAACTTAAATTAATTAATAAAAAGTTATTAAAAAGACTTTCTACTGAGGATATTTTAAATATTATTTCTAATTTAAAAAAAGATAAAAGTATGTTTAATATATTAACAAATATTAATATTTTTAAAAAATTAGATGCCGTATATATATTAGATATTCATCCATCACGAGAAAAACAAGAAGATTATAACAATATAACAAGTGATATAATTATTAATGAATTACCTAATGGATTTCATATTAATATAAATGAGGCTCATATATTAAGTAAATATGATAATGCCGTATTTGTCTTTCTAAGTCCTAATGATTTAAGTGAATTAGAAAGTGAACTAATAAATTTAAAAAGAGGATTATAAAAATATCTATTCCAATAGGTATTTTTTTTTACAACAAGAAAACATTATGGGAAATTATGGGAAAAAGAAGTAATTTTAAATGCTATTAAGAATAATACTAGTGAAGGGAGGAAAATGAGAAAAGATGTCATAGTAAAACAAGAAGGATATAAAGAGTGTGGTGCATCTTGCTTACTTTCTATTATAAAGTATTATGGAGGTAATATTTCAATAGACAAATTACTAAAATTAACCAATACCAATCATTTAGGAACCAATTTCTATAATATTAAAGTGGCCGCTAATGAAATAGGATTAAATGCTAAAGGTTATAAAGTTAATGACGTAAAGCTATTGATAGATTATGAAAAGCCATTTATATGTCAAACAAACAATAATAATTACTTACACTTCGTAGTAGTTTATAAAATAAAAGATAATAAGATATTAGTAATGGATCCAGCCATAGGACTAATTAATATGGATATTAATA
>ERZ791729.837-NODE-837-length-12522-cov-1.409481_pt1 | contig 12522 bp, 4 predicted proteins | sample MGYA00510043_ERZ791729 | MGnify/ENA primary metagenome ERZ791729 (study PRJEB30046, sample SAMN00715149) | human gut metagenome | study: EMG produced TPA metagenomics assembly of the A metagenome-wide association study of gut microbiota in type 2... | reverse complement strand
GTATATCCCGCCGGAAAGCCCTATTCAGATGAAGGTCGCCGTATTTAACCACGGTGACAGCAGCGTGCTCTGCCTTGTTGAAAATCATATGTGCATGGACGGCGGAGACCTCAAATATTTTATAAAAACGCTTTGCAGGGATTACAATAATTATATTGAAAACGGAACAAGCCCGGTTGACCTGAGGACGGGCACGAGAGCCTATCAGTCGGTCTACGAGGATTTCTCCCAGATCGAGCGTAGGATGGCGGGTCGCCTCTACCGAAACGTGAATTCAAGGGATAACCACAGCTTCCCGCTCACGCCCGACAATATCCGTGACGTTTCGTTCATCGCAAGGCATAAGCTGCCCGCCGAGCTTTTCCCCAAGATAAGATCGGTCGGCAAGAAGCACGGCGCGACCGTCAATGACGTTATCCTCGCAGCATATTTCTACAGCCTTTATGAGCTGGCGGGATTTGACAGCAAAGAGAGCGTTTCAATATCCTGCGCCATAGACCTGCGCCGCCACATCAAGGATAACAGCGACCAGGGCATGACGAATCATACCGCGTGGATGCAGTGCAAGATACCCGAGCTCGGCAAGGATATATTCACCACCCTCGATTACTGCGTGCGGTCGTCCAATCAATTCAAAAAGGATCACTTCATGGGTCTGCACGGGCTGCCGCTGCTGAGCTTCGGCTATAGGATATTGCCCCACGCAGCCTCAGAGAAGATAATCAAGATAGGCTATTCGAACCCCCGCCTCGCAATGAGCAATATCGGCATTCTCGAGGCCGACAAGCTCGCGCTTGAGGGTCACGAGCCGACCGACGGCTTTATGAGCGGCGCTTCGGGGCTGCTCGAGGAGAAGATACCCGCCGATGTCAGGGCATTCAAGGATATCCGCAGCGCCGAGGTGTCGAAACCAAGGGAGCGTGTAAGGGAGAGAAGCGTTATTTCGCCTTGCCCCGATCCGACCCGCCCGAGGACTGCGCTATATACCAACGGCAGGCTGACCTGCTGTATCAGCGATATCGGCACGAGCCTCGGCACATTTGACGGATATGATGTTAACGCAGCCGACGGCGACCCGATTGGTCGGCCGCAGGGCGTTTTTGCCGTGTTTACAGGCGACGACGGGCGAAGAGTACCTTTTATAAGGGCGATCGACACCGACGGAGCGGCAAAATTTTCGTGCGAATTTGTCGGTGACAGGGCAATCCATACCGCAGCCGTCAAGGGTATGAGGCTGACGATGCAAAGCGGAGTGATGAGCGGACGTAACTGCGAGGTGCGGCGCTTTACCGTTATGAGAATCAAAGCAGGCGCGAGCAGCTCAGCGGCAGGCTTACTGTGTATTTTGAGCCTTGTCTTGACAAAAAAGAGCGCTTTGCGGCGCATCCGATGTATTCAAAGCTGTTTTTGGTCGACGAATTTGACCGAGAGAACGGTTGCGCGGTTTTTGGCAGACGTGACGACTCTGCCTGTGCCGCTGCGGCGGGGTTTATCGAGGACGGCTTTGCCTTTGAAGGAGCACGCGAAAGGGTGCTGTCCACACCAAGAGGAGTATTTTCACTCGGCGAAAGGGACGGATTTGCATTCGGAAGGGGCAATCCAGACGCTTGCTGCGCTTTTGTGCGGCATATTGAGCTTGCGGCGGGCGGCAAAGGGGAGTTTACGCTCCTGATAGCCGTAGATGAAACAGCCGAGCAGGCGGTCGGCACTTTTGCTGCGGCAAAATCAATGAGCGGGAGCAAGAGGTTGTCCAAATCGCCGCTTCTCGGTGACAGAGCCGCTGAGGCTGTGCTCGGAGAAATGTTGCCCGCGGTGCTCTATCCGCGCCTGTTTCGCAAGGGGACGATTATCGGCGATGCTGCGGAGTTCACTCGTGAGGATATATGGAGCTTCGGTATATCCGGCGACTTGCCAATCCTACTCATGAATTTTGCCGATGACGGAGATCAAGCGGCACTGCGGCCGTATATAGTTGCCAACCGATTACTCAGAAGCTGTGGTCTGCGCTCCGATCTGGTGATTGCATATAGCGGCACGGGTGAGTACGGCGCTTCACCCGCCGCAAAGCTGAGAAGCCTCGCCGCCGAGGAGGGCTGCGAGCTGATGATCGGCATAAAAGGCGGCATTCATCTCGTTGATATTGCCCGTCACAGCTACCGACAGAGGCTCGCCCTCGAGCATATGAGCATTTGCGCTCCGCACGGTGCCGAAAACACCGAAAAAGAGCCGCAAAAGCCGTTTAAACCTCTGCCATTGCATCGCATTACCGATAAGAAGAATTCAGAAAGATCAATTAGAAATGTAAAGCAATATAGCTTTACAGACAGTGAAATAACCATAGAAAAAGGACCTGCAACCGTTGATATACCTTGGAATATTGTCTTAGCAAACAAAAGCTGCGGAACAATGCCGTCTGACAAGTCTTTAGGCTTTACATGGGCGTTGAATTCGAGAGAGAACAAATTGACCCCTTGGTACAATGATACCCTCTCCGACAACTGCGGCGAAATGCTGATAATGAAATATGAGGGCGCTTTATACGACATTGCAGCCCTCGGCACGGTGACATTTACTCCCAATAAAGCGGTTTGGCGGGTCACTGTGGGCGGCGTAGATATTGAAGCCGTCGTTGAGACAGCTGACAGAGGCTGCGCGAAGCGCTGTTCGGTCGAGGCTGTCAATCGCTCAGGTTCGATTCGCAGTTTTGACCTGTTTTATTATGTTTTACCCGTTCTCAGGATCAGCCCGAATTCACCGAGCGTGTTTTTTGCGCGACGAACCGATCACGGTGCGCTGCTTCGCAATGCGCTTGCCGAATTCCCGGGCTCAATGTATCTTCAATGTTCCGCCGTGCCCGAATATGTCACCTTCTCACGCCGTGATTTCTTTGAGGGTAAGCTCAATTCAAACGAAAATGTGCCCGCAGACTGCTGCGCTGCCGTCGGAAAGAGATTCTCCCTCGCCGCAGGAGGCAGAATAAAGCTTGATTTTACGCTTTCATGGGGTGCAAATGCCGATTCGGCGCTGAAATTGCCCGAGATCGCCTGTTTCACAAACGGATACAGAACTCCGAGGCTGCACAGCGGCTATAAAAAATTTGATTTATTTGCAAATTCGTTCCTTTATTCGCAGATCAAGGTCTGCCGATTTTTTGGGCGTACGGGCTTTTATCAATGCTCCGGTGCTTACGGTTTCCGCGATCAGCTTCAGGATTGCCTCGCGTTCCTCAAAACCGAGCCGCAGCTTGCCCGCACTCACTTGCTGCGCTGCGCCGCCGTGCAATTCGAGCAGGGCGACGTACTGCATTGGTGGCACGTTATTGTAAACGGCGGGCAAAAGATCCGCGGAATCCGCAGCCGATGCAGCGACGACATGCTTTGGCTGCCGTATGCCTGCGCTGAGTATGCCGCAGAGACGGGTGATTATGACATCTTTGACGAAAGAGTGCCGTTTATAAGCGGTGCAGCGCTGCCCGACGACGTAAGCGAGCTTTATATGACACCCTCTCGCACCGCATATAAAGGTACAATGCTTGAGCACTGCATTAAGGCGGTCGATCGTTCGCTGAATTTCGGTGTTCACGGGCTGCCGCTAATAGGCTCATGCGATTGGAACGATGGATTCAGTCGACTCGGCAGCAATAACGATTGCGAAAGCGTTTGGCTCGCCATGTTTCAGGTAGGAGTTTTGCGCCGAATCGCCGATATCTGCACCAAATTCGATATGAAGGACAGAAAGAACAGGTATATTACAGTTTCCGAGGAGCTTGAAAGGAAAATACAGACTGTTGCATGGAGAGGCGACCGCTACGCGAGAGCGATTTTTGCAGACGGCAGTTCACTTGGCGAGGAAAAGGATTTTATAGATATTCTGCCGCAGGCATTTGCCGTGCTTTTAGATATCGGTGACAGCGAAAAAGCCAAAATCGCAGTAAATACCGCCTATGAAAGGCTTTTTTGCCCTGAAAGCGGCGTCACAAGGCTACTTGCGCCCGCCTTCGACGAATCGGAAGCGCAAAAGGTCGGCTATATTGCCGAGTACCCCGCGGGTATAAGGGAGAATTCGGGTCAGTATACTCATGCTGCGGTGTGGCTGGCAAGGGCGCTTTTGAAAATCGGTGAAAGAGAAAGGGGGATGAAGGTGCTTGACGGAATTGTGCCTATCGGAAGATATGATAATCCCGAAACAGCAGCAGCCTACAGAGCTGAACCCTACCTGCTTGCAGGCGATATTTCCTGCGGCAACGGTATCAACGGCAGAGCGGGTGGACAAATTACACCGGTTCCGCGGCTTGGCTGTATCGCACGTTCGCCGACATCGGCCGCAGTGAAGAATAAGATGCGCAGAATACTGTAAAAGGCTTAGACTTTACAAACCGCTCATGCAGGTCATTTATTGACCGGCATGGGCGGTTTTTCTTTGATTTTGCAAGAATTTCGGCAGCTCTAAGGTCGTGAGAATAAACTACAGATAATGAAATGCGTAAGGCTTATAAGCTTTACATGTGGGCTTTTAATTCTTAATATGAATAATAATCCGAACTTTATGAGAATTTATCTATACATTTTAAATATATATCCTTTCGGCGACAGGCAAACCGTCGGCGAACACATAACGGTTTTACCTCCGTATGTAAAGCAAAAGAGCTTTATAGGAAAACTTTTGATTTTAGTTCAACAAAGGAAAAATAAGCGTTGTAAATATGAACAAAAAATCGCGAATTTGCTTGTTGATTTCTAACAAAATGTTAATGAGATTTTGAAAATCGTTGACATTGACCTGCAAATTAGGTATAGTTAATATGACCATATGGTGTGTCCGTGGGCGTAGTGTCGCCATTTTAAATGACATTGTGCGCCTCGGCCATGCCGTTACGATAATATCCCGTGCGGCGTCCGCTGTTTTACGGCGATGGTGTAAGCCGAGCGGCGGCCTAAATCAGGAAAGGCGCATGGGGCTGTTATCTCGTTTTAAGGCTTCAATGTGAAAATCTTTATGGAGGTGCACAGATTTGAAAAAGTCAACCCGAATCCTCGCGGTCCTTATGGCTTTTGCGATGCTTATCGGCTCATTCTCGGTCGTCGGCAGCGCTTATCAGGCTTATAAGGGCGAAGCAATCAAGGACTCATACAACGACATTGATACTCCTACTTTTACTACGGAGCAGTATGCGTCTATGGGCCTTGATGAGCTTGACCGTATGCTTGCGGAGGAGAACCTGTTTCTTAATGTATATGTCGGTTCTCTTGATCTCCGCAGCGTGGACAGCACACTCACCAGTGCCGTTTCTCTGGTCGAAAGCCTTCCCTCAACGCTTCTTTCCTTGCTTAAGGATGCCAAGGAGCTTCAGCCCCCCATCCTTAAACTGAAAGGCTATACCAGAGGCACCAAGACCGATCTCGAAATCGTTTATGCGCTGCTTAACCTTCTCGGCGATCTTTCACCTATCGTTCAGAAGTATGCAGCCCAGACGCTTGACCTCGGTATTGCCAACGGCTTCGTCAAGGACTATATGTTCAATGTCCGTGAGCTTCTTATCGGTTTGCTCTACGGTCTCACTCCGGAAGGCAAGACCGCTAAGTTCAATGCCCTCAAGGACGAGCTCCCCGCTAAGTATAAGACCGATAACGCAACGCTCACCCTTCTTCAGGATCTTCTCAACTACTACGTTCTCGGTACTTGGGAGAAGCTTGATGACAAGTTCGGTGACATAGCGAATTCAAAGGACAAGTATTCATATGTTCTTTACAAGGAATATGCTTTCTCCGAGAAGTATGGCGAGACTGCTCCCGACACTACAAAATATGATTACTACGGCTGGGTTCATCCCAATCAGTGGGTCACCTTCGGCCTCGGCGGATGCGTGAGAGTTAATGAAGGTGCAACCACCGGCCATAATCCGGATTATTCACTTGTCGACATAACCGGCAATGTAAAGGCCTACGACTTTATCGAGGCTATTATGCGTCAGGCATACAATTATGTTGCGGTTCCTGTTCTCAACAGACTTACGAGACCTTGGCTCCGTCAGCTTTGCGGCGTTGAGTATCTCGCCGAAAAGAAAAATAAGACCGTATACAACCAGAATACTCAGCTTTGGGAAAACAACCCCACCTATGACCCCAACTACGACGGTGAAGCTTTTGATGAAGCTGAGCTTATGAAGACAAACACCTTAGCAAAGCTCTTCAACCTTAATGCCGTAGTTCCCAAGGTCGATTTCAGCACATTCGGTGCGAATGATACTTTCGTTGATAAGTTAAACGATATCGCAGGCGAGTTCGCTAATGCGATCCTGAAGAACAACGTCCAGATCGGCGATCAGAACTATAGCTGGACTTGGATTCAGGGCGGCAACCAGTATCTCTTCCAGAATGTTTGCTCTGTTGCAAAATTCGTGCTCCAGATCAGCGGCGATCTCTTCTTCCCCTCATACTTCAAGACGGTTCCCGCTTCGGAAATCGCAACCATGAATGATCAGCAGGTCGTTTCTTACGTCCTCAGAGCTATCTTCAACGGCTCGGTCAAGTGGATCTACATTGATGAGAGCTGCCAGACCATCGCTGATGTTTGCTACAGTGCAGTTGAGCAGCTTGCATGGCAGGATATTCCCGAGATCACCTACACGAAGCCTAATAGGTCTGCCTACGGCACCGACGGCGAATATAACACTGCAATAGTCAACAAGTGCCTTGACATCCTCTTTGATGTTGCGGTTTACAACCTCAATCAGGGCCTTGATATGGTTCCCGGCAAGACCTCCTCGAACCCCATCACGGCAAACGGCCTTCTTAAGTATCAGGGCGACACCGGCTCCTATGAGAATAACTTCGTTCAGATAGCGGCTTGGGCAGTCAGCACTTACGGCTCGATCTTAGCCCTTGACTTCAAGAGCGACGATTACAACGGCAGTGTCGGCAGACTTACCGCTAATGATGTTTGGTCCGACTTTGATACCCTTATTGATGCGATAATCCCCATCAAGTCAGGTAACAATCCTTGGATCTCTGAAGAAATTGCCGGTAACGAATATGTTGCAAAGTCCTTTATCTTTGACAACATTGTTTACCCGCTCACCAACCTTGATGCAAGCGGCTTCGCAGAAATCTTCAAGAGGAATCCCAACGGCGCATTTGCAACTATGACCGGTATTCCTGTTATCATCAACATAATTAATAATGTTTTTGATCTTCTCTTCCCCAACGTATTTAAGCAGGGCGTAACGACCATCGACGGTATTCTTGAGAATAACCTTCTCGGCTCCATGGTCGCTGACATTCTTAAGTCCCTCGGCACCAGCTCCTTCAGCGGCGCTACCAACGGTACTACCATTAACGGCAGAGGCGTTCAGATAGCTAATGTCGCTCTTCCCGTTGTCTGCATGATCCTTGGCCTCAGCGACGCTCAGTCGTTCAAAGAGCTTCAGAACTACATGCCTTCGGTTATTTCCGCTTCCGACGATGAGGGCTTCCTCGTCTACAACGGCTCCAGCGGCGTTAATACCGGCTATACAGATAAGGACGGCACCTTCACCCAGGATAGCCTTTATACTTATGAAATAGTCAGCGCAACCGTTAAGGCCTATAAGAACGGCGGTGTTTCGCAGTCCGTTTCAATTGCGGGCATTGGCTCCGGTAACACCCTTGCCGGCGGCGAGAAGAAGAAGGTTAAGCTCTCCAACCTCCAGGATGGTCAGCTTCTTGAATTCACTATCGAGTATAAAGTTAGGCTCGAAGACGGTAGTTACCTCGGCGGTGAGGGAACCAAGCTTGTAAACACCACCTATTCTTATGTTGCTCCCGCAGGTGCAGATAAGGATGACGACTCCATTGAGAAGTCGATTGACGCCGGCAACAGCCGCTCCGTCAAGTACGAGTCTGAAATCTATATCAAGAGCGGCAAGGCTCTCTCGAGCATCGGCAGCCACGGTATCCGTATTAAGGATAACAAGGGCGGCAGTGCTGCCACGGCAACCGTTACCGGCGTTACCAACGGCAACAGCTCCTATCCGTTCGCAGTTATCAACAGTGATGCTAACGCTCTGAGTGTCAGCATGACCGGTGAAGAGGGTACTTACTTCCTCAGCCCGTTCGAGATAGCCAAGAAGGCTGACGGCAAGAATTACGAGAGAATAGAGCCCACTTATCAGCTGGATGAAAACGGCAACACTGTATATGACGACAATGGCGATCCTATCGTCGTCGGCAACAACGGCGGCGTTCCGGTCGGGAAGGATACCATTACCGCAGCCGTCAATGTCGGCGGCACCAATGTCAACGTCCCCGTTAATGTCCACATCTATAACGATTATAACCTTGGTTCCATCTTTGCAAACGCTGTTGCGGCTAACCGCCAGCAGGGCGACTATAACAGCGACACCGTTACTCAGACTCTGTGGTCAGACTACACCACCGCGCTGAATAATGCTGCTACACTTGCTCTTAAGCCGAAGACCGGCAGCACCTTTGAGAGTGACATCAGAGCAACCGACGGCAAGTCAGAGAACCTTTATCAGCAGTATGCAGAGGCTCTTACCAACGCTATTGAAGCTCTTGAAGCGCATGCTATAGACGCCGGCGTCAGCGGTATCGAGCAGGCTCTCGCTGCAATCAACAAGGGTCATGACTTTGTCACCAAGACCTATACCGCAAACGGCAAGACCTATAATTATCGCGAGCCCATGAACTACTATGAGGACGGCTTCCCGTTCTTCGGTATGCGTGACTATGTTCCTCACACTTACAATCAGTTCAGGACTGCACGAGACAGAGCCAACAAGATCATCAATTCTCAGGTATTCTACATCAATACTCCGCTTGAGGGCGACTATACCGATGAAGAGCTTGCGGCGTTCAATGAATCTATCAAGGCTTATGACAAAAATACCGCGAATAAGAAAGCAGTCAGCTCGATCGAATCGGCTTATGCGATCCATATGCTTAGACTTACCGGCGGTCGTCTGATCAGACTTGTTGCCAACAAGTCCAAGCTTGAAAAGGTCATTGATATGTGCATCACCAACGCAGATATCAACGCAGGCGGCGCTTCCTACTACACCTCAGAATCCTGGAATAACTATCAGCATGCTAAGACCTTCGCACTGAAGGTTGCTGCAGAGGCCACCGGCACTGCGGAGAATCCCACCGAGCTTACTCCCTCCAAGGTCAATGTTGCAATGGTCAACCTGATCTCGAGCTGGAAGAGACTTGTTAAGGGCTGCGACTACACCGCTCTTGATAATGCTGTTACTGCTTCGCAGAGCATCCTTAACCAGGCGGCTACCCCCGAGGAGAACAACACCTACAAGGTATTCACCAAGGACAGCTATGACGCTTTCTATGCGGCTTATACCGCTGCAAAGAAAATCGACAGAAACCTTGCTGATACTGTCGAAAACAACAAGAAGATCGCTGAGATAGCTCAGAACCTTGTTGACGCAATAGCTAACATTAAGGAAGTAGGTCAGGGCGGAACAGACCCCGTATGGGCACTTCTTGCCGATGCAGGATATACCACTTACAACGCATATTCAGAGCCTTACTCGCCTTGGATCGAGGAGAGCAGAGCGCTGCTCGACTATATCGGCAGCGTTTATCTTGAGGAATATGGCGGCCCCGCCCGCACCCGGCTCTCCCGTTTTCGGTATCCCCGAAGGCGGCGTTTCCGCAGTCGGCGAGATCATCAACGAGAGTTCTCTTGAGAATGTAACCGTTGAGATCACAGAGAATGCCGGCGGCATTTACGGTACAGGCTCGCTCATCATCATCCGCAACGCAGGGACCGGGGAGATAATCGGCATCTATATGGTGATCCTCCGCGGCGATATCAACTGCGACGGCGAGATCAGCGCAATCGACCAGATGGAACTTGACCCGTTCCTCAGCTATGAAGAGGACTGGACAGGCGACGAAACTCTTAAGTACAAGTACTTTGCAGCCGATGTCAACTATGACTTTGAGGCAGACTCGATAGATACCATGTATCTTGACCAGTATTTCTCATACGATATTGATATCAGCCAGATTGAGCAGGGCGGCGCTATCGACGCCGGCGGTTCATTCATCGAATAATCATTCGCAACTTATCAAAAGCGCAGTGCCGATGTCAAATTCGGCACCGGCACTGCAAGATCAGCTCTTAATTGTCCATAATGATTAGGATGAAGCACAATTGTGAAATTGTGATCATAATAAAGGAGGAAAATGAGCTAATGTCAAAATTTAAGCGTTTCTTGAGTTCATTCCTTGCTCTTGCAATGGTGCTCGGAATGTTCTCGATGCTCGGCGGCGTCTTTGCCGTTGACGCATCTGCGGCTGCTACGCCGTATACCACTCACATCAAGACATATGCCGAGCTCGAAGAAGAGCACCCCAACGGCTTCTATTATTTTGGTGTTGAGTTCATTGAAGCGGATGGTCAGCCGACTGACCATATCGTCTCACCCGGCGATACTCTTACCGTTAGATTCTATATCAAATCCAGCTTCTATCTGACTGCACAGGTTATGCAGTTCAACCTTGACAGAAACTTCTTTGATATCACTAACGGCCAGGCTAAGGGCTGGATTGCAAACAGAGGCCCCGACCTTGTGGAGGGCAAGTGCTATCCTACCAATAACTACCCCACGCCCATCCCCAAGGCTCTTCTTTCGGATGTCAATCCCAATTATAACGAAGAGACCGGCAACGGCCCCTATGTTTCACTTGTAGCACAGTTCGCTACCGTTGGTAGTAAGTACCTGGTTTATAATGCAAGGACCGGATACACCAGTAAGATATTTGAGACTGCGGAAGAAATCGAAGCCGCTAAGGGTCTCGACTTCTACAAGCTGAGCGGTTTCTACGGCGATAGCAAGCTCGGTTATAAGATGACCGACGATATGTATATATGCGAAACCACTCTTACCGTCAGAGACAATCTTACCCCCGGCACTTCCGGCAAGATTTTCCAGCATGACAGAGATGTTAAGCTCAACACCTCTGCTGCAAACGGCTATGTCTGCGTTTGCGATACCGATTCAGGTAAGACTGCGGATTCCAAGTCGTTTGAGAAGAGCCCGCTCTTCACCGCTGATATGTTTGATAATGAAGGCCTTGATCAGATCTTCTACATTGACGACGGCGGCAGCACTCCCGTTCAGGAGCACACCGCAACCTTCATGGCTAACGACGCTGTTTACAGCAGCGCAACTTACGCCGAGGGCGCAGAGATCGCTGCTCCCGCAGAGAACCCCACCAAGGAAGGCTACACCTTCGCTGGTTGGTCACTTGACGGCACTAACGTTGTTACCTTCCCGCAGACCATGGGTACTGCCGATGTAACTTACACCGCAGTATTCGTTGAGAATGCGAAGTATAAGGCAACATTCCTTGTTGACGGCGCAGCCTACGGCGACGTTAATTCCTATGCAGAGGGCGAGCAGATCGTCGCACCTGCAGATCCTTCCAAGACCGGCTACACCTTCACCGGTTGGGATCCCGCAGTCGGAACCATGGGCACCGAGGATGTCAGATTTGACGCTATCCTTGTTGCCAGCAACTCCTCCATCATCTCCGTCACTCCGGAGACCCCGAACTACGGCGGCATGCATCAGTATGCAGTCAAGGTCAAGGGCGAGCCTCTGAAGATCAAGATAGTTGACGCAAACGGCAATACCCGCACGTTTGACAGAAACACCTCCATGACAAGCGATGCCAATGCGCTCGGTATCTTGAAGATAGAGAAGACTGAGGACGGCGAAATCTGGCTCATCAATGCTAACCTCGCAGAAGGCAAGTTCACTGCTTATGCGAAGATGGCGAAGGAATACTGGGAGAACGATGGCTATGGCTTCACAGTCTCGTTCGATCAGAAGCCCGAGCCTAAGATCGGCGACGTTACCGAAGTTACCTACGACACCCCGAACTACGGCGGCAAGCAGGACTATCGCGTTAAGGTCACCGATAAGGCTGGTAAGATCCAGTTCGTCTATGCAAACGGCGGAACCACCACCCTTACAAGACTTGATCCGAGAGTCTCCATCAAGTCTTATGACGCACAGGGCAATGAGGTCTATGCAAACAGCACCAACCTCGCTTATGAGATCTGGACTGTTAACTTCAACCTTCCCGCAGGCAACTATGTTGTCAGAGCGAAGTATGGAAGAAATACATGGAGCGAAGGCCTTGCAGTCAACGTAGTTATCAGCGCTAAGCCGGCAACGGCTGTCAGCGTTACCGAGGTCAATACCTCTGCTGATTCTGTCGCAGTCACCGTCAACGGCACTGCCAAGAAGGTCAAGATAACCTACGCTTCGGGTGCTACCAGAACCTTCAACAGAGATGATGCCAATGTCTCCATCGCTTCTAACGGCGAAGGCGAGATCTGGACCATCAATGTTAAGCTCACCGAAGGCGATTACACCGCAACCGCGAAGTACATCGACAACGGCAAGCAGGTCTGGGATACCACCGACTTTGCTTTCACGGTCTAAGGCTGTGAACAAAAACTGAAATCCTGCTCAAAAGGCAGGTGAGAAGGGGA
>ERZ791729.833-NODE-833-length-12644-cov-4.224900_pt1 | contig 12644 bp, 13 predicted proteins | sample MGYA00510043_ERZ791729 | MGnify/ENA primary metagenome ERZ791729 (study PRJEB30046, sample SAMN00715149) | human gut metagenome | study: EMG produced TPA metagenomics assembly of the A metagenome-wide association study of gut microbiota in type 2... | reverse complement strand
CGATTGAAATGAAAATTAATGGTACAGAGGTTAAAGGAATTAAAAAGGCAGTAGGTAGATATAATAGTGCAACTAAATCACATGGACCAATTGTAATGATTATATTTGACACTATAACAAATACGGTTGCGTGTGCTTCTGTTGAGTGGTTCTGGGAAAATCAGGAAAAAACCCCTAACGGTTATCTCAGATATGAAAACATAAGTGATTTATTGTGTGACGTTTATGATGAGGAATATGTAAAACCTACAATGACAAACATTCAGGCAGTGTTAAGAGATTATGTGATATAACAAAAAACAAACCCCACGATTAATTTCGTGGGGTTATTTTTATGTTCTTAAACTTATAGAGTGCTTGCTTTGTGCATTTATCCAGTTTCTAACAATTTCACCTACTGAATTATCTGCATAGAATACACGATTAAATGTTATTAAATTATTAATAAGTTTATGTACGTCTGTTGGCTGTTCTGCCAGTGATTGGACGTGCAGGGGGTTTGTATCAGTTTCAAAACTGTATACAACCCTCTTTTTTAATTCGAGGTTTTCCGTCTTTGTCTGAATATTAAAAAATAGAAATACAGTATTTTCATAATGAATAATATTGCAAGCAATAACATCATTGTCAAAGAATATATATGCCCTATATACAATATTTTCCTTTTTGATTTTAAACGGTGCGTGGGGGTAATTTTTAATTTCCCACTGCCCTGTGGTAATCATTTTCAATTGTGGATTATCAAAAGCAAAATATTTACTAACTTTTCCAGTCTGACCCCTACTATCTGAATATTCCAAAGCGAGAGTTAATTCACTATCACCATATGTAAATAATTTCAAGTCACCCTGTTTAATATCTGAAATTTTACCCAAGCCCATTTCGGCAAAGTAAGGGCAGTATTGATTGACAGTATTTGCTATCATATAAATAATTGTGTTATCCCTGTCACGAATGATAGATGATAGTAATTGAGTAAATGTAACAAATTCATTATTAAGGTAAAAAGAACGTGTCATAAATTCATCAAATAGTATATATTTAAAATATCCATTGTCTGCACCTTTTGTACGCTCCCAGGCGTTCAGCGAAAAACACTTGCAAAAACTTTGTTCGCTTTTTTCCTCAGTATCTTTATTATATAAATAAAATTCCCTATTTTTATATGTGGTGCTGTTAAACTGACCATTAGATAATTTTTCAATTAGTGCTGAATGTGGTTTAAACAAATTCTGTATATTCTTAGGCATTATTTCCTCATCGTATCTTCTTATGTATGCAAGTCGAAAATTTTCTTTGAAGTAGCCTTCTATTTCCTGTTTGCACACTGAGTATGTTTTTCCGTTTGACCTCTGCCCTATAATCAAATTGTATAGGGCATTTAACTTATTAATCTTTTTTAATGAATAGTATTCATTTTTCATTGTAATCACACTCCCAGAAATTTGTAGCCAATTCTTGGCTTTTTTCAAATAATGTATGCTCTTTTGCTCCGCTACCAAAATTTGTGCCACACATTAAATAATGTATGAATTGTTCAGATAATGACATATTATAGTCCTGCTCCTCCATATGGATATAGGTATTTTCTTCCACTTCTGCATAATTTCCTTGGTAGTCTTTTACCATAATTTTGTATGGTTCGTTAATATATGTTAATGTATTTTTACCTGTATACTCTTTCGGGATATACATTTCATTGTCAAAAAATTCAAACGGTTGCAACGTTGCAACTATATACGGCACAGCACGTTTTTTATTTAATCCTGACACTGTAATATTAAATTTTTCATTTTCTTCATAAGCATATCTTTTAGCACCTAGTGTTTTAAATTTTTTATAAATTCCCTCAAAATCCCATACACCTAGGGGCTTTTTAATGCCTTTAATTGTTTTAGGTTTTGCTAAATTCAAATCAATTTCATAGTATGTCAACGCTTTGTTAATCTCGTTAATACAATTTTTGTTATATTCATTTATCCAGTTTTCATAATTTTCATAGTTTAAAAATTTTATACTATCTGTATCACAATAAATAACATCTTCATTAATTTCTAATATACCCTTGAAAAGTTCGTGCCTAGCCCATGCAGTAATCCACACTCCCCACTGATATACTAATACCTGTTTTTTGTTCTTTATGTAATTTTCTTGTAATGCTTCTGAAATATCTTTCTTCTCCGTATTCCATTCTTTTCCGTCAAAAACAATATCATCGTTTACTGGGTTTGTCACGCACATTCCAAACAAACTATTCAGCATACCTTTACCGACTAAATACTCAACTTCTTTTCCTGCAACACCTTTCAACGTGGTCTTATCGTTGTAAAATTTTAACGCACATTCAATAATTTGTTTTGGTAAATATCCATAACTTGACGTGTAAAATTTACCAATTGATAAATGCTCATAAGAATAAAATTCTTCAAAATCTTTAAAGTCAATATCTGTAAAATATGTAAATATTCTATCTGCCGATACAATTCGCCCATTATCAACTATTGCATTATCACAAACGGAACATTTTGAACGTGATAAAATATGATTACATTTTTTAGCAACAACGTTAGTTAATTCCACTTCAAAAGCACATGGATAATTTTTAATACAATATCTAAAATCTGTTAAATTTTTTATGTGAACTTTTGTAAATGGTTGCATTGGATACTTCTTTCTAATCATAACGGACGGATAAGAACTTGTAAAGTCAATACTGGCAACATTTTCTAATACCATTCCCACATACATATAGTTAGCATGAGTATACCCACCCATGAAACTTTTGTGTAATAGGCAAAACAAGTCTTTATTAACTGGGGCTATCTTCTTAATTTTTTCTCTATATTTTGGATAATATGTATGTTTCTTAATGTAGTTTTGGCAATATTTTCTTACATATCCTGTTTTAGTTAATGGTATTTTTGTTATATCATTATCATTTTTTGCCATTTCTTCAAGTATAAAATAATGTAATATTTTAACATCATGTTCACAATATCCAAATTCTTCTTTTGTTAAAGGTGTCTTCCATGTTCGTAAAAGTTTATAATCGAGGTCACCTGTTAATTTTTGTATTTTTACGCTTGTCAAGTCCTCGGCCGTCTTTGCTAGGCTCATACCACTTAGCATTAAACTACATTTCAGGTCAAAACAATCATTCATAGTACATTTAATAGGGTGACGTGCATTTCTAGCAAAAACATCTTTGAACCGTTCATGACCGATTAGAAACTGAAACTCATATCCTAAATTATGAATATATATTATAATTCTTCTGTATTCATTTAATTGTAATACTTCTCTTAACTTATTCAATGTAAAATCAAAATCTTCCCATGTCCTACCGTATACATAATTACCATTTAATGCAAACATAAAAATATACATACACGCACGTTTATTTTCACCGTCATAAAATGAACTAGTTTCAATATCAAATGCAAAAGGTGCGTTATAATATTCTATATATTGATTATCGCGATTTCTAGTTGTAACAGTTTGTAAATTACTATTTTTTAGAATATCAAAATCAAAATCATTTACATTTATCAACTATTACACCCCTTTAAAGAATAGTTGCAACGTTGCAACTATTCCAACATTTGAAGTTGTTCACGCATTAAATCGTACATTTCACTTTGTGTTTGTGCCGAACTTTCAAGGGTGTTCAATAATGAATTTATTTCATTATCATTAAACCCATTTTCAACCATTTCAGCAATAAATTGCTGTACAAAATCACTATTCGGTAATTCTGCACTTATTCCGCTATTGCCGAAAATTGATAAAACTCTGTCAACATTTTCCTCAGAAATATTTAAACGTTTTGCGTGTTTTGACATAATAGCTCTCGTTTCTTTTACTGTTGTTTTCTGCCCTAGAAACTGTCTAATCTGCACATAGTGTTTTAACATTTCTGCTCTCGTTTCACCCTTTGAACCAGTTTTGAAAAAGTTCTTTTTTGTAGCAAATTTGTTTTCATGCAAAAAAGTATTCCATTTACTAGAAATTATAGGATTTTTACTATACATTCCAGTTTTTTTCAATTGGCTAAGACGTAAATTTGCTTTACGTCCTTGCCTTAAAATTTCTGCCTTTAACTGCTCATTTGTTAAACCGCTTGCAAAATGTTCATTCATCATACAAATACACCGCCTTGTAACATATTTACTATATACTGCCTTTCACTGTCCGTACATCTGAAATTAATTTCAGGATTGCTAACAACTGTAAAACCTTTAAAATCTGATAGTTTACCAGTTTTTTCACACGCAAAACCAATCGTCCGCCCATAATTATCAGGTACATTTAAAATAGGACGGTCAATTATAAAATAACATCGTTGCGGTTGCCACGTTGCAACCGACGGAGAACTTGCACTAGCCTCTTGGTAATTAGTACCAGTTGCAAAGCCACTGTATAATTTTTCTGCACTGCTAACCATACCGCCAACATTTCCGCTAGCGATTGACGATACACCACCAACAGCACCACCGACTACATTTCCAATAACTGTACTAGCATAACTAGCACTATCGTTTCCAGTCATTGGAATTGATATACCTACTACACCATTTCTGTAAATAAAAGGTATATCGTCTTTAAATACTATGGCAGTTCCTGCACCTGTGGTATAGTCAACTATCATTTTAACCGATATTCTATGCCCCATAAATTCAGCCGTTGAAACTGGTACAACACCAATATATGGTATATATAATTGTGCTGTTGTGTATGGTTCATAGTCTAGGAAATTTTTGAATTTAGTAAAAAATGTACATTCACCTAAATCAATTAAACTGTTTACTTTTTCTGTTAATTTGATACCTGATACCCCTGTATCAGTTCTGCCAATAACGATATTTTCTGCCCCTGTAGCAGAATTTTTCAATGCTACATTAAATGGAAATAAAAGCAAGCCAATAATTCCATTCATAGGATTTTCACCCATTAACGCTAAACCTTTTACAATTTCTTGAAATTTCGTTTCATCTGCGTTCCACAAAAAATCAGCCAAATTTTTTACAGTATTTGCATTAACTGCAAAACTACGATTGAAAACGTTCACATTTGATAGTGTGGGTTTATTTAAATCTATTTTGTCAGTGTAGTTATTCGAGTCTGTATTACTGATACCATTAAATGGATTATCCTGCCAATCTGTAGGGGTATCCCACGTTGTTTGAATTTGTTTTGCATTTTCTGCACCCTCAGAATATTTCCCTGTAATTTTTCCGTCATCTGATATAATACCGCAATATATACCATTTTGGTTTAAATTTTCCTGCTCGGCTAAATTTTTAGAGAATGTATAATATGTTCCCATTCTGCTATATAATTTATGAATGTTTTCAATACTGTAGTCAAAAACTGGCAAATATCCAGTATATACACTACTATTAATTGCAAAATATGTTTTATCCCACAAATCGTTATAGCCTAAATTTGCATAATAGTAATCATATCTATTAAAATAGTTAGTATTCAAATCATCACACCCATAAATGAAATTATTCAAAATTGCGTGATCTTGGTCATAATCGCCAAAAAATAATGCACCGTAAACGTCATAATTATCCACCATAGAATTTTTTGAATATGTACAAAATGGGATAATATTAAAACCTTGGCACAATTTGCGGTCATTAAGGTCAGCCCTAAAATAATACGGTGCTGCATACATACCGACAATGTGGTGACTATTTTTGTAATTTTGTTCAAATGTGATAACGTCAACATCAATTCTATCGCTAAATGATGATACGTCACCCATTTCAGAATATTCAAATTTGTAAGCTATCACTCGTATCAAAAAGAGAAAATCTTTTAATTTATACTCAGTGCCGAAATAATATCCTAACCTACTACTACTATTACTGTCATATGCTAGTCTATAATATGTTGTTGTTAACTGGTTAGCGTATACAGGTCTATTTTGTAATGTGTCTCTAGTGTTTAAACGTCCAAACATAGCACATACACCGCTAGGGGTATTTGTACCAGTTACAAATTCCGATTGATTTGGTTTCCTATACCCACTGCGGACAAAATAATCATCAGGGGGGTTAAAATCAACCGCATAAAAAATTGATTCATCAATGGGGCTGTTTAGTTGTAATTTACCATTATTAACCAAAGTTTCTAATGACTGAGTTGTTTTAATGCCACTTAAAAAATCTATGGATATACTGCGGTCACTGGAATAAATTTCTTTATTTAACTTCATATGTTTAAACCCCCATTTTCTGCCGTTCCTTGATTACTTCCACCACCTGCCACATTTAGCACAAAATTGTAACTATTTACCGTGGCACTGTCAAGATTAAAATCTCCCCCAGTAAATTCAATTACTTTCATTTCCTTATTACCTTTTAATGGTAACATTGTATCGGGGATATATGTACTTCCAATATTTTCATTTCTAGTAACTAAAAATTCGCTAGATAATAGTGCTACTGAATATGTAAATATATCAAATTCACATTGTAAAATAATAGTTTCTGCACTTTCAATTTCCGTCGAAATTATATGATAATATCTATCAAAAAATGGTATATACACCATATTGGCATTAAAAGTTTCAGATGTGCAAAATAATCTTATATGGGGTGTGAAACTGTTCATAATATCCAGTATTTCACAATTATATTCTACTGCGTTTGTTAGTGTTTTTGAAATTGTTCGTATGTCCTGCGAACATTGATAACTTGTAATTATAGGCATTTTTTCACCCTCTCTATATAGTTGCAACGTTGCAACTTTTTAGGGTTGCAACGTTTTAACTATCATTTTGTTATACTGTTACTTTTTTGCGTCTGCTACTATAAATACAACACAATTTTCCATTGTATCATTGAAATAGCTAGCGTCATACTTGTAAAAATAGTTCCAGTATTCGCCCTTTGGATTGTAAATGCTAGTTACTCTCGGATTAGCATTGCATACCATACACGCGTCACGGTCAAAAATAGTTCCGATAATACCTGTCTGAGATACTGCGTTACCGCTTGCAGTTGTAACATCGATTTTTGAAATTTCCGCAAAATCAAAAGTTTCACCTGTTCCGCTACCCTGCCAATATGGCACTTCTGAGTAACCAGTCAGTTTCACAAGGTCATTATGGAATGTGTCACTCTGTAGGTATACCTCAGCAGTATTTACAAATCTTGACAAAAGCACCATTTTCATGTCACTTTCAGGAGTAAAAGTTGTGTAACCGCCGTCATTGAACATCATTGACGGACGCTGAATGTACTTAATATACTCCTTGATTTTGCCAATTGCATATCTCAAAAAGTCTTTATCCATAAGAGCATGATCTGCTTTCAGGGTCTGGGTAAACTCTGTGTTATACATTGTCAAAAGATTAACAACATTGTTATTGCTGTGTATCTTTTCTGCTATGAGATTATTAACAGTTCGTGTTTTAAGTATATCATTTGACAAAGTGAGCTTAAAACGTATTCTGTTTTCAATCATAGCAAAAAAGCTATTCATTTCAGCCGGTGAATTAAATGCACTCTTGACCTGCATTTCTGTGAATGACATCTGCACTTCATATGTCACCTTACTGTCATAAAATTTTGATTGAACGTCGGGGGCTGTAAAAACGAATGGGTCATAACTCTGACCGTTTGTCAATTTCCAACTGTCATTCTCAACTGCGTCAGGCATTTCACAGCGGACTTTTTGCATTGCAGAGCCATACTCCCAACTATCCGTCAAAATATCAGGAGCTGTTGAGTTGTAAACCCTGTCTACAAAAATCATTCTGCCAACTTTGTCAATCAGCTTGCGAACATAGTTGTCAACGTCTGTAGCTTCCAAAATCTGCTTGCCCATATCAACAACGTTTTCAAGATTTTCCGTTGTTATTGCGGCTTCTCCGATTATCTCCTGCTGTGCTTCATTCAAAATTGTGGCAATTTGTGTAACTTTCATTATAATTTACCTCTCTTTATTTCTTCGCCTTTTAAGCGATAATAGTTATTTAGTTTCTTTCTTAGCGTATTGTCAATCCCTTTAAAACATGAAAACTTATCTTTAATAACATTTTCATATTTTAACCAATCTGCAAGGCATAACCAAAACACAAAATCATCACTATATAAAATATAGTCTTTTAAATCTTCCTTATTTTGGAGCGTATCTACTACTACTTTTAATACAACCGCTCTTGCAAGATTGACATAATTTTCAGCATATGTAGGACTTCTCACTTTTTGCATTTTCTCCTCTTTTCTAGTTGCAACGTTGCAACTTTTTTAATATACTCCGATTAGAATAATATCAGCTATTGCCTTAACGAACAAATCGACTACAGAAAACATTGCCAATTTACGTTCACTTTCAATCATCTGTTGTGACGTGGTAACTCCGATATTGCCACTTCTTGTAAGTTCATGCTCGGTTTTTTCATTTCCTGCTGTTGTTACTGTAGTGTCTATATCCTGCGTATCGGTGTTAGTTCCTGTATTGGTAGTTTTTGTATCATTGATAAAACTATCTGATTTATCAAATGTAGTTTTGCCTGTTGTGATTGCAGTGTCAACTCCTGCGGTATTGGTATTTGTTCCCTTATTGGTTTGCGTGATATTTGGTGTTCGTGTATCTGTTCCTTTTTCTGTCATGGAATAGTTCTCAATGGGGTTGTATTCCAGTGATAGGGTATCGACTAGCTTGTCATACTCATACTTGTGAGATTTACCATATAATGCTATATAGTCGCTTGCCTGTTTTACCATATTGGCATTACTTGTTGCATTATCATAATACTTATAAAAATCACGTTCGCCGAACTTGTTTATAAAATAAGAGAACATTTCAGAGGACGTGAAAACTGTAAATAGCTTCAAGTCTGCTGATACCTTGTCAAAAATAGTACTTATAGCAGGGAATTTTTCAGCCCATTCATTCAGCGTTATCATCTTTCGCATTGTCGTTTCCCTCTTCCTCTGTTGGATTTTCCTCGGTAGGCTCTTCCTCAGTTTTTACTAAATCCTTCCACTCTTCAGAAATTTTTACAGAAATGTCTACCCCAAACATAGCGTTAATTTTATCGACTGCCTGCTGACGGTTATTTAGCATATTAACAACATTTACAAATAATGCACTATCGTTAATATTAACCTCAGCCGTGTTTAGCCGTTCTCGTTTCATGTTGAAATTTGCGTTTACACCGATAGAATTGTAAAAATTAGCCAACCAAAATTGGTACGTTTCAACTGTCTGTTGTAGGATTGTAGCAACACTTGTATTATCTGCCATTTTGATTGGCGAAATACAATTTAGTATTGTATCATCAATCATAACGGCTGGATTACCGTTGTATAACTGTTTTAGAACTTTTTCCCCTGCAATTCGCACTGTATCATCTTTACATATAAACGCTGTTTGAACTCTGCCGTTTTTCAATGCACTGGAAATTGTTGTTACGCAATCAGCCAACATATTTGCTGTTAGCGTCAATATAGGATATAAACCACCCACTAGCCCTTGTGTAGGGTATTTATCCGTATCACTGTTAAACATTGCAACTCCGTCAATATCTAACTTTACGATTTTATTTCCTAAAATCGGATTAGCTACAACAAATTCAGTAGGTAAATAGTATTCGTTAGGATAACCACCGTAATTACCATTTAGTGCATATAGTTTTCCATTAAACTCAGTGAAAACAACTCTTCCAGTAACAAATAGCCAAAAATTCATCACTTGCTCATCAATTGTATCAGGTAGATTTTCCCATGTAAACATATTAATAACACGATTTAACAGCATTTTGTAATAGTAGCTTGTTAATTGTGATTTATCAATGTTTGATACCCCGAACTCACTCCAACTCCACGGCTTTATTTTTGAACCCAATTTTTTCACCCCTTTCAATCGGTTGCAACGTGGCAACTTTTTATTGCCACGTTCTGCCGATTTGTTATTTACTGTATCTGAATTGAATAGAACTCGCCGTTGGTTGATTTACCCTTTACAAATCTTACCTTTACTTCTTCACCGTCGTTAAGGCAGTCGCTGAGAATATCTGCCAACTCTTCCATATGGTCTAGGCAGACCTTTGACGAGAACCCAAACACCCCGATATCAGTAGCAATATAGCCAATATCACATGGCTTCTTATCTCTGTCAAGTCCACCATTTTCTACCACTGCACAGCCCGATACAGTGTGCCACTCTGCCGCTTCTGCTGTCTTGATTGAAATGCTTCCACTTTTTGCGTTAAATATGTCCTTTTTTGTCATGTTTACGTTAAATCCACTCATGTTTAAAACCTCTTTCATGTTTTGTAATTTGTTCAATATTGTGTGACCGTAATATATAATAGTTATGTACGTTAGATAACAATAACGGTTTAGCACTCTTATTTTTATAAATGTTAATTATTTTTATAAATGTTAATTATTATCAATTTGCTGTTGTATTGTTAAATGCTCACATAACGTATTATCTGTTAAAAATTAACTACTTTGTCAAGAATAGCTTCATAAAGTGCGTTGATTAGCTTTACCCCTGCTATTCCATTTTCTTTCTTTTTCAGCTTCCGCAAAATCTCGTTTGTAGCCTTTTCAGTACCCTTGCCGTATATGCCGTTAAAATCAACACTTGTACTAATTATTTTACAAGTTTTTGCAAGTTTTAACATCATTTTGTATGCGTAAACACCTACATTATTATCTCCACGTTTTAAACCTGTAGTATCAAGGGCATTGCCTTTATATCTCAGAACACCTAAGAAATTAGTATAGGTATGCCGTTCTTTTGCGACAAAGTTGTGTCCGTTCCAGTTCTGGTCATAACTGTAAAAATACCTTGTATCTCCCTCACCAGTGGCTATTGAGATATGCCCGATATTATCAGCCGATTTAAAAATACAAATATCACCTTGCATTGGTACAAATTCTGGGGTATTTGCAATTTTTGTAAAATTCTTTACAAGAGCCGATACCTCATTGAAACGTGTAAAATACTGCTGTGCATTGAAATTGTATGGATAATATGTAAAAACGTTAAAACATTTCTGCATATAGTCGTTTACTAAATCGCAACACTGGTAAGGATAAACTCCGTCAAACTCAACCGACTTGCCAAGGGTTTTAGAAACATATTCCTTAAATGTCATTTTTCTTTTTCCTCCAAATCTGTTAATCTATGGTTGATTACCTTTATCTGTTCTTCAACAACTGGTAACCGTCTTGCAAAGTTGTTGTGTTCTGCCACTCGGTTCTCTAACTGTTGTACCCTATATTCTGTCAGCTTGAACCCCGAATAGCTACCAATAAATGTTCCTATCAAGGATAGCACCGCAACTATTATCGTACTCCACATTATACTTTACCATTTTTTGAGAACTGAGTGCCAAAATAAAAGGCGATAACAGTTGTAAATACTGTCATATACTGGTCACTCGTTATCTTTCCTGCTAGTGATAGTAGACAAAATACAATCGTTAGTAGGATTGTTACGATTGATTTTATTGTTATCTTCATAACCTTAACCCCCTATGTGCCATGTTATTTCAATAGTTTTTCCACATTTTGGGCAAACATAATGATACAATCTAATGCCATTGTTAGTTACTGCTACTAACTTCCATGGTGCATTACACTCTCTGCATTTTCCGCCGTTCCAATTAATGTAATCGGTAAAAACATTAAACAAGACAAATGCTAAAATTATCACAACTGAAATTAATGTTGTTTTTGTTCTTTTTTTCATGGCTACATTCCCCACAATCCGCTGTCATATCTGTAAACTGCTTCACAGTTACCAAACTTTACTTTAACCTTATAGGGGTATGTAGAACCCTCACCGTAAGCAAGGGGCTTAACCTCAGAGGGGTACTCATGCCCTTTTTCACACTGTTTAGCTTTTATTTCGTCTTCATAAATTTTGCCACACAGCTCACATTTAAAAAGTTTTTTCATTTTTATTCACCTCTCTTTCTATCACACTGAGTAATTAATACTCAGTGTGCTTTTGTTGTAATATCAAAAGACATGTTAATATTTTCGATATTTTCTCTTTTTTCCATAAGCTTATTGACCCACATTGACAGCTCTTTAAGATTTTCAAAATGTGCCAAATCTCTCGGATTTTCCTCTTCATTAGTTGCAACGTTGCAACTTTCAGCCCTTATTGTTTCCTCAACTTCATCTTCTATTTCCTCGAGTTCCTTTTCTACCGCTTCCTCAGTGTCTTTCATTTCAAGTGCCTTGGTGCTGTTGACAAACTCTCTCAGCTGTTTTATTGTCATGTCTGGGTTTATCATTGAGTTCTCGATAACTTCATTGTCAAGAGTTACCAGCACTGCAAGCTGATTGAATGTGAACATTTCAGCATTGAGCAGTGAGTTAATGTCAGTTATGAACTTATCTGAAACTCTTCTCATACGGCTTGCTGTTGACTTTGTGATATTAAACATTGTCATGGTGTAATCGCCAAAGTCACCGAAATCGTCTTTCCATGTGCCGTTGTTGTATATCTCGGCAAGGTCAGTACAGATAGCTTTCTTGTTGTCCTCAACATTCACCATTCTTGTAAAGATACGCTGAGTGCTTTCTCTCAGAGCATTGCTCTTGAATGTGTTCATAATGTTTGTACTCTCTGATTTAATAATGTTCTCCATGGTAATT
>ERZ791729.832-NODE-832-length-12694-cov-2.679168_pt1 | contig 12694 bp, 13 predicted proteins | sample MGYA00510043_ERZ791729 | MGnify/ENA primary metagenome ERZ791729 (study PRJEB30046, sample SAMN00715149) | human gut metagenome | study: EMG produced TPA metagenomics assembly of the A metagenome-wide association study of gut microbiota in type 2... | reverse complement strand
CAATGCCGATTACTTCTAACTTGTTATTCATGTTCCTGTCTCTCCTTCCCTTCCGTAATATTTGCTTCCATATCCTGCTCATCTGTATCTTTTCTCCCTTCCTCTTCCATAAGCTGCTCAATAAACCTCTCTGTTCTGGACGACATTGCAACTAATGAATATAGAAAAACCAGGATGATACTTATTCCGACCAACACTACAATCCAACATAGCTTCATGTAAATACGCCTCCTTCCGTAGATTCTTCTAAGAGACACTTACAATTTGCCTGACATTTTCGTGCCAGTCTTTGGAAATAAACACATTTCAAACATTCGTGCTCTGCCATAAATAATGCTTTCTCATTTCTGGCTACAATCTTTCGGTAACGCTTTTTCAAATAAGAAACATCATATAAATCCTGCTTGATTTCATTCATGGCATTTTGCTTCATTATCGCTGTGTTCAGTGAATTAATGTAGCTGACGAACTTTTCCTCAGTGCTTATATCCACACCTTTAAAAGTTAATTTCATTCACTACTTACCTGCTTTCTACACGGCTCATGCCATGTAGGTGTGCTTTTTTCCCATTTGCCTGCACACATAGGAATTACAGATAAGCCGCATCTGCGTTTACGACGCATTAAGTTAAATTAAATAATGCTATCCTCTCTACCGCCTTTTCGAGAGCCAGGAAGTTCCCTTTGAACACCTTCATAGTTTATTATCCTTCCGCAACAGTATTGACTACCCTTACTCGCTCCACTTTCATTTCTCAATCCTTCAGCACTCTTCGCAAGTATATTTGATTTCCATCAGGTATCTGAACCGGAATTATCACTATATCTGTAATTGTTATTCAATTGTATGAGCTGCTTTGCAACTCGCAGGATTATGATATAGCAAAATTTTGAATCCTTGAACTTCGCCAAAAGAAGTATTTTCAACATATCTATTCTTTTTATGTTAGTCCTCATTTGTGGTCTGTTCGCATTTTTATTATATAGTCCACATTTGTGGTTGTCAATATATTTTCAAAATAATGTACCACTTTTGTGAACTCTGTGTTAAAATATTCATATCAATTTGTTTGAGGTGATTATTAATGGATAATAGACATTCAATTGGAAGTAAAATTCAAAAATATAGAAAATTAAAAGATATGACACAGGACGAATTATCAAAACAGTCCGGTATTTATTTATCTACCATAAAGAAATATGAAAGCGGTGAACGCAATCCAAAACCAGATCAACTTCAAAAAATAGCTGAAGCTCTTGGCATTAGCGTAACTGTATTTCTTGATTACGATATTAATACCGTTAGTGATGTTCTTTCTTTGGTTATGAAGCTTAATGAACAATCTTCATTGAAAATATCTGCTGATAAGGATAAAGATGGCAACTACATCCCCAGCAGCATACACATGACATTTGAAGATTCACAAATAAATGAAGCTATTTGTTCTTATCTAAATTGTAAACAACAGATGGATTTAATTTCCTATGAGGATAATGATAAAGCTGTGATTGAACAGCAAAAAGAATTTTATGATGATAAGATTAACAGATTGCTTTTATTTAATGAACGTATTAAAAAAATCCGCTAAATTGCGGATTTTTCTTTGCTAGGACTCTTTTATAATACTTCTCTTTACATATCCTGAGTAGTTTATCCACTACTCAAATAGCTTTGGTAAATCGTTGGTAAAATCTACTGTAACATCCCCAAAACACTGTAAACTCAAGTATTTTTAATCAAGGTTAGTATATTGCCGTGGCAAACAAAGAGCACTTTAATTTTATCTTGCATATCTTCGTTTTTCCTTGTATATCCTTATTTTTCCTAGGTTTTATCACACTTTCACGACATCTAACCTAGTGTACCTATCCTAGCATAAAATCGCATATTTTACCATATCTCAGTAAGTAAAATGAGTACAAATCTAGGTATAAACCCGATTCGTACTCATCAGTACTTTTTCCCTATGTCCTTTATTTCCTTACTTGGCACACTTTTTCATTTCTTTTTCTATCCTTTCAAGCCTCTCCATTTCTCTCTGTGCATCTTCCAACTTAAGGTGTGTATACACATTTGAGGTAACACTTATATCTGTATGTCCCATTAAATATTTCAATGGGAAAATGTAGTGTCAGTGGTGTGAATAGCCAAGGATTTTGATATGGAATTAGTGATAGTGTAGATAATGCAAAAAAGGACACCCATTTTACTGGATGCCCTTCTATAAATATCTCTACACATATGTTTTATCATTTCTCACTTCATGCCATTTTATATATTCATCTACTTGACTAAAAGCCTCTTTAAGTCGTTTCATTATTTCTGGGTGTGTTTTCTCTACAAATTCTATATATTCTTCACTTACAATTTCTCCATGCACACCTCTAGTTGCTATTTTATTAACTTGAAGAATCAAATCACATGTTACTCCATCAATTACTTGTATATGATTTAACTGCTGAACCATTTTAGGAATTGGCATATACCCATTATAACCAAGCCGTTCACTCATTTCTCGCAGATTCTTCTCGATGTCTAATCGTATTTTAAATAAATATACATTTTTATCTGCCTCCTTAGATAATGTATCTTTTTCATCGTTCTTTGGATAAGTTGAATGCAACTCTGTTACTTTTTGTAACAATTCTTCCATCTGTTTCAGAGAAGGCAATGTTGAATTATTAAAACTAAAGTTGTTAGCAACTGAATTTGTTAGCTGCAAATTATTCATTTGTGTCTGAATACTTTTCAGCGACTCCTTTACTTCTTCTGTTTCCTTTTGAACCTCCTTCTTTATTTTCACTCCTAAAAATTCCATTTCAGAAAAAAGAGGTAACAAAAGCAAAATAAGCCATACAATAAATATAAGGTTTCTTGAATTTAATTCTTTAAACTGATATATTTCTAAACGATAATACCATACATATGCAGATGAAAGTCCCAATAAAATTATGTACCAACATTTTTTCTTTACGAACTCCCACAATTTTTTCATAACCGATTTCATAGGCACTTTGTTCCTTTCATTTATATTGCAACATTATAACATGTTTCGTTCCTTTACATCACCACGTATATAGTGTTTCTGCAGTTACATATTTACAGAAGTGATATAAGTAAATCATAGGTAAAAACTTAATTACAAAATGTTCAAAAGCCCTATTTTACTACGTTTCAGCCATTTTATTATAGACTGCCGTGACAGATGAAAAGTACTCTAGTCATATTTTTTTCTCCTCCTAAATTGCCAAGATATGCCGAGAAATGCGTGGTTTTATCAAGTTTTCCGGGCATTCGATTTTTTTAGTGTAAACTACATAATTGGCATATCTTTGCAAATATTAGCATTTCACAGCCGTGTGTAGTAGTAAAATAATAGTAGAAATATCGAGTAATTACTACTAAGGTTTTGGGGTGTTCATTTGAACCCCCTTTTTGCCCTATGGGTGTTCACTTTTGCCTAGGGGGTGTTCACTATTTAACAAAGGGTGTGCAAGCACACACACCTTTGCTATTTTTTTCTTCTATTCTTAATTGTTCTGAATTCGCTACTAGCATTCTTCAGTTTTTTAGAAGTATTTTTTGGTGCAAGTATAACAACTCGTTTTCTGTTGTTTCTTAAAAACTGTACCAATTCCGTGTAATCACCATCACGGCTAACAATAACAAATATATCTATGCTTTTATTCTCATTCAAAATCTTTTTTGCATCTCGTATAATTTTGTTATCGATTTTATTCTTTTCTCTCTCTCCTGCCATCAAAATTGGTTTGTAACCATACTCTTTAATAGTAGATTTCCAATTTGCTGTTGCCAGGTCTTTCTGCATTGCATAATACCGAACCTCAGCTACATTTCCAATATCCCATATTTCATTTTCAATACTTGCTGCATGGCTTGATGAGACATTCTCTGCATCTATAAATACCATAGTGTTCTTTTTAGTTGAAGGCTCATCATAATAATCGTCACCATCAAATCCGTACTGCTCACGCTCCAACCGTTCAATGTATGCCCAATCATCATAAGTTCCACCAGAAGTCATAGCATCATTTAATTCTTGTCCTTCGAGGTCCCATAAAAAATCCCACTCACTCATTAAAACTCTTCCTTATATATATTTCTTAAAGGCTTTCTTCATCTTTAAAAGTGTATCCATTATCCATTCAAACTGTTCTGGCCACTTTGATGAATCCTCAAAATCAGCAGGGTTAGTCACCAAAATCCTACTTGCCTTTTTCAACGGAAGTTCCTGCCAATCATATGTAAGTCCAGATTCCTTCTCAATTGATTCTTTCTTATCAAAAAGGCTCCTAAACAATTCTTTATCATCATTAATATATAATTCTACACCGTTTTCATTTCTCTTTTGAATCATAGTAATTCCGAGATGTACAGCAGAAGTTCCTATGCTTATATCCATCCAATGATCTGTAGATGGTTTTCTTTGATTAAATTCTTTAGCAAAATTAGCATTCTTAAAAGCATAGTCATTAAAGGCTGTCCAATATTCCAAACGCTTATGATGACGAGGACTATTATGCTCTGTTTTCTTTATTTCCTTTGCCCAATCGTTCGGTCTTTCAACTACAGTAAATGATGGAGCGATATCGGAACTACCAATCTGGAACAACTTAATTTCACACAAGAAAAATCCTATCTTGTCATCTGTGTGATTATTAAGCCACTCTACTGCTGCCTTATGTTCCTCACGAGCGTGCCTGACTACCCAAATAACAACATCTGCACCTTTGCCGGAAGCATAAGTAATAAGTTTTCCAAGATGGTCGTGGTCTGTGTCTTCTAGCTGGTTTTCAATAATAATCTTTCTATCTGTTCCTGTTTCTGATGCATAAATATCAACATTAAAATCCCCTACTGAAGATTCTGTTTCATCAACAGTTATATCAAGACCAACAGCATCACCAAGCAGGTCAACATTCTCTGCCACCCAAGGAGTAAAGTTTAATGCCTCATGTGGCCATACACTTCTCAAATCTGTAATTTCCTTTAATGTTCCAAGATTAATCATTTTAGCGCCTCCAATCAAAAAAACATCCAGCTCTATCCCGGATGCCAACAAAAGCCACACTATATGAATACGGGATTAGTTCCTTGTTTACGATGCTGTACCTCTCAAAATAGTTATAAAACGATTAAATTATATTATAGCACTCAACCCGTTATTTTACCAGTAAAAAGCACCCAAGCATAATGCCAAGAAATTGTGATATTAAATGCTTCCTCACTTTGAATCACATTATTTTCTTCAAATACTCCAAATGGAATCGTTTGATTACATAAACCGGCAAATGAATTAGAGTACACACAAACACCACTGCAAAACAAACTAGAAAAATCCAAAGAAATCAAGTAATTATCTATATAATTATTAAAAATTGATACATTATTATAATCTAATTGACTGTTTGTAGCTTCAATAATACAACCTGCTGTTTTATTGCAATCATATATCATGCTGTTTGAAAATTCAAAATCTGAACTTACTATATTTAAGGCTCCATAAGAGCACTCAAAAATTTTTGTTCCATTTGTTCTAATATTGGTGCAATTTTCTAGTTCAATTCCATATGTTCCACATCCAAATAATTCTAATGCATCTAATTGTATATTGTTACAATTCTCAAACCGTAAGACCGATCCCATACAACTTCCTTTTCGAGGCGTATGTCCCAGTGTTAATCCAATCAATTTTATATTAGAACACTCACGAAAACAAATCACATTTGCATATCTTGGATTAACAAGCAATATCGAATTGTCCCCAACAACAGTAACATTTGATATATTTGATATAACAAGTTGATTTCCGTCAAATACCTTTTCTTTAAAAATATTATCCGTATTTTCTCCTTCAAAATCCAACATATCATAATAACCTTTATTTAAAACTAGTTTATTATTGGATGAAAAATTACTAATAAATTCTTTTGTGTCTGAAATTTCAATATATTTATGTATTGCAGGCATAACTTGCCCTTGTTTCCGAATCAAATTCATTACTTCGGCTTGCAAGATTTTACTTACATTATCTTTTAGTTCATTTATATCTTTGAATAGCGTATATAAACCTAAAGGTTGCATTTTTTAGATATTTCAGAAATTTTTCTTGTGTCATCATTTTTTTCTAAAGAAAAAAGGAACCAAGGCAGAATACTTCTATCTTGATTCCTATTTTATATCATTTAATGTCCAAAAAACGAGACTTGGCACAATTCACTTCCATATTGCAAATATTATTTGCACTTTTCAAGCGCCTCAGACAATACCTGAGCCTGTTCATATGCATCTACTTCTATTTGACAACTACCTTCAGTTATAGCACACATTACCCTTACAAACCAGTTCTTCATCAGATGTAGGCGTGCCTTTGTAATAAATACTTGTACGATTGATATCAAGCAGTTTTGCGCCGACAGAAGCCGGGATTTTTTTAGTCGTCAAAAGGTTTTGGACTAAACTTACTCTCGTAGTCTGGTCCACAAATTTCTTCAGATTTTTTTTTGAGCCAGTCAACCTGCATGGTTAACTGACCAACCTTTTTGGCATACTCCGCCTTTTCCTTGCGTTCTTCAGCAAGCTTTTCTTTGAGATTATCCTCACGCTTGTCATTAAATACAGCAGAAGCATTGTCGAGGAATTCTTTTTTCCAGTTGCGGAGCAGATTCGGCTGGATATTATTTTCAACAGCAAGGGTATTGAGATCTTTCTCACCCTTAAGTAGTTCGATTACAATGTCTGATTTAAATTTGGCATTGAAATTTCTTCTTTGTCTGGACATTTTTATGAATCCTTTCTTTGTTACTCATTTTAGTATATCAGATTCATTAAAAACTGTCCGAAAAAGTGTCTTAATTTATGAGACCATTATACTTTAAAGTATACAGGAAGCTCCTTTTTGCAATAAATTTGTATAATTAATATTTTGCAAATGCAATCAATGGCACCACCCCCATCCATTTTAGACACAAAAAAGGATGCATTGGCTTTTTCCGGCTTTTGCATCCTTTCATATTAGGCAAACAACTCCCTATTCAATTATCTTTTATAAATAAAGAAATTGACCTATAGATCAATCTGTGTAATCTATCCCCGATCGGGTTTCCAAAATATCAATTTGTCTTCTCATTACTCTTAAATAAGATGTATGTTGCAAACCTGCCTTTTGAGCAATTGAAAAATCGTGATAAATATCTAAAACTAAATCCTTATCTTGAAAAGCACTTTTTCTCAACAATTGAACCATCTTACAGAGCCCAGATAAATAGTATAAATATCCATGATTTACGCTATCTTGAGTTTGAATTGATTGATATAAGCACTTGTTTATAATTTCTAATGATTTATCATAGTCACCTCTTTCAAATAAAAGATCTGCTAATCTTAGTGTACATTTTGGACACACCTCAATATTATTTACAGCCTCCATAAGTATTTCTTCTACTGCTAAATTATCATTAAAAAAAGAATAAACATTCGCTTTGCAAATATATGGATCCTCACTCATAGAAAATAGGGTATGGTATTCATCTGCAAGTGATAATATTTTTTCTTTCATTAAAACTAAATCATCCTCATTTAAATCATTAGCCAAGTACAACAAATAATCAATAGAAAAACTAAAGCCACGCCAAGTCCAACGAATTTTAGGGATTTGTAAAAGCTGATTATAGTATTTTTCACATTGTGCCATACGATTACAACTAGTTCCAACTTGCAAATAGTCTGCAATTAAATCAACAGATCGCGAAAACTGCTCAAGACCTTTTTCAAGAATATCACAAGCCAAATCATATGCATCTTTCCTAGAATAATTTAGTGAAAAATTGTGAAAATCATTTTCTGAACCATGCACCTCTTCTTGATTTAATAGTTTATAGGCTAAATCATACAATTCTTCATTATTGTCCTCATCTAATAACTCCCTTGCCATTCTTTCTGCTTCTCCAACTGATATTGTCTTTGTTTTCATTTTTCCCTCCCATTATATTTTTTCTGTTAAAATTAATAATAATTATAGTGAATTATTTCAAACATAGGATTTGCAATCCGACTCTTATACTTAATTTTCAACATCTACCGTTCCAAATAATTCATCAAACTTTTTCTCAAGTTCTCTTTGTAAATCATATTCAGATTTATCAGATACAGAATCCACCACATTTTTATGTTGAAATCTATCATCACTCTGTTTAGGAGAGTTTCTTCTTGAAAAATCCAATTGGTTATTAGTTTGATGGATTGGTTTCATAATTGTGGCTGGTAAAGGTTGGTCTCCATCATATTTCTTGATATCTACAAATCGAGTTATTATCGGATAAAGCCTGCCGCTCAATACCAAGGCTTCACCTTTATCTTTATTCAAATGCTGTAAAAAATCCATCGGAACAAGAGGTTTATCACTATTTTTCTTCTGTCCACATAAAATTGATATTTCATGTAACATATCTAACTCTCGACTAGTCAAAAAAATCCAGTTGTTACAATTAGATTGTATTGTAGTAGCATCAGATTCATATTTACCAAGTAATTGGTGCTTATTTTGAACCACAAGTGTGAATCGTATATTTCTACTTCGAGCTGCAGAAATCATAGATGGAAAATCTTTTATAGCGGGCAGTGAGGCAAATTCATCCAGAATATAATTTACTCTGATAGGCATCATTCCATTACGTTTCCTTTGTGCCTTATAAACAATATATTCATAGCTTTGCTTGATGAACAAAGTGACAAGTTTGTGATAAGTTGTTTTTTCATCTGGCATAATAACAAATATTGCTGTTTTTCTATCCCCGATGCTATCTAAATTAATATTATTTGACGAAAGCAAATTGAGCAATTGTGGTTGGATTGTAAAACAACGCATTTTTTCATCAAAAGTTGATAAAATTGATGCTTGAGTCTTCTCTGGAGCATTAACAGTGCCAATCAATGCAGCGGATGTAATAAAGTCATTATTCATATATTGATTCAAAGCAGAAGATGAATCAATAATATTACTTTTACTATTAGAGTAGTAACTTTTGAATAAATAATTTCGAAGGCGCAACAGATTAGCAATATTTGAACAGTTTAAATCTTGACTATTCTCATAACAATATTTAAACAAAAGTAATTCAAGACCAAAAAACAAATCCCGCGAACTATAATCCCAAAAGGGATCTTTAACCGTCATTTCTGCCAAACAAAGATTCGTAGCAATATCATTAGCAAACTCATAAGCCTTATCAAAGTCACCTAATTTATAGTAAAGAAACGGTATATATAAAGGATTCCACGTATCTCCTAAAGAAGGGTTTCTTAAATTAATAACTGATATGTCGTATCCCTTCTGTTTCAAATAACCAGATGTTCTTTCGTGAATTTCTGATTTTGGATCAGATATTACCATTGATTCACCGGCATCTGCAAGAATTCTGACCATGGGCATGATTACTAAACGACTCTTTTTTGAGCCAGTAGATCCAAGTACCATTGTATGTGAATCCGAAGAATCTACTAAAACAGAATTGTCATTTGTTCCTAAAGGGACACCACCGTTATGAGTATTGTATTTTATCTTTTTGCTAGGTATAAATGTACCTGTATTGATATTATATTTAGCGAATTGAGCAGAAAAAGTAGTCATATTCTCAAATTTACTATTTTTTATTTTTCCTAATAAATTATCTGATACTGTATTATTATCATAGGACTCTATAGGGTATTCATTATCACTTATTTCCATTTATTGTTCTCATCTTCCTTTCCGTTACCTAGATTTTCCATAAAGTTTAATTGATTTAACATTCTTGATATTTCTGTATCTTCAAATCTATCACAAATTTCACCGGCTATATCTTTTTCCTTGTTTTTAAAGTATTCTTTGGTCGAATATGCTTGGAATTGTTCCTCTCTCAGGTCTAAATACCACTTGTCATAATCGAAATCAGTGCTATTTGACGGTCGCTTATCAATAGTTATTGATAACCGAAAAACTAACTCTGCCAATTCAGAATCTTTTAAATAGGAAGAACCGTTCAGCTCTTTAACCAAATTTACTGCTTTTAACTGGCTTAATGCTAAAATCTCTGGCTCTTTTTTCTTGTCAAGCTCAAGAATATATGCTTTTAACCTTTCATCAATTAAGTCAAATATCCCACATAACTTTTTTTCTATTCCCAACTGATAACTTCTATAATAAATATATCCATGACATAACTGCAGAATTTCATCAACAGAAAGAGGTTCTATTGAAATTGGCAACTGAGAATCTGCTGACTCCATAATTTTAAACCACAAATAATCATGCACAGAATTCTGCAGAGTTTGCAGTAAAAGGCTTTGCTTCACATCATATAATACAAAAATAAAACGGACTTTCACTGTATATATATTCATGCTCACTTTAGATTCAAATATTTTATCTAATGTGCCTTTATACCAATGAAAATTATCAAATGTAATTAGTAATTTACGTTCCTTTTTTCTAGCTTCTTGAATCTTTATTTGAGAACTCAGAAATTCATCAATTTCTTCTGGTTCTAAAATATACCATTCCCAATCTGAAGCATAGATTCGTGAAAAATCATAAACTAATTTTGTTCTACCAGTATGCCTATTCCCCTTGATTATCGTCCATAAGAATTTATTTTCTTTATTTAAAAATGCATCTAACTGTTCTATTTGTTTTTCACGTCCCACTAAGTCCTGATAGCTATATCTATAATCTATCTCACCTAAGGGAAATGGCGGTATATTGTTGCTATCAATTAAAAATTTATGAAGAAGCATTTCCAGACACTCAGGTTTATCTTCATCATACAAAATAGGGTGAACACACATATTTTCTAAAAATGAATATGTATTTTTCTTTGCCAAAACATCATCCTTACAACCAATGATTGCATAATGATTAAGCCCAGGACTTTTCAAATCTTTTAACAAATCCAGAAGATACTTATCCTTACACAAATCAACTCCAATAAATAGTATAATATAATTCTGCAACCATTGTGATATGGTTTTATAAAATTCTGACTCCTTATCATAAGATAATTCATAATCTTCTTGTGTCAAAATTCTATGCTCTGCATCAGATAAAACATCTCCATGGAGTTTCAGAACAATATTGGCCTCACTAGAAGCCATTCCTCCCCTAAGCAGCGTAATCAACTTTTTTTTCTCATGGGGATGTGTAATATCAGGTATCTTGCCAGCAATGCTATAAGAGTGATCAATTACATGATCTAAGTTTGCCGTAATGCAATTGCCATTATTAACATATGGAATCCAACTCACAGCTTGGTTTTTAATATATTTATCATCTATTTTAAAATCCGAATAGAATGATAATAATTTTGCATCAATTACCCCCTTTTTATGAATGGAAATTAAACTATCCAGCAAGTCCAAAAAGCCCATATCCGATACATTTTCACCAGGCTTTACATAAATGTGTGTTTTCTCCTGAATTTCTTTTACAAAATCATTCCTTGTTCCAAAAGTACTCTTAGAAAAAAATTCTCCAACAAAAGGTATTACGCCATTAGTTTTTTTTGAATCATCAATTAAATTTTCAAATATGAGCTGATTACTTGCATGGTAATGAAGCAATTTATCAATTTGTTGTTCCATATATTCTTTCTCTTTCATTATACAATCAACAATTTTTTCAGAAGTAAGGTCAATGAGGAATGGTCTTTCTTATCATATAATATAGGAAGAATTTTCAACTTATCAAATTGATCTCGCAAATAATTTAATTCATTTTGCGAACATGAATAAATGGCATAATTAGTCATACCTTCTTCTATTATATCTGTAAGAATTTGAATTGGTTCATCATTAAACAAACTAGCACCAACAAATAGAAACGTCCTACCAGAAATCCATTTTTCCAATTGTCTCCTTAATTCACCACCTTTTGCATAGTGCTTTTCATATGAATATCTCGAAAGCAATATATCCTCTGTATTGGACAATATATCGCCATGAATTTTAAAAACCAGACCTTTTCTATTTTGAGCTCTGTAATAAGTTGCCAATTTTAAAGTTTCATTTATTCCTGCTGTGTCAAATACAATAGAATTAAGCATACACGAATGTTCAATAACCCTATCATAATTTGTAGTTATACAGTTCCCTTCACATATACGAGGAATATAATAAGCCGCATTCTCTTTAAGAACATTATCATCAATTTTATCTTCAGAATATAATCGTCGCAGTGTCGTAAAGAAAATAGTTTTACCTAAACTATCACATATTGTTTGCGCCGCATCCAAATAATTATTATTAGCAATCTGCTTTACAGCTATATTTTTTTCTTTTGAACTAAGATTTTCTGAAAGTTCTAATAATATATTACGCCATGTTTTATAAGCAAAGGCAGATATTCCTGCTCCTACAAATGGCATAACATTTTTATTATTAATAGACTCCTGTAGTTCATCAAACACCAGTCTGTTCGATGGACAAAACCTCATTATTTCATCAAATTTAATTTCGTCTATCATTTGTGTAATCCTTTCTACCTTTATAGACTAAACACTTATAGATTTATACTCTTCAATAATAAGTAAGTATATCATATTTTGACATAAAGTTCCATATTCTTTGACTTATCGTTATCTAACCCAAAAATGAATTTCTAAATTCCACCGCCCAATGGGGTGATGGAATTTACTCTCG
>ERZ791729.831-NODE-831-length-12695-cov-2.738054_pt1 | contig 12695 bp, 8 predicted proteins | sample MGYA00510043_ERZ791729 | MGnify/ENA primary metagenome ERZ791729 (study PRJEB30046, sample SAMN00715149) | human gut metagenome | study: EMG produced TPA metagenomics assembly of the A metagenome-wide association study of gut microbiota in type 2... | reverse complement strand
CGTCGTGGTGACTACGGCGGAGGAACAGTACAGGTTATCCCTCATATCACCAATGAGATAAAGAGCAGATTCTACAGGGATTTCACATCTGAGGATACCACAATCGCAATCATCGAGGTGGGAGGTACAGTCGGCGATATCGAGAGTCAGCCGTTCCTCGAGGCAATCAGACAGTTCCAGCATGAGGTGGGACACGACAATGCCATCCTGTGTCATGTGACACTGATTCCATACATCAAGGCGTCAGGAGAACTCAAGACAAAGCCTACACAGGCCAGCGTAAAGGAGCTTCAGGGCATGGGAATCCAGCCGGATATCATTGTATGCCGTTCAGAGCATGAGCTTGACCAGAAGCTTAAGGACAAGATTGCGCTGTTTTGTAATGTACCAAATTCACATGTATTACAGAACCTTGATGTGGAGTATCTCTATGAGGCACCACTTGCCATGGAGCAGGAGAATCTTGCAAAGGTTGCATGCGAGTGCTTGAATCTCGACTGTCCTGAGCCGGATCTTGCAGACTGGAAGCAGATGGTTGAGGATCTCCGTCATCCTGATAAAGAGGTCAAGATCGCACTTGTCGGAAAATATACAGCACTTCACGATGCATACATTTCAGTTGTTGAGGCACTGAAGCATGGCGGTATTCCTGAGCATACCACAGTTGATATAAAGTGGGTTGACTCAGAGGAGCTTAATGATGACAATGCAGCAGAGGTATTCAAGGGTATTCAGGGAATTATCGTTCCGGGAGGCTTTGGAGACCGTGGTGTTGAGGGCATGATTGCAGCAGCTAAGTATGCCAGGGAAAACAATATCCCATATCTGGGACTCTGCCTTGGAATGCAGGTGGCAATCATCGAGTATGCGCGCCACGTATGTATGTTCCATGATGCACACAGTATAGAGCTTGATCCAAACACTACTCATCCGGTTATCGCACTTATGCCTGACCAGAACGGAATAGAGGATATCGGAGGTACACTTAGACTTGGCTCTTATCCATGTGTACTCGACAAGACATCAAAGGCATACCAGGTATATGGCACAGAGAATATAAGCGAGCGCCATCGTCATCGTTATGAGGTCAACAATGACTACAGAACAGCTCTCACAGAGCATGGCATGAAGCTTTGCGGTACATCACCTGATGGCAGAATTGTGGAGATGATTGAGATTCCGGAGCATCCGTGGTTTATCGCCACACAGGCACATCCTGAGCTTAAGTCGCGTCCGAATCGTCCACATCCGCTTTTCCATGGCTTCATAGAGGCGGCAAACAAGGTGAACAGATAATTTTTCGTTATATTTAATACAATATTTAGAAAGTGCGGTTGATTTTGACCGCACTTTTTCTTATAATAAAGTGAAGCTTCACACTTTATATATTGTGAGGAGCCGGTTTCATAGGAATGACTATAAAAATTACAGGTCAAAATTGCCTTGAAGCTTGTAATAAATAAGAAAAGAACGGAGAAAATATGGATAATCAGGGACCTAATAACTATAATTACAACAATGGCCCGGGCAATAATGGGTCCGGTGGAAACGGAAATAACGGTGGTAACAGACCTGGTGGAAACGGTGGCAGAAACAACCGTGGCGGACAGGGTATCATGGCATTTATCCTGCTGACACTCGTGGCATTGTTTGTGTATGCACTTATATCAAACAGCATATCGCATGCCAGCACACAGGAAAAGTCATACAGTGATTTCATAAAACAGCTTGATAAGGGCAATGTCAAGAGCGTGGAGTTCGATTCCTACGAGATAGACTACAAGCTTGTGGATGACGGACACAAGGATTATGACATCACATATTACACAGGCCGTGTGGCTGATGATGAGCTTGTGCCGACACTCAAAAAAGCAAAGACCTCAGAGGGCAAGTCTATTGAGATAAAGGCAGCGATACCTGATAATACATCTACATGGATTTTTAATATATTAAGCTTTATAGTTCCGCTTATACTGCTGTGGGTGCTTTTAGCATTTGTTTCAAAGAAGATGGGCGGCAGCATGGGGATGGGAGTCGGCAAATCGACTGCCAAGGTATATGTGGAGAAGTCCACAGGCGTCAACTTCAAGGATGTTGCGGGACAGGATGAAGCCAAGGAATCTCTCCAGGAGGTTGTTGATTTCCTTCACAATCCTAAGAGATATACAGATATCGGAGCCAAGCTTCCTAAGGGAGCGCTTCTCGTGGGACCTCCGGGAACAGGTAAGACACTCCTTGCCAAGGCAGTAGCAGGAGAGGCAGGAGTACCGTTTTTCTCACTTGCAGGTTCAGACTTTGTGGAGATGTTTGTCGGAGTCGGAGCTTCGAGAGTGCGTGATTTGTTCAAGGAAGCACAAAAGATGGCACCATGTATTATCTTTATCGATGAGATAGATGCAATAGGAAAGAGCCGTGACAGCAGATACGGCGGTGGCAATGACGAGCGTGAGCAGACACTAAACCAGCTCCTTGCAGAGATGGATGGCTTTGATACATCAAAGGGATTACTTATATTAGCAGCAACTAACCGCCCTGAGGTGCTCGATAAGGCACTTCTTCGTCCGGGACGTTTTGACAGAAGAATCATAGTTGACAAGCCTGACTTAAAGGGACGTCTGGAGACTTTAAAGGTACACTCAAAGGATGTCAAGATGGATGAGTCGGTAGACCTCGATGCACTGGCACTTGCAACAGCAGGACTTGTTGGCTCAGATCTTGCCAACATGATTAATGAGGCTGCCATCAACGCAGTCAAAAACGGCAGACAGCTTGTAAACCAGTCAGATCTCTTTGAGGCCTTCGAGCTTGTAGCAGTCGGTGGCAAGGAAAAGAAGGACCGTGTCATGAGTGATAAAGAGAGAAAAATCGTCTCATACCATGAGGTTGGACACGCACTTGTATCAGCCCTGCAGAAAAACACAGAGCCTGTACAGAAAATCACAATCGTACCACGTACCATGGGAGCACTCGGATATACACTCCAGACACCTGAAGAGGAGAAATACCTTGAGACAAAGGATGAACTTCTCGCCAAAATCACAACATATATGGCAGGTCGTGCAGCAGAGGTGCTGGTATTTAACTCAGTCACAAGCGGAGCCGCAAATGATATAGAAAATGCCACAAAGATAGCCCGTGCCATGGTAACTATGTACGGAATGTCAGATAAATTCGGCATGATGTGCCTTGCAACAGTACAAAACCAGTACTTAGAGGGCGGAGCAGGATTAATCTGCGGAGAGAATACAGCATCGCAGATAGATGATGAGGTACTCTCAATCATCAACAGCAGCTACGCAGAGGCCATGAAGCTCCTCGATGAAAACAGAGAAATCCTCGACAGTATATCAGATTATCTCTACGAGAAGGAAACAATCACAGGTAAAGAATTCATGAAGATGTTCCGCGATATGAAGGGACTCCCTGACCCGGACGAGGAGAAAGATGGTGAAGAGAGCAAAGAGCAGGAGGCTGCACAGTAGAAAAGAGTTTCGCACGCATAAACTGAAAAAAGCCGGAGGGTACATAGTGTGTTCAGAAGGAAAATATGAACTGCCGCGGGCTTCCAGACAAGAGAAGGGACGAAAAAGCCTTGCAAACAAAGAAAACCAAACGGAGAGAAACCCCGCGGCTGACTTCATATTTTCCTGAGGAATATACTGTGTGCCACACCGGCACCACACAACCTGAAGGTGCTAAGTTTGCCACACACCCTAAGTTTGCCATAAATATAAACCAAAAGCCGCCGCACAAAAGTGCAGCGGCCCAAATAAAACCAAATTAGCCTTTGACAGCTCCTGTAAGTCCATCCACGTAGAATCTCTGCATGATGACGAAAAGTATTGAGATAGGTATTGATACAATAACTGCAGCAGCAGCCCATCTTGTAAACCATCCGTTTACAAACTCTTTCTCAAGCATGTTGTAAAGAAGAAGCGATACTGTCCAATACTTGTCGTTTGGACCAACGATAACCTTTACAAATACGAAATCGAGCCATGGAGCAAGGAATGCTGTAAGTACTGTATATACTACGATTGGCTTACTGAGTGGCAGGATAACCTTGTAAAATACCTGGAACTGTGTACATCCGTCAAGGATAGCCGCCTCAGTAAGAGACTTAGGCACAGTATCAAAGAATCCCTTTGCGATATAGAAGCCTGTTCCTGCTCCTGCTGAGTATATGAGAATCAATGAAAGGCGAAGCATACTGCCCTCTGTAAGTCCGATAGCCTTTAAGATAAAGTATACGGCAACCATTGACATGAAGGCTGGGAACAATCCAAGAATCATAGCCAGATTCATGAAAGGCTTACGCATCTTAAATCTCAGTCGTGACATACAATACGCAACAGAAAGTACAAATACTGTTGAAATGATACATGAGAACACTGAAATAAACAGTGTATTAAAAAATGCTCTCGGGAAGTTCAACAGTGTAGTCTCTGTGAACAGTCTCGTATAGTTACTAAATGTAAGGCCATGTGGGAAGAAGTACTTTGTATAAGCACCACTCTCAGCTCTAAAGCTTGTCATAATAATCCAGAAAATCGGGAACAGCCATACTACAGCAAGTATTCCAAGAATGATATGAACAAGGGAATTCTTTGCTACTTTCTTAGCACGTCCGGCAGACATAGGTCTTTTTGCTTTTGCTACACTACTCATTACATGAATCCCTCCTCATCCTTGTATGATTTTGTATTTCTGTATGTAACAAGCGCTACGATAGAAAGTACAATGAATGTGAGGATACCGATAACGGCACCGATATTGTACTCCTGATTATCAATAGTCAGCTTGTACAACCACGTAACCAGAAGGTCCGTCTTTCCTGCACTGTCTCCGACAGGTGTAGGCTTTCCTGCTGATAACAGGTAGATAACGTTGAAGTTGTTGATATTTCCGGTAAACTGTGTGATGATATATGGTCCCATGATAAACATGATATATGGGAGTGTGATCTTAAAGAAGATCTGTGCTGCGTTTGCACCATCAATCTTTGCAGCCTCATAAAGCTCTGAAGGCACATTCTGTAATACACCTGTAACCTGAAGCATGGTATACGGAATACCTACCCAGCAGTTGATGAGAATAACAGAAACTCTCGCCCACATAGTGTTGGTCCAGAATGGAAGCGGGTTATCAATCCAGCCCCACTCCAAAAGCAGGTTATTAACAGCACCCTGTGGCTGGAACATCTGTCTCATTACAAGCAGTGATACGAACTGTGGTACCGCAATTGAGATAACAAAGCATGTACGCCAGAAAGCCTTGCAATGTGTCTCTTTACGATTGATAACGATAGCAAGAATGAGTCCAAGGAAGTTACAAAGGAAGGTTGCAAATACAGCCCAGCAGATTGTCCATCCAAGTACTCTCCAGAATATCTTACCAAGCTTACCACCAAGTCCAAGCACCTGTCCGAATGAGGCGAAGCCTGTCCAGTCGAACAATACCAGATGATCACCCTTTACCGAATAATTTGTAAAGGCCATTGGAATCATGAACAGCAATGGTAAAACTGTAAAAACAAATATTCCCATAAGTGGGAGAAACATAAGTGTCTTATGTAGGTTTTTATCAAATAAATCCTTGACATCTTTGCCAAAAGAATTGATTTCTTTTCCAGCTTTTGAAAGGCATTCTGCCTTATATCCGCTCTTTAAATTCTCGCACCACATGTAAATAAATAGTACTGTGATGGCAATTGTTATGACGCCATATAACAGTAATAATACTGACTGGTCGCCCGCAACATATTCATAAATCTGCTTCTGCTCATTAAATACCTCTTCCTGCTTTCTCCAGCCAAGTGAAGGCAGCATGGAAATGTAATAAGCACCAGCGCTAACCATATATGCTATATATGCAATCTCTATAGCAAGAAAAATCAGACCCTTTATGATCTGCTTATGAGCCATATTGGCAAGCCCCATTACGAGTGCCGATAGCTTAACTGCAGCTCCGCCTTTTGTGAGGGCATTGCCAACAGTATACGGAGTAGCAAATTCCGAAACTTTTTTCTTTTTGTTTGCTCCTATCATACTTTTCCTCCTGGCATGCATTATATATGCCAATCCTTTAAACTAATTTATTCCAAGATTCCGGTCACCCGGAACCTTGGAATCATATTCTGATCTACTTAATTATTTAAGAGAATCATTAAGCTGAGTATTGAAGTCCTCTGTCTTCTGAGCTGCATTGTCCTTTGTAATCTGGCCTTCTGCACCGTTCTGGAAAGCATCACCGAATGGTGTAGCTGCATCCCAGTAACCCTGCATATCAATGATAGGCTGTGCTACTGAACAATCAGATGAAACCTTAGCCATAGCTGCTGCTACAGGATCTGCTGCGATTTCCTCGTTTGATACAAGATTTTTGTTTACAGGAGCCTGTGCTCTTAACTTGAAGTGAGCAAGCTGTGCATCCTCACTTCCAAGGAATGCTGCAAGCTTAACTGCTACTTCCTGGTTCTTGCAGTTAGGGTTAACACCGATAGCCTTAGATCCTAAGAATGCCTTTAACTGGCAGTCTTTTCCACCAATATTGATTGTAGGAAGAGCTGCAACACCAACGTTCTCCTCACCAAGATTCTCTTTAACTTTGTCATAGTTCCAGTTACCATTGAAGTAAGCGTTTACTGAACCATCCTTAAGTCCTGCAAGACCCATAGATCCATCATTACTATCCATTACGAAGTTTGGATTAGCAAATAAATCTACGATGTAGTTTGTAACTGCTGCACCCTTATCTCCACCGAAATCATATCCGGCAGCCTTGTCTGTTCCGTCTCCGAAGATTGTACATCCGTTTGCTGCATAGAATGCATTGAGATACCAGCCGTTATCCATTGGGAATGAAACCTTACCCTTTGTAAGCATTGTATCAAGGCTCTTTACATCATCCTCAGAGAAAACTCTCTTGTCATAGTACATGAACCATGTGTTTGATGTATAAGGAACTGCGTAGATGTTTCCATCATATGTAACAGTTGCTGCCATAGCCTCTGAGTTAGATGACTTAACATAATCTGCTGCCTCTCCACCTAACTTGGCAATAGCATCTGCCTTAACTAATGCCTCAAGCTGATCGTTTGCAAACATGTAAACATCAGCTGCTGCCTTAGGATCCTTTGTAACAACGTCCTTGGCATCTCCCTCAGATGTTGTAACATACTTGAACTCGATGTTGAAATCAGGATTTGCTTTAGCAAATGCCTCGCACTCTGTCTTAAGCCAAGCGCCACTTGCATCGTCTAAATCCTCTGCAGGTCCCATTACTGTAATGGTCTCCTTACCGCCGTCCTTCTTGTCGGCTTTCTCTGTTCCATTTCCATTGCTGCTTCCGCATCCTGCAAACATTGTTGCTACCATAGATGCGCAAAGTAAAGATGCTAATACTTTCTTCTTCATATCTTCCTCTCCTTTTTGAATATAAAATGTAAAAAAGTATATATATAAATTGCCGTGCAACTTATATCAAATTAATTATCTGCGGTAAACCACCGCAATGTTTCTAATCCAGGCTATCTTTTCGTTGTCCAGTCTGTGTGGCTTACTTGTCATGCGCCATCTCCAGTTATGTCCGACTGTCGAAGGATAATTCATCCTCGCCTCATTTCCAAGCTCTAATATATCCTGCATCTGGACTATCGCCAGCTCTGCGGTGCTGTGGTACAGCTCCCTGATAAGAGCATTTGGAACCTGTGATTTATTTTCAATATTCAGATACTCATACAGATAAGCAAGCTCATAATCTGTCTTTTCACCGAAAGAACCAACTATTGTCTCATTGTCATGTGTACCAATATATGCAACTACATGTGAATCAGTGTAATTGTGTGGCAGATACTCATTGGACGGATCGCCGTCAAAGGCGAACATCATGACCTTTGTTCCCATCCAGCCCGACTTTGCAAGGAGCTTTTTCACTCCCGGTAAAAGGCTTGCTGACGTATAATCATCAGCCACTACATTAACACCCTCAAGTTCTTCGTTGATTGCATTGACAAGCCTGCGCCCCGGTCCCTTGAACCATTTGCCGGATAAGCTCTTGTCCTGTCCGTACGGTACCGCATATGCTTTTACAATTCCTGCGAAATGATCAATCCTGACAATATCGAAAAGCTCTCTGCATACACGCATACGCTTTCTCCACCATGAGAAGTTGTCCTCCTTCATGGCATCCCAGTCATACATAGGATTGCCCCACACCTGTCCGTTCTCTGAATACTTATCAGGAGCGGCAGCTGCAACATACTCCGGTGTATCGTTTGCGCTCATCATAAAGAGTTGTCTCTCTGCCCATACGTCTACGCTGTCATACCCCACATAAAACGAGGCATCACCTATTATGTAGATACCTTTTGAGTTAGCATAATTTTTCAAATCCTCCCACTGTTGGAAGAATTTATATTGGCAGAACTTCCAAAAAGTAATTGTATTATAATTCTTTTTTTGGTACTTTTCAAGCGCAACCGCTTGCGGATTTCTATACTCGCTTGGCCACTCGCTCCAATTTTTGTATAAATTGTCGGTTTTCAGTGTCATAAATAATGCATATTGTTCAAGCCACTCCGACTGTTTTTTTACAAAATCCTGAAACTCTTGTGCATTTGTATCAAATCTCTCAAACGCTTTTTGTAAAATCTTGCATCTGTTCTGATGCAATGCTGCATAATCAATTTCTGATTGATCTGTGCCCCAATTGTACCCCAGGATTTCTTCCCTCTCTAACAGTCCCTCATCTGCCAGCTTATCTAAATCTATAAAATAGATATTGCCCGCGCAGCCTGATGATGGCTGATATGGACTATCGCCAAATATGGTGGGACCAACCGGAAGAACCTGCCAGTACTTCTGTTTCAAATCGCCAAGGAGATCAACAAAATTGTATGCCTCTCTCCCAAGAGTACCTATACCATATGGTGACGGCAGACTCGAGATCGAAAGAAGTATTCCGGAGCCTCTGAGATTTTCTCTGGCCTCCAAATTTCTATTCCTCTTTCCTAAAATTTTTCTGTTTTTTTCGTATCTGAGTATATTTTATTTCCTATTGTCGTATTTGTCAATTGTTTTAGTAGTTTCAAACTCATTTTTGCCACTTTTCACGTAATTTACATTCATTTTTTGGTAGTTATTACCACGATTTCAAAGATATTTTTCGAAAAATTTATTACAGAAAATATTGCCTATTTTTGGCAGTAATTGTATAATTCAATTATCACATAAGAAAGGACAAATACTATGGCTACTATTAAGGATATTGCCGCCCGGCTGGGTGTGTCAATCAGTACTGTTTCTAAAGGATTAAATGGTGCCAGCGATATAAGCGAGGAGCTTCGTCAGACCGTTTTAGATACTGCTGTCGAAATGGGCTACAGCACAAAGCGCTCCAGAAAGGTAGAAAACCGCAAGCTGGCTCTGTTTATTGAAAATATGAACTACGAGTCTATTGATGAGTTCGGATATGATGTAGTGCTTGGCTTCAAACAGAATGCTTTTAAGCACAAATGGGACGTGGACATCATCCCTGTCACCCCTCAGCTTCAGGCAGAAGAAAAATATGATACATATATATTAAAGAATGGCTATTGTGGCGCATTTCTGGTAGGCTTCGCTCTGCACGATGAGTGGATGCAGCAGCTCAAAAGCACTACAATGCCTACCGTTTTGTTTGATAACTATATAGAAAACAACCCCAATGTAGCCTATGTAGGTACCGACAGCTACGAGGGCATTGACATGGCTGTAAAGCATCTGCACAATCTGGGGCATAAAAAGATTGCCTTTATCAATGGTTCTCTTTTTTCCCTGGTTTCAGATCAGCGTCAGGAGGCTTTTGAAAACTCTATGCGCGATGCCGGTCTTGAAATCTACCCGGAGCTCATGGGTCACGGCTACTATATTCCGGAGACTGCACAGTACTACGTTTCCAATTTTATTGCAGCGGGCGCTACTGCTATCCTCTGTGGCAGCGATGCTATCGCAAAGGGTGTTATATCTGAATGCCAGCTGCACGGCTTCAATGTGCCAAATGATATAAGTGTGGTCGGCTTTGACGATGTCAAATTTGCTGCAGCCCTCACCCCGCCTCTTACCACTATCAGACAGGAGTGTAATGATCTTGGCCGCTGTGCATATATTATATTGAATTCGCTCATTCACCATATCCCAATCAGCCGCACACAGCTGCGTCCGAGACTGATTGAAAGAGAATCTACCGCACGTGTTTCCACTGCGCACACTGTCGGCGAATAACAGTGTATGTACCACCTTCCAAAGGAGGCAAAATTGTTCAAACGCAAACATGCAACTATTTTAATTACATATTCGCTGGTGCTATGCAGCGCGATTTCTCTGACAGCCTGCTCTTTTTCGGATGTCTCTTATTTATTCAAGAGCCCCGCACAAAAGCAGGCTATTCTGCACAAATCACCTGCTTTTTGGGATGATACCACAAGTGTTGAAGGAAGCAGTAATCTTTCTATCCTGCATAATGTTGCCTTTGAGGGGCGCCCGTACAATGACATAAGGCAATTCGGCGATAATATCCTTATGGTAGGGCAGGGCAGCTACAATAATTCCATCATAGAGACTGATGGTCAATCCGTTCAGTATTCATTTGATGTATACAATCCCTGGTCAAACGAAATAACCGCAAGTCTTGCCCACGACAAGACGGACTGCGATGACTATCTGATTAAGGGTGATAAATTGTGGCTCCTCGATTCATCCGCCAAAAAAGCAACCATCTATGATAAGGATTTGAAAGAAATTAAAACCTGCAAATATAATCCTGAGGACTATGATGGCAATTGCGATACATCAGATTCTGATGATGGCGATGTGCCGAATCCCGGCAATTATTATGATGTCTCACAGATTGCCACCTCCGCTGACGGAAAATATGCTCTCGTATCAGGTGTCACGCCCGATACCTACAAATATGCAGTCTCTGATATAAGGCTTGACGATAACACAGTGCTTTCAACCTACGAAGGACAAAGTTTTTCCATGTCATGTGTCGACTCAAAGGGCTTTGTAATCGAGGCAGATACGGCCAACAATATTTGGAACTATCATTCATCCGATGGAGAAAATAGCTTTTTTTCACTGCCGGATGTGGTGGATGTGACTCTGGCAGAGGATGGTGACATGCTCATACGATGCCAGGATTTATCCTCGGACAACAGCATCAGTTACTATAAATATTCACCCGCCACCGGTGTCAGTTCATCCTTTTCATACAATCCGGCAGCACGAGGCACAGGCATAGCCCAAGGCAGCTCATCTGATTCTGCAACGGCCGATACCCAGACCTATTTTTCTGCCAACTCGGTATATCTGCCTGATGCAAACTGTGTGATGATGCTTTTGTACACAGCGCAGTGCAACCCGGAAATTCTCATCTGGTCACTCGACAAGGGCAAGAATGACACCAAAGCCGAAATCACGTCATACAATGACTGTGATACACTGCTACAGGCCTTGCGCGACGATGGCTCATATGTATCCCCATATTCTGCCATAGACCCCGCTGACAGTACCGATGAAAATCAGGAGGCTATGGAGGAGGCCGGGAAGGATTCCGACTACAATACATATGGAGATGAGGTCACTCTGATACCTGACACCACGTCATATGACTGGGGAGATTTATCCGACATAAATGCACGTATCACAGCCCTTGAACAAAAATACGGCTTTTCCATATATTTCGGACCTGAGGTACCAAAGAGAATTGATTACTACGATATCCATCAATTAAAGAACAAGGATAAGCTGTCGGTCTCTCTGGATGCCCTTGAGGAAATACTTGGCTGTTTCCCTGATGACTTTTTCACGCAGCTGTGTTATGGCGATATAAGAGGCATGCGAATATATCTGTGCGGTGATATTTCATCAGGCCACTCAGATATGATAAATGAGCCAAGCGGATTCGTAAATATAATAAACAACCACAATGTGATGGTTCTAAACTGCAACTACAGCTGGGATTTCAGCTACACAGTCGGCCATGAGATTTCCCATCTGATAGACCAGAGGCTTGCATTCATACACACCTATGATGAAAAAAGCGAGTTTTCCGAGGAGAAATGGAACAGCTTTAACCCTGACAGCTTCTCTTATGATGACAGCTACGTAAACTACAATCCGGATGATCCATCAAACCACATATCCGGGTATTTCATTGATTCCTACGGCATGACCTTTGCAACAGAAGATCGCTCTGAAATATTTGGAACCGCGATAGACGATTATATTAACAGCATCTATGATGATGCAAGATTCACAGATGATTCGCCGATACGAAACAAGCTCGACTACTACAGCAGATGTATCCGCGATGGCTTTGATACAAGGGGCTGGCCTGATACGATGGCATGGGAGTCTGTGCTTACCGCCACCGGGGCGCAGGCCGATTAAACGATAATATCAGGATAACACAAAAACCTCAAGTCATACGACTTGAGGTTTTTTAATGGGCAGAGATGGATTCGAACCATCGAAGCAAGTTGCAGCAGATTTACAGTCTGTCCCCTTTGGCCACTCGGGAATCTACCCATGTATTCAATTACGATACCTGCATAGTTTATCACAACAGATGTGATTATGCAAGCATATTTTTTAACTATTCAGAACCCCCACGCACATTCGCAAAACCGCACGATACTCGTGCTTTACCGCCAA
>ERZ791729.817-NODE-817-length-12889-cov-6.623812_pt1 | contig 12889 bp, 14 predicted proteins | sample MGYA00510043_ERZ791729 | MGnify/ENA primary metagenome ERZ791729 (study PRJEB30046, sample SAMN00715149) | human gut metagenome | study: EMG produced TPA metagenomics assembly of the A metagenome-wide association study of gut microbiota in type 2... | reverse complement strand
ATGATTTTTTAAAACTTTTTTATACAAATTATTTTTTTGTTTCTTTTTTTCTTTTCTCTTTGTGATAAAGCGCTTCCAGCAATACTTTTATTAGTTTTAGATGTTCTTTTATCTCGAAGTACCTTTGATGCCTTTTTAGCTACTTTTAAACTTGTAGTTTTCTTTGCCATACTATCATTCCTTTCATTTATAATGTTTGATTTTACACAGATAGGAATAAAGTATATACAAGACTTGATTTTTATTTAATAACTATGTTATTATAATAAAGAGCAAGTCAATCAAATAGTTCTTTATTTGCTTATCTGTGCTTGTGCTAAATGATTGTTGTAACTGCCAATTACAACGATAAAAACCTTACAGACTCCAATCTCTGTAAGGTTTTATTTTATTGCAACTTATATTAAAACTACAATTCACATCCTTTAAGACGAGAGTCTTTTGAATTTTTACCACCTCAAATATAACATTATTGTTAGCACTTGTCAATTAAGCCTGCTACATTATCAAATTTTTATTTGTTATTTTTTCCGATTTATGTTAAAATATCATTAGAGATTGATATTTATGTATCAATTCGTATATTGGAAAAAAGTTGTAGATACCTACGACATTGGCTCCAGAAGCAAAAATCGTCGCACCAAAGCGATGTTAATGATTAAATCAATCAGAAATGATTGATTTTTTTGTCGTTTAAGAAAGGTGTTGATGATATTATGATAAAAATAATCAAACAAGAAATTAAAATAAGTCATGAACTTAAAAGTAAAGTTGAATGGGCTTGTAGGCTTAATAATACTAAACCTATTTTCATTAATGGTAGTTTATTAAAATTAGAGCCTACCAATATAGGCTATTTAGAGCCTCATAGAGCAATTATTAATAATAAGACATATCTTTTATTCAATGGACACGAATTTGCTTACTACAGAGATTTAAATACCAAAATAAAACTATCTGATTTAAAAGATTTCATTAAAAAACTAAAATAATGACGAAATCTGTGTTATAATGGTTATAGAAAATATTAAACCTATTGGGTGAAGTAGTATTTATAACCTAAATATTGCTTCGCCCTTTTTTGTTAAGGAGGATAAGGATGTGTGAAGAAGAAATAAAGAATGCTGGTATTTACATTAGGGTTAGTACTGACGATCAAGCTCGTGCAGGTTTTAGTTTGCCAGAGCAAAAAGAAAAACTACTTAGTTTATGTGAATTTAAAGGATATAATGTTTTTAAGGTTTATGAAGACGCTGGAATAAGTGCAAAAGATATGGAACATAGACCTAAATTCCAAGAAATGCTTAATGATGTCAAAACAGGTAAAATAAATTATATAGTTGCTTATAAGTTAGATAGAGTTACTCGTTCCGTTCGCGACTTAGAAGAACTAATTAATATCCTAGAAAAATATAATTGCTATCTCGTATGTGATAGAGATGACGTTAACACTAGTACTGCTAATGGAAGATTCTTTGTAAGAATGTTAACTGTACTTTCGCAACTAGAAATAGAAATCGTATCAGAAAGAACAAAGTTTGGACTTAATGGTGCTATAAAATCAGGCCATTTACCTGGTGTTGTTCCAATTGGATATAAAAAAGATGGTAGTAAAAAAACTATCATAGATGAAACAACTAGACATATTATTGAAAGAATATTTAATCTTTATTTAGAGGGAAATAGTTATCAACAAATATCTAATATTTTTAATAAAGAAAAAGTGTTAAACAAATCTTGGTATGACACTGATATAGAAAAGATTATAAATAATAGAATCTACATGGGCGACTATGAACAATACAAAAGAATAGCTAAAAAGATTGGCCGTGATACTGTTATTTATATGAATGTTGTAGAACCTATAATTACTCGTGCTATGTGGGAAGAATGCCAAACACAAAAACTAGCCAATCAAAGGACCTATACAAGAACTAGAACTTATTTATTCTTTCAAAAATTAGTATGTCCTAAATGCGGAAGAATAATGAAGTGTAAAGGTTCAGGTGGTAAAAAGAAAAAATATATTTATTATAATTGTGAGTTTTGTCATTTCAATTTAAGAGAAGATTATGTTGAAGAATACATGATAAAAGCAATATATGAGTTTTTAGAATTTGAACAAATGTGTAATAGTTTCTTTTTACCAATACTTGCAGATAAAAAAGATAATAATACTGACCTTAATTTAGATAAAGAAATTGAGGGATACATCAAACAAAAAGAGAGAATTAAAAAAGCATACCTAACTGGTATAGTTGAACTCAAAGATTTTGAAGAGGATCTAAAAAAGATAAATGAAAAATTAGAAATATTAAATAATAAAAAACAAGAGTTAAATGAATTAGATGTTCATACTTTTACAATAGAAAAAGTTATGGCTCGTAGAGACATAGAAAAAATATCTATTGATAATGGTTATAAAGAAAAAGAGTTTTATAAATTTGAATGGGATATAAAAACAAAAGAAGAAAAACAACAATTTATTTCAAAATATATAGATAATATTGTGATTGATAAGACTGATACAGGTAGTTTAGATATTAAGCAAATAAACTTTAGAAGTAGTTTTATTGATAAAGCAGTTAAATTAACGCAAGTTGGTGCTTATGATTATAAATTACCATTTGAAATGAACCATGAAGAAAAAATGACTCTAGTATCATCTCCTATGAAAAGAAAACAAGTAAATAAATATTTGGATTATTTAAGAGAATATTTTGAAATTGAATATCGTGAAGATAAAGGAGATAGAACTGAAAATGGTATGGCAGTATTCGATTCTGCAATACCAGATAATTATGAATTGTTGAAAGTGATACCTATAATAGATTTAAATTTATTTAAAGGTAAAGATATTACATTTGGATTAGTATTTAGACCTACTATTAAAGAGATAATTAATGAAAAATAAGTAAGTAAATAATAAGCAGGATAAAGAGAATGATAGCACTGCCCTAATTTATTCTATATAAATAAAGGGATTGAGGTGCTATCATTTCTTATTTTGCACTTGCAAAATAAAGTTAAAAATATGGAAGAATTCTACCATACTTTTTATTTAAATCAATTAATTTAAGGGTTTGCGAGATTTTGTTTTACTTCCAACGGTTGGATATATACTAGAAATTTTGGATGAATGTTGGATGCCTAAATATTAAAAAAATCTATTTATTTTAATAAAAAGTATATAACCTTAATTACTTAAATTATATTTTGCTTTAGTTAACTTATATAATATAGTATTTGTAAAGTATTCTTTTAAAGAAATAAAAAGAACTAACTAAAAACTATAAAATCATCTCAAATTAATGATTTCTAGCTAGAAATATGGTATACTATTAATAGAAAGAGGTGTAAATATGAATTTATCAATGAATTCAATTATAGGAATAGTATGTTCTCAAATTAATGCAAATATGCAAAGTCATATGAGAGGATACTCAAATTCAGATACAAAAAGTTATCCAAAAGAAAAAGATGTTAATCAAGATGAACAAGCATTTTTTAATTTTTCAAGCGATGTATTGAGGTTTTTATATGGCGGTTTTCCACAACGATTGTTAGAAAAGTTTTTTAATGAAGATGAAGAAAAGATTGTTAGTTATTTAAGAAGTATTAATGAAGAAATTCTTTCAAGTAATGATTTTATAAAGGCTATTATTGAAAATAAAGCAATGATTAGAAAGTTATGTTCTTATGAATTTTTTATTTCTGTAGGAATAGGTGTTTCTAAGAGAATTAAAGTAAATCCTTCTATTTCATATATCCCAAGTATAGATGATGCAGCATCGAATATAATTAGAATTGGTATAACTGAAGAACAAAACGAATTAAGATATGGGGATGGAATAAAATTTCTAAATGGTACAATTGATATTTATGAAAATGGAAATGTTGTATTTAATTCATTTTCAAAAGATACTTTAAAAATTCAATTAGAAGACACAGATAAAGGTTTAGTTATTTTAAAAGATAGTAATGGGATGCCTATATACACTAAAGAATCTTTAGAGGCAACAGTTGCTGATTCTAATATTGATAAAGATAGTATGGTAATAGTAAGTAACTTAATTAAAGGATTATTACAAAAAGTTAACTACCCTGTTGATAATAAAATAACAAAATAAATAGGAGAAATAAAATTATGCAAAATATTTTAAATAAATATTATGAGTTTTTTATAAAAAGTAATTTTACCACAAAAGATACCTCTAAAGATGATAAAGAATTCTATGAATTATATAAAATAATTACAAATAGATATGATTTATCTAAAGACCGAGATTTAAAGTATGACTTGATGGTTTTTTCTGATTTTTTTGACTCTGCCAGTATTTCTGGAATTAGAAGATCTGGAATTTATTCTCCTTCTCGCGGTAGTGCAGATAGACAAAAAGCAACATTTGAAAGAAGAGAAAGAGTATCATTTGGTTGGTTTAATGCATCTCCTAATATGGTAAAAAATAATGATTTTATATATTCTATAAAAAGAACTGATGATATTTTTTGTAAAGTATATTTATCAATAAAGCCAGAAAAATATATTGAAGTTATGATAGAACTTCAAAAATTTATAGATAATCTTTATAAGAATCATCCGAATGAAGAACTTGGAGAATGTAAATTTAGAAATGTGCCATCAAATGATGCAATTGTTATGAGATTTGCAAGTAAAGAGCACTATGAAGAATTTTTAAAATTTTTAGATGAAAATCCCAAAATAAAAAATTCATTTGATATTCCTAATTTATTTATCCCACGAGATGAGTATGGATTATCAGTTTTACCAGATCAAAATAGTTCTTATAATTTTTTTGTTACAAAAATGCTATGGGATTATATGTTTGAATGTAAAGAAAAAAACATTAATGTTTCTATAGAAGAACTTTGTAATTTTATAGCTAATTACAATTGCCTGACGCCAGAAATTATAGATAAATGCAATGAAAGTGTAATAGAAAGTTTTAAAGATATATTAATTGGAAAATTAACTTCCAAACCAAATTCAGAATTGCTTTTATTTATGAATGAAAAGAGTAAAAAAATGTAATTATAAAGATAATAGTTTACATTAATAAGTCATTGGCTTTCTTTATACAATGTGAAATTCATTTCTTTATAATTAATATTATTGAATTTTTCATAAATAAGAATATTCATTTTTATATTTATTAAAGTATCTTTATTTGTTATTTTTCTTGTTCTAAAGTATCTACAATTTACAATTGCTTTATCATGCATAATATAAATAAAAAATATTTAAATTATTATAAATATTTATACTAAAATATATAATATATGTTATACTATTAATAGATTGATTTAATCAATTACTTGTTTCTATTTTTTCGCAAATGACCCATGTCATTGCTCCATTGGGAAATCTGTTCGAACTTTTATAGTTTGAACTTAATATAGAAAATATCAATTTCTAAATGAAGTTGATATTTTTTTGTGTTAAGAAAGGATTTTATTATGATTAATATTATTAGTAAACAATTAGAGTTTGAGGAAGAACTAAAAAGAAAAATTGAGTTTATATGTGATTTTTGTAATACTAAACCAAAGATAATTAATGGAAATATTAGAAATATAGAACATACTAATCTATCTTATATTGAACCACATAGAGTTATTATTAAAGGAATAACCTTTCTAGTATTTAATTATTCTAAAATATTATATATAAATAACTTATCAAACTCTATTGAAATAAAAGATTTAGAAGATATACAAGAAATTGTTCCAGACTTTTATATAGCAAATGCCAATATACATTTTGATGAACACTCTCCACATATGCACATAGTTGGAGTTCCAGTAAAAGAAAATTGTAAAACAAGTTTATCAAGGCAAGTTGGTAAAACTTCTATATTTACAAAAGAATCATTAGTAGTTATTCAAGATAAAATGAGAGAAAGATGTATTGATGAATTTAATGTTGCTTATGGTTTAAATTCCAAACTTAAAGAAAAAGAAAAAGGTAAAAATCGAGATATTACTTGATATGAAAGAAAACTCTTTAATGAAAGAGTTAAAGGACTTAAGCAGGAAATATCTAATCTTGAAAATGAAGTATCTGATTTAGAAGATAATAAAAAATCTATCAATAAACAAATAACAAAACTTACCAAAGATAAAAACGATATAACTGATGAAATAGATAAAAAGAAAAAACTTAATAATAAAATTGTATTAAAATCAAAAAACAAAATGCAAGATGAAATTAATAAACTAACCGAAGAAAACATTCATTTAAAATTTGAAAATAAACAATATAAAGAAAAGTATGAGGAATTAGAAGAAAAAACTAATTATTTAATTAATCATTTAAATAAAGTGTTTGAAAAACTTCCTGAATTTATTCAAAAGATAGTTGAGAAATTATTTAATAATAAAGTATTAAGTTTATTTTCTTTCAAACATGATTATGATCCTGAAGACCGAAAAGCAAATCAAGAATTTATAAAAAAACATAATTTATTTAATAAAAGAGAAATTGAAAAAGCAACTAAACACTTAACTGATGAAATGGATGAAGCAGCTGAAGAATTTTATAAAACTAAAAAGGACAAAGAAAAAGACGATGGCTTATCATTATAAGTCATCGCTTTATTTTGCGGATTTATATAGTTTTGTAAAATACCCATTTTTATCTAATAATTCATTGTATTTTCCTTCTTCCTGAATAATACCATCAGATAAAACATATATTTTGTCTACATCTTTAATTGTTTCTAATCTATGAGCAATTACAACTAAAGTTTTATTATCTAATTGTTTAACAACATTTTCCATAACAAGTTTTTCAGTGATATTATCCATTGCACTTGTTGCTTCATCTAAAATAATTATTTTAGAATCATCGAAGAATAATCTTGCTAGTGCAACTCTTTGTCTTTCTCCTCCAGACATTCTTACACCTTTTTCACCAAGTTCTGTGTCTAAACCATTTTCAAGTTTTTCATAAAATTTGTCTAAACAAACTAGGTTTAATACTTTTATGATTTCTTCATCAGGAATTTTCTTATCAAATATTAAATTTTCTCTTAAAGTTCCATCAAATATAGGAGCTTCTTGTGAAACATAAGTTACATTATCGTAAAATGAATTTAAATTCAGTTTAGATAATTCTTTGTCATCAATCAATATATTTCCTTTGTCGTATTTGATTAGCCCCATAATTAATTTTATTATTGTTGATTTACCAGAACCTGATTCTCCAACTAATGCGACTGATGAATTTTTATTTATTTTGAATGATAAATTATTAATTATATTTTTCTCATTATTGTAAGAATAAGATACATTTTTAAATTCAACATTACCACTCAATTCTTTTAATTTTAATCCACTATTTAATGCCTCATCATCTTTTATATCCAATAATTCAATATATTTATTAACAGTTACTTTATTTAATTTATAATCAACATATTCAACATTAAAAATTGCAATTGGTTCATATGCTTTTCCAAGTAATGAAATAACTGTTACGACAGCTCCAACTGATAAATCAGATTTTAAAACTGCATATCCTAAAACAACAACTTTTAAAATATTTACTATTAGAGCAAACACTGTGAAAAATATCTCATGTACTAACTTAATTTTTGTTTTACCATCAACTATATTTTTTATTCCTTCTTTTGTTACTTTTAATTCAGTATCAAATTTTTTGTTAGTTCTGAATACAACTAATTCCATAAATCCTCTAACTAAATGTTTATTTAAAAATTCTTGATTTAATAAGATGCTTTCCTTTAATTTGTAAAGTTTTTTTAGAATCAAATTTGAAATAATAACTACTATAATATAACCTAAAAACACAAATAAAACATATTCTTTTTTAACTCTAAAGATAAAAATTAAACTAAATATAGCAGTTGGTAATAAATATCTAAATAATTTTAACCAAAAATTAATCATTATATCTCTTGATGCTGTTGCTCCATCTTCCGCTTTTTGAGTAAGTCTTCCTGTTCCAATTTTTTGATACTCTAAATAATCTATTGATTTCATTTTCTTCAATGATTGTAATTTGAAATCTAAATATAATTTATTTTTTACTTGTTGCTCTGGATAATTTTCAATATAACCCAGTATTGTAGATATTAATAATAAAACCCCATATGTTATTAGTGGCACTATTGTAAGAGTTTGAAATTGAAATGCATCCAATATTTTTTGATAGTATGTTACGCTATATAAATCTAAAAAATTAATAATAATACCTATTAGTACATAAAATATTATCATTTTTAAGTTGTTTTTAATTACTTCTTTAAATAATCTCATAATTTTACCTTCATATTTTTTTACACCTATATTGTGATTTCAAATAAAAAGAACCTCCTTTCACAAATAGCAAAAACATCACAATTTTTAGTGTGTGTAATTTGCCATTCATGAAGAGATTCTTAAGGCTCATCATTATTCCTTTAAACAATCTGTTTATATGGTAGTAAAACGCGAATGGACTAATTGAATTACTACAACTAAAGTATACCATATTTTTAATAATTATACAAATCTATTATATCATTTGTTTCGCAAATTTTAGCATTTGTATTGAAATTATTAACAATTCATAGTAATATGCATATAGAAATTGATACTAGTATGTATTAATTCTCAAATGTGATGGAAAAGTTGTAAATAACTTAACCAATCGCTCCAAATTGATAGTAAACTCGGAGAATTTACTTCTGAGAGTAATAAATGCTAACTAGAAATAGTTAGTTTTTTTGTTATGTAAAGGAACATTTTTATGTTAAATATAGAAACAAAAGAATTAAAAATAAGCGATAAATTAAAAAGAAAAATTGAGATGATTGGAAGTTTTACAAATACTACTCCTATCATAAATAACGGTTGTGTTAAGAATATAACAGGTACAAATGTTGCTTATGTTATGCCACATATCATTGTCATTAAGAATAATAAATACCTAATGTTTGATGAATGTGATGATACTTATGTAAATACCTTTAAAATCAAAATATCATTTAAAGATTTATAAGGTAAAAGCCACAAAAAAATTACAAACATCTACAATAAAGAAAATATTTTAGGTAAAACTTGGAGAGATTTAGTAAGAATAATCCCTATAAAAGATAATGATAAATTTAAAAGTAACAAATTAGAACTCGGAGTAATTACTATTAATTTATCAAATATAAGAAGTACAGATGGAACACAGCTATATAAAAATATTTTTAAAACAAGTAAAGTACCAACTTAATAATTGTTTTTTAATATAAATATTTATATTCTTATTATATTAATTCTTTATATTATATTATTATATTATGTGTGACAAAATCATCACCCCGTGACATTTGCTTTTATTCTTTCTTTTAAAATAAAAAGACTAGTTATATTTCAAACCAATCTCACTAATAAATTGTAATTTGTAATTATTTCAATACTTCATTTAGTTCTTTTAATGATAGTCCTCTAATCAAAAAATTATTATCCTTTTCATCAATAACAAACTTCATTAATTTATTTATTGCCTTATAATAATCTATATCTCCTAAAACTCCATTATTAGTTGTACTTACAAGCATTAATTTCCATTCATCAACTTCTGTATCATCAATTTTATATAATGCCCTAGGATTCTTCGTAAGTGAAGTTAAGGTATTTTCTGTTAGTGCAAATGCACCAAACGGCTTACCATCTTTTCCTTTATAAAAATTCGGATTTCCTATATAAGCATTTTTCCAATCAACAGTTTCTTTTTTCATAAATTTATCAAATAATCCCATAATTACATCTCACTTTCAAATTACTATTTGTCTAACTAATCAGTAAATTATAATTATTTGTAAAATCTTAATACTTGATATTGATAATAATCACTACTATCTAAATAACCAACAGAGATACCTTTTCCGTTATATGCTGTTTTACCAGTAGTCGATTTAGTTTTTGCTTCTTCTAATAATGTATTAATTTCAGTTTCCGTTGCCTCATTATAATTTGCTTTTATTAAATGTTTAGCATATGTAAGTGCAGCATCACCATACTTACTAGCTTTATCTACATAAATGAGCATATAGTCTACAATGTCAGTTGCTTTATCTCCTGTATATTTTTCTGGAACAATTACTAATGAAACTCCATCAAGTAATCCATACCAATACTGATTATTATATTCAGTTAAATAATCAGTTGATGCTGGATTTAAAGAAGAACCATCATTATCCATTACTTCAGTATTAAATTTTGCAACTAAAGCATCAGTTGTTTCTTTTTCAACGGAACCATATTTTTCTTGACTTTCTTGTAAATCTTTTTTAGCATCCTCTACACTAGACTTGCCACATCCTGTTAATCCTAAAGCCATAACCCCACATAGTAAAATTGCAAATAATGTCTTTCTCATAATCAATCCTCCATTTCAACAAATTACTATTTATCTTTCTCTATATTATTTTTAGACATTGTTATTAATTCATATCCATCTTACAGCATCTCATTAGATATTTTTTCTACTTTTTTTTGCAATGGTATCCGCCTTTGGAAAATACTCTATAACGACAGCTTGTACAATTTTTCTACACCTCCTAATAAATAATAAACTAATAAATATAATTGTTATTTTATATATTTTATATTTATTTTTATACTTTTCTAATGTACTTTTTATATTTAATTCTGAAAATATATTATATAGTAATATACTTAGACTAGAGCTTAATACTAAATTTAATATATTACTATTCTTAGTAATGTAGTTTAATAGTACTAAAAATAACATAAATAGTAAATATATAATATTAATTTTCTTTTTCATTACTCACCTACAATTAAATTATATATTAAATATTAAATTTTTGCAATTTTTTTTAAAAAATGGTTGCTATTTTTTTAATGTTGTTGTATAATCTATATTGACTGATGTCTTGGTAGCTCAGCTGGATAGAGCAATCGCCTTCTAAGCGATCGGTCTGGAGTTCGAATCTCCACCAGGACACCACTTTAAATATTAAAGCCTTATAAAATAAGGCTTTTTTATTTTACTTTTCACCTATTTTGGAGTAATTAAAAAATACTAGAGTTTATTATTCTAGTATTTTTTTTAATTAGTTTGAACAGCAGTCACATTAGCTTTAACAATAATATTTTTACTATCAATATCATCATTAGCCTTATTTCCATCTATATAAAATATTATTAGATAATCTTGTCTTGTACCGTCATCAGCAAGTGCTTTTTCATAGACAGTTCTACTACCAGAACTTGGAATAGTATCTGTAGCTAAAATATCAAAAGTCATATTTTCTAGCGTTCTTGCATCAACTCCAGAAAATAGGGATGCATCATAACTTGCTACTACATAATTTAGTGCTCCAGAACAACTACCCGAAGCATTATATATGCTTGGTATTAAATCTGCATTTAATTGAATGGATAATTTGGCTTTTACTTTTGTGCATTTTGGATCTTTGCTAGCACTTAAATTAGTTACAGCCATTCCTCTTTTTATTGTAATCTTATTATTAGATATTAATTTATTAGCATCTACAAGTAGCATATCATCAGTAACTAAATTACCTTCGGTATAATTAATATTAAAACAAGCTGTATTACCACTTATATTTATTCTACTACTTTCCCAAGTAAACCAAGCAAAAGTAAATCCTGCGATTAATATAACAAATAGTACTATACCAATAATAGTTCCAATTATTTTAATTTTTTTATTTTCCTTCATAGATATCTCCTACTCTTTCTATTTAAGTATATCATTTTGAAGTTTATTAGTCAATTGAAAGAAAATATTTTTTATTTCAAATCACTTAATGTTAAAGCATATACCTCATTATTATTAACATAAAAAGATACTGTTTCTAAATTATTATATATATCATTCATAGAAAGTCCTATTGTGTATATAACTTCTTCAAGTATTTTGTTACTATCTGGATCACTTAATAATAGTTCATTGAAATTTAATTTTAAATTATTACCTTCTAATTCATAGTCATTTAATACTACACCGGCATTTAAATGACTCATTAAATTTGTTTCATATATTGGAGAACTACTTAATTCTTTAATTATTACTTTTACCGGTTCTATTTCCTCTTTATTTATATATTTAGTTACTGGTACATAATAATTACTATCGTTATATTTATTTACATAATATACCGTATATGAATCAATATTATTAATCGTTGTTAATTCATATTCTTTATTTATACCATAACTTCTATCTAATACTGAAGGAATTATTTTTTTGCTATGTGGAAGATTTGTTAATATATTTCCTTCTACTTTAATTATTATTTTATCTATACCTTTGATACTAGTTAAAGTATAAATTATTGATTCAATCATCTTTTCTTCTTCTACTTCTGATACATCAAGAAATTCTTTAGAAAAATCTATTGTTAATACTTTATCTTTTAATTCTATATTAAGTATACTAGTATCTGGTGGTATAATACTCCTGAAGCCATTAGGAATAATATTTGATTTTTTTCCTCCAATAGTAAGACTATCTAATAGATCTTTAGCTTTATCTATATCATTACAATTACAACTAACAATATTTGTTCTTGCTACATAATCATTTTTATCTATTAAATATATTGTGTCAGTAATATTATTATAAGTATATTCAATATCTTTGTTTTTTAATTCTATTTCTTTTCTATTATCTGGTATTAAATATATTATTAGCAGCAGTAAAACTGCTGCAGTAGATACCATTATTTTTTTAATAGACATTCTTTTTAACATAAACCTATCACCTAGTAAAATATATGTGTTAATTAGTAAATAAATTACATGAGAAAAAGAAAAAAGCACAATTTGTGCTTATAATGATATTTCACCAAGCCTAATTAGTTCTACCACCGCTTGTGTA
>ERZ791729.814-NODE-814-length-12976-cov-3.237443_pt1 | contig 12976 bp, 10 predicted proteins | sample MGYA00510043_ERZ791729 | MGnify/ENA primary metagenome ERZ791729 (study PRJEB30046, sample SAMN00715149) | human gut metagenome | study: EMG produced TPA metagenomics assembly of the A metagenome-wide association study of gut microbiota in type 2... | reverse complement strand
ATCACGTCGTATGAAGACACCACCCTGTACGGGGCCAAATGGAAGGTCACGATGGAAACTCGCGTCAACGATGCCGTCATTCCCGGCCAGAGCGAAAAAACCATCCGCTACCTGGCGGAAGATGAAACCATCGCTCGTGAGGAAAAATACGTCCATACTGGCCAGGGCTGGAGCCTCGTTTCATCCGAGGACTACCAGTATGATGCCCTAAAGCGCCTCATCAAAACGACGAGGGGCAATGGTCGCGTCAGCACGGCGGAATGGGGTTGCTGCGGTCCCCTGCGCCGTGTGGACGAGGATGGTGTAATGCTCACCTTCGGTTATAACTCCGCCCGCCAGCTTGTGGAAGTCATCCGCTCCGCCACGGGAACCATGCCTGAAGCCATCACCACCTATGTTCGTAATTCGTCCGGGCAGATTCTTCAAGTCAGGGAAGATAGAGGTGCGATGAGTCGCTCACGTTCATTTGCTTATGATATTCTTGGACGAATTGTATCTGAAACAAATGCGCTTGGTAAGACAACTTCGTATAGTTATGGGAACTATGGATTGAGGAAAACTACTACCTTGCCGACAGGAGCTCAGGAGATCACCGAAAAGAATAAAGACGGCTCCCTTCACTACCAGTCTATTTCCGGAAAACGTCCATCCACTTATGTATATGCTCCCACAGGTAACTATTGCAGGATCACTTTAAAATATGAAAACTCCATCATACCAGCTTATGCAGAGACCGACTGGAATGATAGACTATTAAACATTTACATGGCTTCAATCAGTGAGCCAAACAATTATTTCAAAATTGCCTCCAATGAATATAATTCTTCTAATCAAATTGTAAAATCCACGGAAAGAGGAGTTCTTACCCAATACGAATATGGTCCTTTTGGTAATGTCATTTGTATGACAATCCCTCTGGAAGATGTTCCTACTGTTCTGAATTCTAAAATTGAAAATTACTCCAGCACTTACGAATCCCGTGAAGATGGAATTTACCACCTCTTAACCAAAACATCTTATAATGCCTCTGGTCAGCCAATCACTCTCAGTAGGGCTGATCTCATATCGGAGCTGGATTCTCAACTGGAGAATAAAACTATACATACAAACATTTACGGCAATTCTTCCACTGAATGGACAGAATATGATGGGCCGACAAAAAGGAAACAACAGAAGACCTTCCCCTCTTCCAACATAACGGCAGAAACTCATATCACTGACAATTTTATAATTTACCGGAAAAATCCTGATGGGGAGGAAATGGCTTATACACGGACTTACACCTCTACTGGAAGCATTGAAACGGCAACGGATGCCCGTGGCATCACCAAGACAGTAAAATACGATACAGCAGAGCGCATTGTACTTACGACGGATGGAGCCGGGAATTCAACGGCAACCACCTATGATGATAACACTGGGGAAATATCCCTTGTGACAGATGCCTTAGGTAAAACAACATGTTACAAATATGATGAACATGGCCGGATGACTGCAATTTATGGAACGGGGGCTCACCCTGTTTGCTACGGCTACGATATGGATAGTAATTTAATTTCGATGACAACCTTCCGCGTGCCATCTGGAACAATCACTAACGATCCGACTGGAAGACTAGATGGTGATACAACAGAGTGGGAATACTCTTGTCAGGGAAACCTTCCTCTAAAAAAGACTTATCCTGACGGTAGCGGTATTCAAATGGAATATGACGAAATGAATCGCCTAGCGCGTATAACCAACGCCAGAGGTATGAGTATTGTTCAAACCTATGATCCGAAAACGGGATGGATCGTTTCAGTCTCGTGTTCAGATTCCATGACTCCGGACGTCTCATACGCCTACAATCACTTGGGATGGTTGACAAGGATTACGGACGGAACTGGAATCAGGGAAATAAATTACACCACCTATGGATTTATTGGAACGGAAAGTACGTTGGTAAATAATACCCCATACCTTCTTTGCAACACGTACGATTCCTTGGGAAGGTTGTCTGGTTATGATCTCACCGCTGGAAACAGTGCAATTCACATTTTAACAGCTCTCCAAACATACCTGGGGGATGGACGACTGGATTACGCAGGTGTCAAAGTAAATGGTACGCTGAATTCTTTTTCTTATCAGTACCTTGCTGGAACAAATCTTGTACAGAAGATCACGATGCCAGGGGGTTGGGAACAATCACTGACATACGACCCAAATCGTAATTTGCTTTCCAAAATGGATGTCGTTAAAGGTTCGTTGTCCAAGCTAGTACGGACATATGATTATGACCAGGTATACCGGCTAACGTCTCAGAGCCAAAAACGGGGCGATGCCCCCTTTGATCCATGTTCCTTCTCCTACAATGAACGAAGTGAACTGTCGTCAGCGACATTGGGAACATCCCTATTCCAATATGCCTATGATAACTTCGGCAACAGAAAAATCGCTTTGGAAGAGGGTGTATCGTCTCCGTATACGAGCAACGCCTTGGATCAATACACGTTGATTGGGACTGCTCCTTCTGGTTTTGTCCCAGAGTATGATTCCGATGGTAATCAGACGAAAATTCAAACCGCCACTGGCATCTGGAACGTAGTTTACGATGCTCAGAACCGTCCTGTTCGCTTCAATTCGTCAAATGGTTCCACAATTATAGAATGTGGTTACGACGCAAATAGCCGCAGATTCGTTAAAAAAGTTACTCAAAATGGAACGATAACCAAACATGAGCGTTATTTATATAGAGGATATAACCAAATAGCTGCATTGAATCTGTTAAATGGGGCGGCTCCCCTCTACGCTCTTTTGTGGGAACCTTTGGAATCAAAAAATTCCCGTCCCCTTGCTTTGGTAAAAGGCGGTTCCGTCTATGCTTGCATCCAGGATCAAAACGCTAATGTAACAGAGCTTATGAATGCAAACGGAGAAATGGTGGGCATGTACGACTATGCTTCGTTTGGCTCCGTCTCAGAACAGGGAACTGTGTCGTGCCCGGTTCAATGGAGTAGTGAAATGTATGATGAAGAACTAGGACTCGTATATTACAATTACCGTTATTACAATCCTCGGGAAGGCAGATGGTTATCAAGGGACTTAGCCTCCGCTGACAATTACGTATTTTGTCACAATGCCCCAACGGTGTTTTTTGACTATCTCGGCAATGTCGCGGCTCCAGCTCGTCTTGGTGAACCTCCCCCTTTGAGCGATATGCCAGATTTTGATAACCCGCCTCCTCCAAAACCGACAGAACCGAGAAAACCAGGAATACCCGGCATGCCAAATTCAGGTATTCCTGGTCCAAGAAATCCTCAAGGCAACTGTGCTTCCGAATCCTTGGATAGAAAATCAAAATTCAATCCAACTTTCAATGGGGATGATCTTCCTCCAGAATTTGGGCAAGACGGGGAGGGTTGCCGCAAAGTCAAGGACGGATCGGAATGCAAAAAGGAAAATCCCGACAAGGAACGGCATGTCCTGTATGCATATGATATCAATGGCTTAGATGATAAAGATAAGGATGGGAATCCATATCCTGGCTACCATGTAATAGGAGAAGACTGTTTGAATAATCCTGGCACCTATAAAAGCCAGTTAGGCTCTGGCGGTACCAAAGTATCTGGTATCACAGACCCTGTTGCTGCAATGCGGGAATATTTCGATCATATACCACCGCTGCCAGATCATAAGAAAACTGTTCCAAAAATCATCCACATGTGCTGTCCATGTAAGAAGGAAGAATAGAAACAACAAAAAAAATGAGAAAATATACCAACACCCTATTGATGACGCTATGTCTGGTTTGTATGCAATCATGCCATGACAAGGAAGAATCCGCTACCATGAAGAATCCCTTACCGGAAGAAGAATGGCCCTCCCGGCAAATCTCGTATGCATACAGGAATGAAGAAGCTGGCTGTAACCGCATCAGGGGATATAATGTTATCATTCAGGAAGACCCATTCATTGATCTTGGAGAAAGCGATTTGGATACTCGTTATATGAGATCCTATTATACAAGCATGACGTTGGAAGACATACAAAAAATTCGTGCTCAGTATGGGAAAAATCCCCTGTTTTTTGAAATAAATAAAAAAATAGAAACGGATTCCGTCTTTCAAAAATTGAAGGATGGAGGGTACCGGGTAAGACGGGAATTTCTTGGAAGAAAACTCTTACCACTGGAATATGATGAAAAAAAAGATGATTATTTCTACGTAAAAGACTTAAAAAATCATACCTATCAAGGAGAAAATAGTATGATTCCCGGAGTAGATGACGGCCTGAGTATTCAGCTTAAAAATTCGCCCGGCGGGTATCTCATGTTTATCAGAAAGGGCATCATCGTTCATATTCGCAAGCTGAGAGACTATGACCACTATCTCAAGGCGAGAAAGGAAGGCGCGATTTATACTTCGGAAGGAATAAGAGATTTTTATCTTCCTGATCCGGAATCCTGATCAGGGACGCAGATATGGCACATTGATGTTTAAAAACAGCAAAGAAAAAATCTGTTCTTTTCTATCCTTTCCAATACCCGGCTAGTTCCGGAATGCCGCTGGTTATGTCGCTTCCCTTGTGGTTGGCCCGGACGAGCATCGGCTTGGCGGCCAGGATCAAGTCGCCTCGCCGGACAAGGGGAGCCCAAATGCGGTCGTCTTCGCCTCCCCAGGAGGAGAGGAAATCTTCCATCGCCTCCGCGTACGCCGGACGCACGGCAAAGGCGGCCATGCTGCGCAAGTCTCCCGTGACTTCCTTCCATTCCCCGCAGTCAAGGACGGCGCTTCCCTCATAATGCAGCATCACGGCCCCAGTGCTGGCTGGCGCCTTGCCGAGGATATCCCGCAGCTTCACGTCAAACTCCAGCATCACCCGCGCGTCGTCCTGGAGGATGACCACCCATTCCTCCTCGCAGCACGCGGCCCACGCCAGCGCATTCCGCATGGCCCGCTTGCAGCCCACCGCGCGGCGGATATAGTCCGGGTCTGTCTTCAGGCGCGGAATGCGGTAGGCCTCCAGGTCGCTGTACTCCTCCGGCGCGGCTTCTTCCACGGCTTCCAGGCGCACGCCGTCCACCCACTCCCAGGCCAGCCCCTGTTCCAGAAGCCGGGCGCTCATGGCCTCCCTCTTCGGAGAGCCAGGCAAACTTACGACGAGTATCTTGTACATGGCATCCGCTCTTTTTTATCAAACCGGGACAATTCTCCATCTTTACCCCTGGTGTGTTCCCGGGCTTTGTCCATTCCGCTTTTTTATCTTTTTCTGGGAGTGCTGTCACGCCCGGAATTGCCTTCTTTTCTAACTCAAGATGGAACTAAAAACCCTAACACACTGCTATACCAGCTCTCTCTTCCAAAAGAGTTAATGAAGAAAAAGAAACTTTCCTCGATACTCCGTTAAATGGCTTGAGCAATTCCCTTAAAATATCATAATCAAAGCATGGTCAGTACCGACGCTACTACATCCCTTACAGTATTCATTTCATACGCATGGTCAACGGAAGAACATGAGAAAAAAGTTTTCGAGTTGGCGGAAAGGTTGATGTCAGATGGCATTTCGGTGATCTGGGATAAGTGGGATTTAAAGGAAGGACAGGATAAGTATGCTTTCATGGAAAAGTGCGTCGTCGATACCGGTATCAAGCGGGTGCTGTTGGTATGCGATGAAGTCTATGCGACGAAAGCAAATGAGAGAAAAGGCGGTGTGGGGGATGAAACAACTATTATATCTTCCGAGGTTTACGGAAAGGCTGCACAGGAAAAATTCATTCCTGTGATCTTTGAAAAAGATGATAAGGGAGAAGCTTATCGCCCGGCCTATATAAAAACTCGAATCTACATAGACCTTTCTGATCCTGATATATACGACCGGGAATATGAAAAACTTTTGCGGAACTTGTACGACTGCCCGGCTTATCAAAAACCGGCCCTTGGCCGCAAGCCGGAGTGGCTTGATGAAAAAAATGTGAATCTATATTCACTGGAAAGAATGATCAGGCAACTCAAGTCGGATGACGGCAGAAGCAAAAAAAAGCAGGATATGCTGCTGCGGCAGTTTCGGGACGAATTCATCGAAAAACTTTCCCAATATGAGATAGCCGGAAATATAACCGGTACGCTGGTTGTTGATAAAATAAGCGAACTTAAACCCCTCCGGGATATGTATATGGAATACCTCTCCACAATCATTTCTCTGGAGGTTTCCTTGGAAGATCTCATAACGGACTTTATGGAGACTTGCTATAATAGAATCCATGAAAAACCTTCATCCAGCCGATATGGTGGCGATCATTATCTATTTTTTATCTGGGAACTTTTTATATGTACAATAACGACTCTTTTGTACTATGAAGAATTTGAAGTTATATATCAACTAACCAATCATACATTTTTCTTTAAAACGTATGGAAATTTAGAAAAAGAAACAAATTTTATTAAATTCAGATACTATCTTGAAAGCATAGAGAAAATTTATCCTGAAGAAATAGATCAAAAACCTAGTAAGATTTCAAATATGGCAGACATTTTACTCGCGAGAGAAAGCAAGCCAATCCTGACGCGTGAAAATCTGATCTTTGCAGATCTATTGCTCTTCCAATTATCCAATCTTTTTCTAGATAATGAATTTCGTCTGTGGTTCCCTCGAACGTATTGTTATGATGGATACGGTTGGGAGCAAAAAGAAAAATGGAGAAAGATGAAATCTCGAAAATATTGTCAGAAAATCCTTCCCCTTTTTGGGGTCTCAAGCATTGATCAACTTAAAAAGTTAATGCGCGAAGAAAAAGTTCGAGAAGAATACAGATATAGTGGAGGTTTCGAGAGGGCGTTAGTTATTTCCGATAGTATTAAGATCGAAGAAATCGCTTCACTGCCATAATTACTTTTCGGCGACCATTCTACTTGTCGGAGGAATAGTTTCTCCCAATCGTCCTATGTTTCTGACGGCTTTAGCCTTCTGAAAATATTTGACCATACCTCAAGATACTTCACCGCTCTTAGCAAAATGATTCCAGCGCTCCTTCGTCCGGAGGCGGCAGTTCCCAGAGCGAGCGGGAACCTTCCAGCCTCGCCAGGGTCACGGAGGGGCCTTGAAAGTTTTCCCCCTTCCATTCCAGTTCCATCGGGTCCCACCGCTTCCAGCCCAATGTCAGCGTGTCCCGGGTCTCCCCGCCGAGTTTCCACCATCCGAAGTCCGGGGAGGACGCCCTCCGGAACACCCCCTCCCGGTAAAAGAGGAAGGAGTCGTCCCAGTGGGGGTGGATGCCCCGGTACACGGCGGCGGGCGTACCGTGACGCAGCACGTCCATGGCGCGCAGCACGGAGGGGATGCACCAGTGCGCCGTCACCGTGTCGTTGTCCGGCAGCGGGTAGCGCACGTTGGAGAGGAAGAGCCTCGGCGTCACCAGGTACTCCGCCCCGGTTTCAAGGGCCAGCTTCCCGAAGATGAGGTCTTCCGCCCCCGTGAGCGGCACGTCAGGCCTAGCGGCAATTTCCTCCACCACCGCGCGGGAGAGGAAGTAGCCCGCTCCGCCGCTGGGGGCTTTCCGCTCGCCCAGCAGGGCATCCCCGATCAGGCCGTACCGGGAGTCCGCCAGTTCAGGCAGCCGGGAAAGGTCCAGGTACGTGTCGTCGTCGCACTTGAAAATCCAGTCGAAGTCGTAGTGCTCAAGTCCGTAGCGGAAGAAGGCCAGCACCTTGGCCGGAAGCCCGTTGTACGTGTCCGGGGCGTCCAGCCCTACGGTATCGCCCCGTTCCTCCCCCGCCGCTTCGCCGCCGATGAAGAATAGGCACTCCACGCCCTCCTGCGGGTGCCGGAGCCAGGAGTCCCGCACGGCGTTGCGCCGTTCCTCCAGCCCCCGGGTGGAACAGATGCCCACCAGGATGGAAACTTTCTTCTTCTCGTTCATAAGTTCGTTTCGTGTCATTGAGGAGGAACCCGGGGCTTCGTATGTAGGGACTCGCTGCCCTCCTGTCCCTATTCGGGCAGCTTCGCCATCGTGTCGAACACTTCCTCCCAACTGGCGGACGACGCTTCCAGCCCGCCGAGTTCCAGTCCGCGCTCCCGCGCCGCCTCCGCCATGTCGTCGCGCCAGTGCGGCTCGTATGCCATCCGGGAGGCGTAGTAGATAAAGTCCCTCTCGTGGTCGCAGAGCCAGCCGGTCCTGCCGTGTTCCACCATCTGCCGCCACCCGCCCCGGTTATCGACAATCAGCACGCTGCCGGAGGCCATCGCCTCAAAGCCCACGCGCGGCCAGTTCTCCGTCGTGTCCGTGGGTTGAAGCACGATCTTGCAGTGCTTGTAAAACTCCTGCTGGGAGACTTCCGTCTGGTCCCGCGCCGTCCTGATCCAGTCGTAGGGCTTGCTGATCTTCTCCTCGCTTCGGTGGTCGAACCCCAGGAAGAGGCCGCGCTTGGGCACCGGGGAGACGAAGTATTCATAGATTTGCAGCGTGTTCCGGGCGAACTTGTCCGCGTCCTGGCGGGAAATCCTTCCGCACCCGAAGTACTCGTCCGTCCTCTCCGTAATAAAGGGGAAGGCATTGCTGTGGAAGTACGGCTTAAACGTCATGAACCGGACGGACGGGTCCGCGTTCAGCCCTTGCAGGAGGGGCATGTTCTTCTGCCTCACCTCCTCGTTCTGGTAGAGGAACATGGCAATCAGCCCTTCCTTCATCAATTCCTTCTCCTTGTCGAAGAGCCATGTCATGCAGTTCACAAAGACGGTGCGCTTTGTATGTTTACGGATCTCCGGGATGGCGTCCAGAAACTCGCTGTTACAGAACCCCATCACCGGGTCGCCCGGCTCCAGAGCCGTCCAGTCGTCCGCCGCGTGGATGACCACCCCCAGCCGCAGCAGTTCCACATAGAGGCCTTCCGAGTAGAAACCGTCCCCGGTCGGGATGAGGTGGACATCCATCCCCATCTTCCGCCACACGACCATCTGGTGGTGCAGCTCCGTCCCCGCCCCGCCGTAAAGCGACGGGAACCCATGCACGAAAATCCTTTTTAACGCCCTGCTCATGGTTGATCCCGTGTTTAACTTACCATCCTACCCCTCCCACCAAGAACCCTCTCCACTCTTTTTTCTAGCAACCTGTAATAGGTCCCATGAATATCGTTTCTTTATTTACGTCTAAGGATACATTTTCAACTGTTTCAGGTACATAGGGAATGTATTTATCCATTAAAATAGTCCTAAACGAAATCAGGAACATATTACAGTCTCGTGTACAAACAGTAATCTCGTGCGAATTGGCCCCAGAACTCAGAAAAAACATACTCTATGAAGAACTGTTTAACCTACTTCAAGATGACACCAGACTCAGGTTTTCTATACATCCAGGTAATGGTTAGAGTACTAAATCAGCCGAATCTCTTAATTGCCCTAATTACTACGTTGAACTTCTTCTATATTTATTGAAGAAACACGATGACTCGAATATTTTTTTTGTCTATCCAGAATGAGAATCAATGTAACAACGCAAATACAGGCCCATCCAAGTGCATGTATTAAAGCATTTGAACTTATTTTTCTTATATTTTTTTTATTAAAAAAATTATAATCTCCAAACTGAAACGATACAATAAAAAATATCCCAAAGAAAATTGAGATGAATGATAATAAAACTGAACTCAAAAATGGATGGTGAAGATTACTTCCTATACTACTGTTACTAAAAATAGGAAGCGCTACCAAAATTGATATTGTTAATATAACACTTGAAGCTATTGTTATAATTGTTCTTAAATGTTCACTGTCATTTGTATTATGATCATCACTATTACTGGAATTAATGTCTTCTATTTTTCTGTCTGATTTTATTTCATTAATCAGTTGAAATAAACAAACAATAATAAAAACAATAAATGTAGATAACAAACATATTTCATGTTTAAGATATTCAAAACCAACGAAATATTTCCATAGTGATAGCCATATGGCTATATTTAAACAAAATAGAACTATTGATATAATATTATCTTTTTTCATTTGTTCTTGTCAAATTATTCAGAAGATTACAAAAAGAAAAAATCATAAGCGCAAGTAATGAAATAATGATTGCAGTCATCCAAAAAGCAGGTCTATTTAGAGTTCCTTGGTACGAATCAAGAAGATGCCCGAGTCCTGTATCAAGAGACAAAAGGGATTCTCCTACAATAACAAGGATAAAAGCAACCGATCCTCCCAATTTCAAACTAGCAACACTAGAGACAATAATACGAGGAAAATAACAATTCCAAATTTTCCAATAGAAGTCTACTTTCATAGCTTTCATAGCCATTTTCTCTTCGTCGGGGATATCTCTAACAACTTTACATATAAAAAACGAAACATAAAGCGAAGAAAATATTGTTCCTAATATGATTGGTATAATAGCATTACTTCCTATAATTTTAAGATTCATTAATACAGGTATCCAGACGATAGTTGGTGTAATACGAAATATATTATACCACGGGGATAATATAGAATCTAAAAAGGAAGAATAAATACATGGTAGACTTAAAACTATTCCTATCAAATATCCTAAAACAATTGATACAAGGAATCTAAAGAATGTTAACAATGTTGCATCTCCTATTCTTTCTATTTCTATTCTGTCAATTGAAAAAAAATCGCTAAATTGACAAAAGACAGACGTCTTAAAATATGCAGGTAAGACAACAAATAGGAGAAATAGGCCCCCTATGATAGAGATGCAGGAGAGAAAAAAAGATACACTATTTTTCATACGGTTCAAAAATTGGTATATTATAAGAGTTATTTTTATTTAATATTTTTAAATTAATATATTTACTTAGTTGTTTATCAACAGCATCTCTCACTGATTCTGTTTTTTCCTTATCTGTTGAAAAAATAAGGGGTATATTAGGAATTTCTTTCGCAATATCGGTTGTTAAACCAGGTTGTAACTCTACCAAAGTTTTAGCATAGATATCAATGTTTTTATCTAGATTTTCAAAGGATTCTTTAATTGCTTTTTGAAAATTAACAGCAACTGATTTTCTATATTTGACTAGATCTTCAGAAAATATACCAATTCCTCCATTCCAAGGATTAATAATAAATTCTTCAACAGGAGCTTGAATAACCTTATGGGCACCTATTGTTTTTACTGCACATGTTCCAATGGGTTCATATGTAAATAATGCTTCAATATTTTTATTTTTAAGAAAATCAAGTTGCAGATTTGGTTTTACATCCTGTAATTGATACTCGTTTCTATTCAGATTATATTTTTTTTCTAAGATTTCACGAACCATGGCTTCAGCAGTTGGACCAGGGAAGTGTCCAATTGTTTTATGCAGCAAAGATTCCTTGCTGAGTTGAGGGGTTAATGCATATAGACCATCCATGGGTTTTTCTTTTGTCGATTGTGCAACAAAATAAATATAATAATTATTACCTGTTCTTGCCGCAGATTGCCACGCTATATCGGGAGTTACCTGAAAAGCAACATCTATTTTATTTTGTTCTAATGCATGAATCAAATCAGCCGTAGTTGGATAATATTCTGCTTTAATTTTTAAATTAAATTTTTCAAAAATATTATTTTCAATTGCTGATATAAGAGGAGCGTGAGATGCAATACGCATATACCCTACTCTTAAAGTATCATCGGATGTTCTTATCTGCCAAATTGTAACACCCGATATAACTAATACTAAAATAATTATAGTAATAATTATTGATTTCATTGATGGTTTATTATTCATAATTTATATTTCAATAATTGTTTTTTTGTCTATTTTATAAATTTTATCCGCAATTGCATCAAAAGATTTCTCGTGAGTTACTATCAAAATTAATTTCTTATCTTTGTCGTTTTCAATTTTTTTTCTTATTAATTCCTGAAAATCTTGATCAAGATGAGAGAGAGGTTCATCTAAAAAAATATATTTTGCTCCCGGCAAATTAAATGCTCGAGAAAGAGATAATTTTTTCTTTTGTCCAGATGATAATTCAAATATTCTATGCTTCTTTTGTTTTTTTAATTTAAGCTGTTCTAGTTTTTCTTCTATTTCATTTTCTTCTAAATAGCTTGATAAGAAATACTTGCATGAAACATAAGGATCTACATCGTCAGCACCAGCCGAGGAATATCCAATTATGTTAGATTCATTAATATGAAAATCACCTTTTGTAACATCGACAAAACCTAGCAAAATTTTAAAAAGAGTTGTTTTGCCAGCCCCATTATCTCCTTTTATTAAAACTAGCCCACGAGATGGACAACTAAAAGAAGCATCCTTGAAAATATACGCTTCTTCTTTTTCTTCGGGCGAAGCAAATTTCTCATCCGGATAAATAAATGAAATATCACAACACTCCAATCCTGAAATTTCCTCTTTCATGGTTATTTTTTGCTGTATCAAATAACACTGATTTTGTCAAGTCATTTTTAAATAAATCAAAAAATATATTGCTCCTCTTCTAGTCTGACTACGGGAGGGGACGCTACGACAGCCTCTCCTTTTTGATGACGCTTGATTATCCGGGATTCTCTTCCCTCATTCTTAGAAAAGTTGACATATTGCACCAATTTCACAGTCATGGTAAAAAGTAGGCCGTCGCTTTTCAAAGTGGCGGTCTTCTTCTTTTGCGCCCCCTGCTCATAACCTGATTCTTCCCCTTCATTCCACAAGCCCTCCCCGTTTTTTCTGGATGGTTTTAGCATGCGCCCATGCTCAACTTTTTGGGAACCACGGAGAACTTCGCTGTTATTGAAAACATCCCGTATTCGATGACATGGAAGTTTTTTGATGCCTGGACCGGGGAACCGATACCGCTGGACGGCGTTACCTTCTCCGGGCGCATCTTCGTGGGGGAAAACGGGCGCGAACTGGAGCTGGACATCGCCAAGGGTGAAGAGTCCCACCTCCTTGTCGTCGGCTGTTCGGGCCTCCCGGAAGGCCGCTGGCCATATGAAGTTTTTTGCGTATCGGACGAGGGGCTGCGGGAGCGGGTGGACGACGTCCGGGCAAGA
>ERZ791729.813-NODE-813-length-13015-cov-11.375154_pt1 | contig 13015 bp, 6 predicted proteins | sample MGYA00510043_ERZ791729 | MGnify/ENA primary metagenome ERZ791729 (study PRJEB30046, sample SAMN00715149) | human gut metagenome | study: EMG produced TPA metagenomics assembly of the A metagenome-wide association study of gut microbiota in type 2... | reverse complement strand
TAGAGAAACGTAGAGGAATTACTGTCCGGGCTTCTACGACATCTATTATCTGGAATGGAGTGAAATGCAATATCATTGACACTCCGGGACACATGGATTTTATTGCGGAAGTGGAGCGGACATTCAAAATGCTTGATGGAGCAGTCCTCATCTTATCCGCAAAGGAAGGCATACAAGCGCAGACAAAGTTGCTGTTCAGTACTTTACAAAAGCTGCAAATCCCGACAATTATATTTATCAATAAGATTGACCGTGCCGGTGTGAATTTGGAGCGTTTGTATATGGATATAAAAACAAATCTGTCGCAAGATGTCCTGTTTATGCAAACTGTTGTCGATGGATCGGTTTATCCGGTTTGCTCCCAAACATATATAAAGGAAGAATACAAAGAATTTGTATGCAACCATGACGACGATATATTAGAACGATATTTGGCGGATAGCGAAATTTCACCGGCTGATTATTGGAATACGATAATCGCTCTTGTGGCAAAAGCCAAAGTCTATCCGGTGCTACATGGATCAGCAATGTTCAATATCGGTATCAATGAGTTGTTGGACGCCATTTCTTCTTTTATACTTCCTCCGGCATCAGTCTCAAACAGACTTTCAGCTTATCTCTATAAGATAGAGCATGACCCCAAAGGGCATAAAAGAAGTTTTCTTAAAATAATTGACGGAAGTCTGAGACTTCGAGACGTTGTAAGAATCAACGATTCGGAAAAATTCATCAAGATTAAAAATCTAAAGACTATTTATCAGGGCAGAGAGATAAATGTTGATGAAGTGGGTGCCAATGATATCGCGATTGTAGAAGATATAGAAGATTTTCGAATCGGAGATTATTTAGGTGCTAAACCTTGTTTGATTCAAGGATTATCTCATCAGCATCCCGCTCTCAAATCCTCCGTCCGGCCAAATAAGCCCGAAGAGAGAAGCAAGGTGATATCCGCTCTGAATACATTGTGGATTGAAGACCCGTCTTTGTCCTTTTCCATAAACTCATATAGTGATGAATTGGAAATCTCGTTATATGGTTTGACCCAAAAGGAAATCATACAGACATTGCTGGAAGAACGATTTTCCGTAAAGGTCCATTTTGATGAGATCAAGACTATCTACAAAGAACGACCTATAAAAAAGGTCAATAAGATTATTCAGATCGAAGTACCACCCAACCCTTACTGGGCCACAATAGGGCTGACTCTTGAACCCTTACCGTTAGGGGCAGGGTTGCAAATCGAAAGTGACATCTCCTATGGTTATCTGAACCATTCTTTTCAAAATGCCGTTTTTGAAGGGATTCGTATGTCTTGCCAATCTGGTTTACATGGATGGGAAGTGACAGATCTGAAAGTAACTTTTACTCAAGCCGAGTATTATAGCCCGGTAAGTACACCTGCTGATTTCAGACAGCTGACCCCTTATGTCTTCAGGCTGGCTTTGCAACAGTCAGGTGTGGACATTCTCGAACCGATGCTCTGTTTTGAGTTGCAGATACCCCAAGTAGCGAGTTCCAAAGCTATTACAGATTTGCAAAAACTGATGTCTGAGATTGAAGACATCAGTTGTAATAATGAGTGGTGTCATATTAAAGGGAAAGTTCCATTAAATACAAGTAAAGACTATGCCTCAGAAGTAAGTTCGTACACTAAGGGCTTAGGCATTTTTATGGTTAAGCCATGTGGGTATCAAATAACAAAAGACGGTTATTCTGATAATATCCGCATGAACGAAAAAGATAAACTTTTATTCATGTTCCAAAAATCAATGTCATTAAAATAATGGAGCGGTCAGGAAATTTCTATAAGGCAATACGGTTGGGATATATACTTATCTCCATTCTTATCGGATGTATGGCATATAATAGCCTCTATGAATGGCAGGAGATAGAAGCATTAGAACTTGGCAATAAAAAAATAGACGAGCTCCGAAAAGAAATAAACAATATCAATATTCAAATGATAAAATTTTCTCTATTGGGTGAAACAATACTGGAATGGAACGATAAAGATATCGAGCATTACCATGCACGGCGTATGGCAATGGACAGTATGCTCTGCCGTTTCAAGGCCACCTATCCAGCAGAGCGCATCGATAGTGTGCGCAGTCTTTTAGAGGATAAGGAACGACAGATGTTCCAGATAGTCCGGTTAATGGATGAACAACAATCTATTAACAAGAAGATAGCCAATCAAATTCCGGTTATTGTGCAGAAAAGTGTGCAGGAACAGTCCAAAAAGCCAAAACGAAAAGGTTTCTTGGGCATCTTTGGCAAAAAAGAGGGAACGAAGCCAACGACAACAACGACTACGCTCCGTTCATCCAATAGAAACATGGTCAACGAACAGAAAGCGCAGAGCCGTCGATTGTCAGAACAAGCCGATAGTCTTGCTGCCCGTAATGCAGAACTTAACAGACAACTGCAAGGATTGATTTGCCAAATCGAAAAGAAGGTACAATCTGATTTACAAAATAGAGAAAGCGAGATAACAGCGATGCGTAAAAAATCATTTATGCAGATAGGCGGCTTGATGGGATTTGTTCTTTTGCTGTTGGTCATTTCCTATATCATCATACACCGTGATGCAAAGAACATTAAACGATACAAACGCAAGACAACGGATTTGATCGAGCAATTGGAACAGTCCGTGCAACAAAATGAGGTACTCATAACCTCCCGAAAGAAAGCGGTACATACTATTACCCATGAGTTGCGTACACCACTGACGGCAATAACTGGCTATACCGAACTTTTGCGGAAAGAATGCAATAGCGGTAATAATGGGCAATATATCCGAAATATACTGCAATCCTCCGACCGTATGCGGGATATGCTCAACACTTTGCTTGACTTCTTCCGCCTGGACAACGGCAAGGAACAGCCCCGTCTGTCACCCTGCCGGATTTCAGCAATCACGCACACACTTGAAACGGAGTTCATGCCTGTTGCCGTGAACAAAGGGCTGTCCTTGTCCGTGAAGACTGGACACGATGCCATTGTATTGACCGACAAAGAGCGAATAATACAAATCGGGAATAACCTGCTGTCAAACGCTGTCAAGTTCACAGAAGAAGGCGGTGTTTCTTTGATTACTGAATATGATAATGGAGTTCTGACACTGGTCGTTGAAGATACAGGTACAGGCATGACAGAAGAGGAACAGAAACAAGCGTTCGGTGCGTTTGAACGTCTATCAAATGCCGCCGCTAATATCGCACAAGAGGGACTTCCCTATTTCTCTGTCGCATTTCTGTTCTTCGCTCTCAATTTGGTATGTGTGGGGTACTATCAAAGCCTTGGATGTTTCAAGACCGCCATCTTGCTCATGCTATTGCGAGGTCTTGTTTTCGTAGTTCCGGCTTTTCTTGTGTTACCGCGTGTCATCGGCGTTCCGGGACTTTGGCTGTCAGTTCCCCTATCGGAAATAATGACACAAATCCTTATTTTAGTTTATTATCTGCTAAACAGAAACAACAAAAACATATCGAACTTATGAAAAAGTATTTCTTGAGTACGTTGATACTCTGTTCAACATCATTTACTGCCTGTCACCAAACGGAACCGGAGCAGGAAGAAGTCAATTATTCGGTCATGACCGTAGGAAAAGGAGAAGTGACGCTGACCGAATCTTATTCCGCATCCGTACAGGGAAGGCAGGACATTGAAATCTATCCGCAGGTGTCCGGGACGATACAACAGGTATGCGTGAAAGAAGGGCAAGAGGTACGTCGGGGTGAACGGTTGTTTATTATAGACCAAGTTCCTTACCAAGCAGCCCTGCGGACAGCTATTGCCAATGTCCATTCTGCCGAAGCACAGGTACAGACCGCCCGGCTGACCTACGAAAGCAAGCAGGCACTTCATCGTGAAAAGGTCATTTCGGAATATGACCTCTCCACAGCCCGCAATGCGCTTCTCGTGGCCGAAGCCGCGTTGGAACAAGCCAAAGCGCAGGAGGTGAATGCCCACAACGACCTTTCTTATACAGAAGTAAAGAGTCCCGCAAACGGAGTAATAGGCACCATCCCTTACCGCGTGGGCACATTGGTCAGTTCCGGTTCGGCACAACCGCTTACTTCCGTATCGGATAATTCGGAGATGTATGTCTATTTCTCCATGTCGGGGCAGCGATTGCAGTCATTGATACGCTGTTACGGCTCCATCAACCGAACCTTGGAAGAGATGCCTGCCGTCCGTCTGCAACTGGGTGATGGAACTATCTATGAAAAGGAAGGGCGTATTGAGAGCATCAGCGGCGTACTTGACCGACAGACCGGAAGTGGCTCCTTGCGTGCCGTATTCCCCAACGCCGAACGGGTGCTGCTGAGCGGAAGCACGGGAAATATACTTATCCCGCAGACCTTGCAGGATGCTATTCCCATTCCGCAAGAAGCCACCTACGAATTGCAGGACAAGCTGTTTGTCTATCGGGTAGTGAATGGCAAGGCGGTGGCTACCCGTATTGAAGTCAATCCGGTGCATGACGGCATCCGCTATACCGTCACTTCCGGATTGGATGTTGGCGATGTGATTGTGACTACAGGCGTAGGCTTGCTCAATAACGGCGATGCCGTAACCTTAAAACCGTAATAAGAGGAGGAAGAAGTTATGAATTTACGATTCTTTATAGACCGCCCGGTCTTTTCCATCGTTATTTCCGTAATTATTGTTTTGTTGGGCATCATATCCCTGACGGGGCTGCCTGTGGAGCAATATCCAGACATTGCGCCGCCCACGGTGCAAGTAACGACTTCTTATCCCGGTGCCAATGCCGAAACGGTGCAGAAGTCGGTCATTGTCCCGTTGGAGGAAGCCATCAACGGTGTGGAGAACATGAGCTACATCCATTCGGAAGCCTCCAATACGGGAGATGTTACAGTGAATGTCTATTTCCGTCAGGGAACTGATGCCGACATGGCGGCAGTCAATGTGCAAAACCGCGTATCGAAGGCACAGGGATTGCTTCCTGCCGAAGTAACCAAAATCGGGGTGCAGACGCAGAAACAACAGAAGTCGCTATTGAAGGTGGTCGCCCTCTACAGCCCGGACGATTCATACGATATGCAGTTTATCAACAACTACATGAAGATAAATGTGGAGCCGCGCGTCAAGCGTATTGCCGGTGTGGGTGAGTTCAATGTATTGGCATCCAACTATTCCATGCGCATTTGGCTGAAACCGGACGTGATGGCGCAGTACAAACTGATACCGTCAGACGTGACCAATGCCCTCGAAAAGCAGAATTTGGAATCGGCTACGGGTGCTTTCGGCGAGAACCACGAGAATGCCTACGAATATACCATCAAATATAGGGGACGCTTCTCCACGCCCGAAGAGTTTGGTGATATTGTTATCCGTTCGCTTTCCAACGGAGAAATCTTGCGTCTGAAAGATATTGCCCGCATCGAGTTGGGTGATGAAGCCTATACCTATCGTGCCATGACGGACGGTCATGCGGGATGTATCACCGAGGCTTACCAGAGTGCCGGTTCCAATGCTACGGAGGTGGTACAGGAGATTGATGCGCTGATAGATGAAATATCCGAAGACTTGCCTGAAGGATTGAAGTTTGCCAGCTTGTTGAGCGTGAACGACTTTCTCTTTGCCTCCATCGAGAATGTGCTTTGGACGCTGATAGAGGCTATCATTCTCGTTGTACTGGTGGTTTATGTGTTTTTGCAGGACATCCGTTCGACACTGATTCCCACCATATCCATTATCGTCTCTTTGGTCGGCACGTTCGCTTTCATGGCGGTGGCGGGCTTTTCCATCAACTTGCTGACGCTGTTCGCACTGGTGCTTGCCATCGGTACGGTGGTGGACAATGCCATTGTGGTAGTCGAGGCAGTACAGGCGAAGTTCGATGCCGGTTACTACTCATCGTATATGGCGACGAACGAAGCCATGTCGGGCATTACGGCTGCCATCGTTACCTCTACGCTGGTGTTCATGGCGGTATTCATCCCGGTTTCCATGATGGGCGGCACGTCCGGCGTATTCTATACGCAGTTCGGCATCACGATGGCGGTGGCGGTCGGACTGTCGGCAGTCAATGCCTTGACACTTTCACCGACTCTGTGTGCCTTACTGCTTGAACCTTATATAGATGCGGACGGCAAAGAGAAAAGCGGTTTTTCGGCACGCTTCCGCAAGGCGTTCAATGCGGCTTTCGAGGTCTTGGTGAAGCGGTACGTTCGGGGTGTCATCTACTTCTGCCGCCATCGGGTGGTGACATGGGGACTGCTGGTGGCTACGGTGGCGCTGGTGGTGGTGCTGATGCGCACTACCAAGACCGGACTTGTGCCCGATGAAGATACGGGTACGGTCATGGTGAGCGTCAATACCAAGCCGGGCACTTCGCTCATCCGCACCACCCAAGTATTGGCGCAGTTGGAAAAGGAAATCCAACAAATGCCGCAGGTGAAGCATTATGCCACCGTCAGCGGATATTCGCTCAGCGGTTCGGGAGCCAGTGCGGGACTGATTATCATCTCCCTGCGCGACTGGTCGGAACGTGACGGCAAGGAAGATGATGTAAACTCTATCATCGGACGCATCAACACCCTTTCACAGAAAATACCGGATGCGCAGTTATTTGCCGCCGCCCCGCCCATGATTAACGGCTACGGCATGGTGAACGGTTTTGAACTGCACGTGCAGGACAAGACGGGCAAACCTGTCAGTGAGTTGGACGATGCCACCAAGGGATTCATTGCCTCCCTGAGCCAATGCCCGGAAATCGGGACTGCCTATACCGCTTTTTCAGCAGACTATCCGCAATATACGCTGGACATTGATGCCGCCCGTTGCGAACGTTCGGGGCTTTCTCCGGCAGAGGTGCTTTCCACGGTGTCCGGTTACTATGGCGGGCAGTATGTCTCCAATTTTAACCGTTTCTCCAAGCTCTACCGTGTCATGATACAGGCGGAGCCGGACACACGGGTCACACCGGAATCGCTGAACCACCTCTATGTGCGTACCGGCAACGGTGAAATGGCTCCCATCAGCCAGTTTGCCCGGCTTACCAAGACCTACGGGCCACAGTCGCTCAACCGCTTCAACCTCTATGGCTCCATTGCGGTCAACGGTTCGGCTGCCGACGGCTATTCTTCCGGCGACGCCATCCGTGCCATCGGCGAAGCGGCGTCCACGGCATTGCCCAAAGGCTATACCTACGAGTTTGGCGGCATCACCCGCGAGGAAAGTCAGTCGAGCAGCAACACGGTGATTATCTTCGCCATTTGCTTTGTGCTGGTCTATCTCATCCTGAGCGCACTTTATGAAAGTTTCCTCATCCCGTTTGCCGTGGTGCTCGCCCTTCCTTTCGGCTTGCTGGGCAGTTTCCTGTTTGCCAAGCTGATGGGATTGGAGAATAACATCTATATGCAGACCGGTTTGATTATGCTCATCGGATTGCTGGCAAAGACCGCCATCCTGATAACGGAATATGCCGTCAAACGCCGACAGGCGGGCATGTCGCTGATACAAGCTGCCGTTGGAGCCGCCAAGGTGCGATTGCGCCCCATCCTAATGACAGCCCTTACAATGGTGTTCGGACTGCTACCGCTGATGGTATCAACGGGAGTAGGAGCCAACGGTAACCGCACGTTGGGTTCCGGTGCGGTGGGTGGTATGCTGGTCGGTACACTTGCCTTGCTATTTGTGGTTCCGGCACTGTTCATTGCTTTCCAGTGGTTGCAAGAGAAGGTACGTCCCATGCAGGCTGTTTCCTCCGGCGAATGGTCGATACAAGGTGAAATGGAAGATTTGAAGAAACATAAAAAGGAAAAGGAATCATGAGAAATATATTACTGACAACAGTTACCGCACTGCTGCTTGCCTCGTGCGGAGTCTATAAACCTTACTCCCGTCCGGAGGAAGTGAAAACCGATGGGCTGTATGGCACCGACATACAAGCGGAAGACACAGCCTCCATCGCCTCCTTGCATTGGAGCGAACTGTTCACCGACACACGCTTGCAATCCCTCATCCGGCGAGGACTGGAGAATAACAACGACCTTAACGTCGCACGTCTGAAAGTGGTGGAGGCAGAAGCCACGCTGATGTCTTCGCGCCTTGCCTACCTGCCCTCAGTGTCGCTTGCCCCGCAAGGTACGTTGAGTAGCTTCGATGGTAGCAAGACGACCAAGACCTACACCCTTGCTGCTTCCGCCGAGTGGGAGCTGGACTTGTTCGGCAAGCTGACCAATGCCAAACGTGGTGCCCGTGCCGCCTTAGAGCAGAGCCGCGCTTACCGGCAGGCAGTGCAGACACAACTCATCGCCACAATTGCCAACAGTTATTACAACTTGCTGATGTTGGATGTACAACTCGACATCAACCGCTGCACCGCCGAGAGTTGGAGCGAGTCGTTGCGCACGTTGGAACTGCAAAAGCAGTTCGGCAACACCACCGAAGCTGCCGTGCAGCAGGCACGTGCCAACCTGCTTACCGTGGAAACGAATGTGCTTACTCTGGAACAGCAAGTCAAGAAACAGGAAAATGCCATCTCCTTGCTCTTAGGCGATGTGCCTTCCCATATCGAACGCGGTACGTTGACAGAACAGCAATTTCCCGATACACTCTCCGTAGGTGTACCCCTGCAGTTGCTTGCCCGCCGTCCCGACATCCGTCAGGCAGAAGCATCGCTGGCACAGGCGTTCTATGCCACCGGTGCCGCCCGCTCCGCCTTTTATCCCAGCATTACGCTGGGCGGGTCTGCAGGTTGGACAAACAGTACCGGTGCCGCCATTATCAATCCCGGACGCTGGCTACTGAGTGCAGTCGGCTCATTGACACACCCCCTCTTCAACCGTGGGCGTAACATCGCCAACCTGCGCATCGCCAAGGCACAGCAACAGGAAGCGTTACTCTCTTTCCAGCAAAGTCTGCTGAAAGCGGGTAGCGAGGTGAACGATGCTCTTGCACAATGGCAGACAGCCGACCGCCGTTTGCAACTTGATGGCAAGCAGATAGCCGCTCTGCGCCGCACCGTGGAAAGTACCCGCCAGCTGATGGAACACAGCAGTAGCACCACCTATTTGGAAGTGCTTACCGCTCAGCAATCCCTGCTCTCCGCTGAACTGACGGAAGCAAACGATCATTTCGACAAAATACAGGGGATGATAAATCTGTATCATGCGTTGGGAGGTGGAAGCTGGTGAAAGACAAAGTGGCACTTCGAGGCGCACAAGGTGCCACTTTGTGGTGGTCGAAGTGGCACTTCGGAAAATCAAGAGTGGAGGTTAGTTCAGGCAACAGCAAAACGGATGCTTGCAAAGGCATCCGAGTGAGACAATAAACATTATTCATCAACCAATTAAAAACGTAAGACTATGCCTTTTGGGGAAAAAGCGTTTCAGAAGCAACAGGGCGTTTACTATCCCCAAGCCGTAGTGCAGGGCAAGCCCGTGGAAACGGAGACCATAGCAAAGGATTTGACGAAAATCTTCACAGTAAGTAACAGTGACGTGCAAGCCGTGTTGGGCGACATCGCAGGCGTGATGCACACGCGCATGGCGCAGGGCAAGAGCGTCCACATCAAGGGGCTGGGCTATTTCCGCTACACGCTCGACACGAAGGGCGTGAAGGATTTGGCGGACTTCGACAAGCAGGTGCAGGCGGTGCGCGTGCAGTTCACACCCGAACGGGAGCGGCTGTCGAACAAGACCTACACCCGTGCCCTTGTGGACAGCGATGATTTGGAATGGATTGAACTTTCTGCCGATGCGAAGGACGATGACCCGGCGCAGGGTGGCGGAAGCACAGACGGTTCCGGTAATGGCGAAGATGGTGACAATCCTTTGGGATAATGTCATTGCTGACAAAGATTGCTATAATGTATGCAGCCTGTGGTTTTAGATGGACTACGGGCTGCATGATTAAAAAGGAATAATCAAATGAGAAGTACCATAGGAACAAAATTTCTCCGCACGCTGATTGCCGCAGGTTATTTATTGATGTGCCTGCTGGCAGTCGGCATCATGTACCTGTGGTTTTATGAATGGAAAGAGATTGAAGCATTGGAAACGGAGAACCGACGTATAAATGCTTTTCGTCAGGAAGTGCATCTTGTTTATGGGGAAATGACGGGGCTTTCCCTTTTGGGCGAAAGTGTGTTGGAGTGGGAAGACGAGGATTTGGAGCATTACCATATCCGGCGCATGGCGGTGGATAGTCTGCTGTGCCGTTTCAAAACCGTTTATCCGGCAGAGCGGATAGACAGTGTGCGTCATTTGTTAGAAAGCAAGGAAAATTTGCTTTGTAGCATTGTGGAAGTATTGAATAAACAGGAAAATTTGAATCGGGAAATTGCTAAGCGTGTACCCTTCATTGCGGCAAAAAGCACACAGGAACAGCCTAAGAAAACGAAGCGCAAAGGTTTCTTAGGCTTGTTCGGCAAGAAAGAAAAGTCGAAACCGACCGCCACAACCTCCATGCTCCATGCACTGAACCGCAAGGAGATTACACAACAACAGGCGCAAAGCCGCCGCTTGTCGGAACATGCCGACAGCCTCGCCATGCGCAACAGCGAATTGAATCGACAACTGCAATCGCTTATCGGGCAGATGGACAGGAAAGTAGAACGTGACCTGCAAAAGCGTGAGGCAGAGATAACCGCCATGCGTGAACGCTCGTTCTTTCAAATCGGAGGGCTGACAGGATTTCTTTTTCTTCTTTTGGTTGTGTCATACATCATCATCCACAGGGACATACGCCGCATAAAGCGGTATAAGGCAAAGACCGTTAATCTGATAAGGCAACTCCATGAATCGGATATGAGAAACAGGGAACTGATTTCCTCACGCAAGAGAGCCATGCACACCATTACTCATGAACTGCGTACACCGCTGACCGCCATACACGGCTATGCGGAACTGATAGCCAACGGAGAAAATGCAACGCAGACGGAACGCTATTCGGGCAATATCCGGCAGGCATCGCAACGAATGATTGCCATGTTGAACACGCTGCTTGACTTCTTTCGGTTGGATAGTGGAAAGGAGAGTGCGAATACTTCCCCGTTCCGTTTGCAGGGCATGGCAGACGCTTTATCGGCGGAATTTGCTCCATTGGCAGAGACAAAGGACTTGTGTTTGACGGTGGAATGCAATACCGATGTTATCCTCATGGGCGACAAGGAGCGCATTATGCAGGTTTCCGCAAACCTGTTATCCAATGCCATCAAGTTCACGCAAGCCGGAAGCGTATCGCTCCGCATGGACTACAACGGCAATAACCTTTCCATTGTGGTGGAAGATACAGGCAGCGGTATGAGCGAAGAAGAACAGCAACGGGTGTTCGGAGCATTTGAACGGCTCTCCAACGCCGCCACGCAGGACGGTTTCGGATTAGGATTATCCATCGTGAAACGCATCGTGGATATGTTAGGCGGTACTGTCCGATTGGAAAGCAAGAAAGGTCGGGGCAGTCGTTTCACGATAGAAATACCCATGCAAACCGCTGATATTGCTGTCATCGAAAAGAAAGAAGTGCAAGAACAATATCCTTATTCTGAACGTGCCTATTCGGTCATTATGTTGGATGACAACGACATTCTTCTTTCGATGGCAATGGATATGTATGCCCATTACGGTATCCGTTGTGATGTGTGCACTAATACAAGCGACCTCATGGAAGCCATGCGGACAAAGGACTACGACCTGCTGATTACAGACTTGAAGATGCCGGAAATAAATGGCTTTGAGGTATTGGAACTGCTGCGCTCGTCCCACGTCGGCAACTCGAAGACCATCCCTGTGATTGTCGCCACTGCTTCGGGAAGCTGCACCGAAGAAGAACTGCTGGCTCATGGCTTTTCCGCCTGCCTGTTCAAGCCGTTCGGCCTGTCGGAACTGCTGGCGGTGTCGGGCAAATGCCTTTCAGTATCTTCTGTCAAAAATAACAAAGAGAAACAACCTGACCTTTCTTCTTTATTGGCGTATGGTGACAAGGTGACTATGCTTGACAAACTGAAAACCGAAACGGAAAAGGACATGCAAGCCATTAGCGATGCCGGAGAGCGGTGTGACCGCAAAGAATTGGATATGCAGGTACACCGTTTACGCAGTTCGTGGGCAGTAATCCGTGCGGACAAACCACTATGGGAACTGCACAGACTTCTGCATTCAGACACGGAATGTTCCGATAACGAGATTCAACACACCGTGAATGCAGTATTGGCAATGGGTGACAAGATTGTGGAACAGGCTAAAAAACGAAAGGAAGACGGATTATGAAGGTAATTGTAGTAGAGGACAATCCCGTTTATAACGATTATGTCTGCAACTTCTTGAAGAAAGGCGGCTTCGACACCATGCAGGCGTATCGGCTTTCTACCGCCAAGAAATTGCTGGCAAAGGCAGAGGAAGATAATACTGTGCTTGCCGACTTGCGTCTACCTGATGGTGAGGGTGTCGACCTGTTGCGTTGGATGCGCAAGGAAGGGAAGCCGCAGCCGTTCATCATCATGACCGATTACGCCGAGGTGCATACGGCAGTGGAAAGTATGAAACTCGGCTCCGCCGACTATATTCCCAAGCAATTGGTAGAGGACAGGCTTGTTCCTCTCATCCGCTCCATACACAAAGCACAGGAACAGAAAAGGAACAAACAAGTCCCGATATTTGTCCGGCAAGGTACGGCATATCAAGGAATCAAGCGGCGTGTCCGGTTGGTTGCACCCACCCGTATGAGTGTATTGATATTAGGTGAGAACGGTACGGGCAAAGAACATATTGCCCAACACATCCACGCACAGAGCAAACGTGCGGATAAGCCTTTCGTGGCGGTGGACTGTGGTTCGTTGTCCCCGACATTGGCACTGTCCGCATTCTTCGGACACATCAAAGGTGCATTCACAGGAGCAGATTCTACCCATGTTGGGTATTTTCAAGAAGCCAATGGCGGTACATTGTTTCTTGATGAAGTGGCCAACCTGCCGATGGAAATGCAGCGGATGTTGCTCCGTGCCATACAGGAGAGGCGGTATCGCCCGGTCGGAGACAAGGCA
>ERZ791729.812-NODE-812-length-13017-cov-3.230289_pt1 | contig 13017 bp, 13 predicted proteins | sample MGYA00510043_ERZ791729 | MGnify/ENA primary metagenome ERZ791729 (study PRJEB30046, sample SAMN00715149) | human gut metagenome | study: EMG produced TPA metagenomics assembly of the A metagenome-wide association study of gut microbiota in type 2... | reverse complement strand
TTGGCGTTCCTGGCGGCGGTCAGGGCGGCGGCAAATGCCGCCCAGCTTTCGGCGGTATAATCGCTCTGCTTAACGGTATTCGCCAGTGCGAGCAAGTCCGGCAAAAACGTGTTGATTTGTTCGATGGTCTTTTTATTTGCTGTTACCATGCCATTGTTATACAGATTTTCCGCCGCCTTCGTCAGTGCAGCAGCCGCAGCGTCTATCTCACTCTGCTTTTCCGCTGTATTGGCGGCGGTGGCATTTCCGTTTTCAACGCATGGCCTGCCGTGCGCGCCGCGTCAAAGGCCGCCCACGTGTCCGGAGTGTAGCTTGTTGAGTTTTCGTAGAATACGCCGGTATAGCGGTTCAACGTCTCATAGAGAGTCGTGGGGTTCACCTGCGTGGTGGGGATGAGGTTGGCCATGGCGGCTTGCAGATTCTTTAATGCACTATCCACTTTTGCCTGCGTAGATGTACTCACGTTCGCTGCGTGAGCCGCTGTCAACGCGGATTGGTACTCTGCCCAAAAGCTCTTTTTGCTGGTCGCTTTTGTCTTTGCGTTGTAGCGGTCGTTCTCGGTGTAGTAGCCGTCGGTGGGTGCACTCTTGATGAGCGCGTCTAGTTGCGTGGTGTCGCCCTTTGTCCAAAGGTAAACCAAATAATACTCTTTGCTGTCGGCCTTTCCGTCATTCGCCTTAAAGCAAAGGCTGTTTGATTTTCCATCATATGTGCCGGTATAGGTGCTGCCCTCAATGGGAGAATAGTTGCCCCCGGCACCGTTGGTACTGCATGTGAAGGTGAGCGGATCACCATCTTCGTCAATAAATATCTCGGTTAAATCAAAGGAGAAGGTTTCTCCTTCCTTTAGGTAGAGATTTACTGTTTCATTTGTACCCGATTTTGTCGTAGGAGGAATTTTCCCGGAAATTTTGACAATGACTTCTCCCAAGTAACCATCGGTAGCATCATTTAGGAACGCATACGTGTCCGATGTCAAGTCCTCTTCGTTCAAGGGGAAGGTGAACCGCTGATTCTCTGCGTTATAGCTTCCGCCTTCCCACATTCCACTTGCATATGCTGATGGCTTTCCATCAACCGTGATGCAAAGCGTCTCAGTATTGTCTGTCACATAATGCAGCTTATCACCCTTTACGGAGATTTCCTTTGTGCCATCGGGCACGATTATCGTATACCTTTTGATATTCCATGGACTGTTCGAAACACTGGCATTGACTTTGGTCTCGCCGGCCCAGAATTCCATGCTGTCGCCGTCCGCAGCAAAGACACTGACCGGCAGCAGTGAGACTGCCATCACCAGCGCCATCAGGAATGATACAATTCTCTTTTTCATTCCGTTTTCTTCCTTTCTTCTTTGTTCTCCCACGCGCCCCGCGCTGCGCCCCCTGCGGGGCAAAATTCGGAGGGGTGCGGGGTCGTGTGATCTTCTCTCTATCTAAAAAAGGCGTTCGCCTTGGATTTTTGAGGAAGAGGGGACGGGGCGGCTTAGACCCCGTCCCCCTTATGGAAAGCTGACAGTCTCCGTTCAGACCGTCATGGCTTGACAAGGGTAACTCAGCAGGACACCTCCTGCTCTGCGGCTTCTGCCGCTTTCTCGACTTCGCGCTGGCGGGCAGCGGCATCACGAGCCTCTTTTTTTTCCTGCTCCAACCGTTTTTTCTCTTTCAGCCGTGATTGCTGCGCCGCATGACTGGCTGCGGCCTTGGCGCGTTTCGCCTTCTTCTTGCGCTCGGATTCCTCGTAGAACAGCGGCTCCTGCACGGCCTTTTCTCGCTTATATCGTGCCGTGTCTTTCAACTTGGGCTCTTTCGCCGGTGGCCGCAGGTGTGCCATCTCCAATACTGCGGCCCAACCGCCGAAGCGCTCCTCGATAAACGTGCCGCCGTCTATCTCGCAGGGACTAGGCGTGTGCCGCAGCAGTTCAGCACGATTGCCGACGTATTGCGCCAAATGCGCCAGCGGCGTATCCGCGTGCTTTTCGGCAAACTCCGCGTCCCGCGCTTCCAGCGCCGCCACGGTACGCTTGGCCACATTACGCTCAAACCAACTCTTGTAGTCAAATCTCTCGCGGGGATTTCTGTTGGACATAGACGTGATCCTCCCTTACAAAAAAACGCCGGTTTTCCAAAGAAAACCAGCGGTGATCCGGCAGAAATGAAAATGCGCTGACGAATCTCGCCAGCGCGCACTCCCGCCTATGCCGTCAGGGAGAGATCGCCCGCTGTACAACACTGATCCTCCATCGTGCAATTCTTCTGCCCTAACGTCACGAAGGACGTTTGCCCTTCTCGTACCTGAACCTACCTTCTCAGAGCGTTCGCTCCAATGGCTGCTATTCGCCACACGGCATTTCTGCCGCTTTGGTCCATTCCTTACGTCAACAGCGCCGTCCGCAGGGGGTATCACCCCGTTCCTTCAAAACTGCCGCCTGACGGTAATGATATACCGTCTTTACAGCGACAGCCACACGACTTCGCAAGACCTTTTATTCAGTTTTTGGCCTCGATTTCTTTCGCAAAGTAACATACTTTGCGAAAAAGCGCGGGACGCCTTGTGCTGCAAGGCATTCCGGATTTATGCCAGAAAAAAGTCGAAAATTAGAACTCGTTGTTGACACGGAAAAACGGCTGGTATATACTGTTATTCGGTTGAAATTGGAAAGTTTTCGCAAAGTATGTTACTTTGCGAAAATTTTTGTGCCATTTTTTGGATAAAGGACGCCGAACGGCGTCCTTTTTTACGTTATTCCCTTGAGAAAGCCTATCCCTTCCACGGCTCTGCGCTTGTAGTCCATGGACGAGTGAACGTACAGCCGCAGGGTAGTGCGGACGTCGGCGTGGCCCAGAAGCTCACTGACGCTTTTCACGTCCACCCCCCGCTCCACACACCGCGTGGCGTAGCTGTGCCGCAGGCAATGGAAATTCCGATACCGCACGCCACAGCGCTCCAACAACACCTTGTAGCGGTACTGCATCGCCCGCGGGTCAGGAACGATCTCCCCGCCGGTCAGCAGGTAGCTGTCCGGCTGCTTTGTCTCTGGCTTCAGCATCCGCAGCATCTCTTTCGGAATGGGTATCCAGCGTTCGGAATTTTCCGTTTTCGGTGGCTGCACCGTCAGGCACGTCCCGCCGCCTATCTGCGCGATGCGCTCCACCGTCCGCTGGATGTGCAGCAGTCCCGCGCCGACGTCCACGTCCTGCCATTGCAGGCCGCACAGCTCTCCCAGCCGCAATCCGGTGTAGGCCGTCAGCAGCACGCCAACTCCCGTCCTGTCCGGACGGCGCAGAATGACCTGCCCCATCTGCTTCAGTTCCGGCTCGGTGAACACCTCCACGGCCTTCTGCCGCACCTTCGGCAGCGTCACATCCTCGCCGTAGCCCACACCGGCCATGCCCACGATCCGCAGCAGAAGGCCACCGATTTCTCGCACCAGCTTGGGCGAATAGTCCTCCTGTAACTGCTGGATGTAGTCGTTGATCTCCGCCGCCGTCAGTTCCGCTGCCACGCACTCGCCCAGCGCCGGCAGGATGTGGCATTGGATGTTGCGGCGGTAGCACGCCAGCGTGGAGGGCTTTACGCTCCCCTCCATATCCTCTAAAAAGATAGCGGATAGCCGTTCCACCGTGGCGTCCCTGCGGACGTATTTCCTGCGTTCTCCCATTTTTTCAAGCACCTTTCCGTCCCCCATAGGTGCCCTGACTTCATGCAAAAAGCGCCGGCAAATGCCGACGCTCCTCTCGTGTAAACGGGCGCGAAGCCCCCGTTCATGCAGCTCGGTTTCAGGCGTGTGCATTGTGACGCTTACCGGCGCGACCTGACTTATCTCCTGCCTCAGAGGAGCCTCACAGTGACCTGTTCGCGGGGACTTTGACCCACATTCCAACTTTCACCGAAACGCCGCAGCGTTTCAGACCGGTAAGCCTATTCACTTTTCGGGGGCTACGGGTGCTATTATGATGAACACCCCGCCGTTTTGCAAGAGGGCATTTGTTTCGCGGAAGGATACATTTCCGAGGGATATTTTGTGTGTTCCTGCGAAGCCTTACGAGAACTGCGTTCTTGTCTGCGCTGCATTACGAGTTCTCATGCTTTCGCCGCGAAAGTTGAACGTTTATGTATTCCCGTTTTCCGCCACCCACGTCCGCACATAGTCCACGAACAGACGGGTGGAGTTGGAAAGTGCCTTCTTGTCCTTGACACCGATGCCGATGGTACGGTAGAAATGCAGTGGCGCATGGCAGACCTTGATGGGCGTGGGGCTGTGGCGCACCATCAGCTCCGGCAGCAGGCTGATGCCCAGGCCCTCCGACACCATAGCCAAGATAGTCCTGTCCTCCCGTGCGATGTACTTCACGTTGGGGCGGATGCCCATCTCGTCAAACGCCGCCATGATCTCGTAGTCGTCGCCCTCCTCCAGCTGGATGAACGGCTCCTCTGCCAGCGCGGACACGGGGAACGGGTCGCGATCGGCGTAGGGGTGGTCACAGGGGACGATGACCTGCAATTCATCACGGTGCAGAGCGTAGGTCTGCAAGCGCTTCACCGACGGCAGACGCAGAAAGCCGCAGTCCACCGTGCCGTTGACGATCCAGCCCTCGATCTGGTCGTAGAAGTCGCCGGTGACCACCTCGAACTCGATGTTAGGGTACACCTTACCGAAGCTCTTGAGGATGCGGGGCAGCCACTGGGCAGATACGCTGGAGAAGGTGGCGATCTTCACAAGGCCGCTGTCCATGTCCTTCAGCCCCTCCACCGTCTGCATCAAGGAGTGGTGGGCGGCGCACAGCTTTTCGATCTTGGGCAGCACTGCCCGTCCGTCCGCCGTCAGCACCACGCCGCCGCGGTTGCGGCTCAACAGCTTCACGCCCAGCTCGTTTTCCAGCGAGTTGATGGCGTGGCTGATGCCGGACTGGGTGAAGTTCATGGCCTCCGCCGCCTTGGAGAAGCTGCCGCAGGAGACCGTTTTCAGAAAGACCTGATATTTGGAAATACTCATGGCGCACCTCATTTCGAGGAGCATTATACTATACAAGTCCTCATGTTTTCAAGAACAAAGATGCGCTTCACAAATCTTTTTCGACCTGCTATGATAAGGCCATGGTTCAGCCAACCATACTTTTACTTTTCCATGAGGATCTACCTCAAAATAACACCGGCAGCGTGTGGGTAACGCCGCCGGTGTTGTTTTTATTCGTTCAGCTTCTGTTCCTCGTCGTGGATGAACATAATGAGAAAACTGACGGTCAGCAGCCCGCAGGACAGCCAGATCGTCCCCGCGCCCCAGTGGAGGGTGGCTATGCTGCCGATACCCGCGCCCAGCGCGAACAGCAGCACCACGCCGAAATACGTCAGCGCCTTGTGGAGTATTTCCTTATCCCCCGTATGGAAGTAGGCGCACAGCGCCTCCGTTCCGCTGCGCATATTGCCAATGCACATGGTGCTGGCGTAGGCGTGGCCCCGCACCTTGCGGAAGGTCTGCACCTGCATGGCGCACACGAAGGACACCACGGCGTTGGCGGTGGTGTTCAGCGTCTCCGGCAGGAAGCCCACCGCCGCCAGCAGCACGATCTCCGCCAGAATGATAAGCTGCCGCCAGTGTACCTTCTCCATCCGCTTGAAGTGCCGGTGAACGCACTCCGCGATGTAGATACCCAGCAGGAACGCCAGCACGGGGACTAAGTATCGCAGCGCCTGTCCCCAGTCTCCCTCGAATAGATGCGTACTCAGCAGCACGATATTGCCGGTCTGGGCGTTGGCAAACACCTTGCCCCGGCAGCAGTAGGTATAGGCGTCCTGCAGGCCGCCGGATAGGATGATGAAAAAGGCTGTCAGCATGGAATCGGACATCTGCCCGTGATGCTTTTGCAGGAAAGTCATGTGCGATGCCGCCTCACTTTGCCACCGGCGCGTCCAGCCAGTAGATGACGTAGCACTCCTGCATCTCACCCATATAGAAGAAGATGTTTTCGCCCATCTCGATGTGCTCGCCGAAGGTCAGATCAGGCACGAACAGCCGTCCGCTGGTGCGCTTGGGGCCCTTGATGGTAAAGCCCTCCGCTGTGGGGTGCTGCCGCAGCTCGTTGGCCGCTTCCTCCAGTCCGGGGAAGTGCAGCGTCCGTTCCAGCTCTGCCAGCTGTGTCGCGCCGTTGATATAGACCAGGTGATTTTCGTCCTTGAACCAGTTGATACGCATGATACGTCCTCCTTGGTGGTGATGGGGATAGTATAGCATATCGTATGAAATTTGTCACGCGATTGAAAAGCGGCAGGTGCGCGGATTGCGTACCTGCTGCTTTTTGGGTATTCTGTTGCGCGGACGGCACAGCTTTTTTCGTAAATCAGCATCATTCAGGAAACCTGCGCCGCTGCGCCTTGCCGCACGGCGGCTTTTTCTTTGCCTGACGGAATTTCTGACGGCGCAAGGTCTGCGTTTCCGCAGATGGGCAGGAAGCAGATGCTCTGCACCGCCTGCTGCTTATGCCGCAGGGAGACATGGACATAGGTTTGCAGCGTGATCCGCACGTCGCTGTGGCCCAGCATTTCGCTGACGCTTTTGATGTCCACATTCTGCTCAATGCAGCGTGTGGCGTAGGTGTGTCGCAGGGCATGGAAATTTCGATACGGGACGCCCGCTCGTTTCAACAGCGACCTATATCGGTTCTGCATAGTACGCGGTTCCAGCGGATCGCCGGAGCTTGTCAGCAGGCAGAAACTGCCCGCGTTCTCGGGTCTGTGCGCTGCCAGCAGGGACAGCATATCTGCTGGAAGCGGTATCCTGCGGCAGGAAGACTCGCTCTTGGGCGGCTGCACAATGAGTCTTGTGCAGCCTTTCTCATAGATCCGCTGTACCTCCCGCTCCACCCGCACAAAGCCTGCATGGAGGTCGATGTCCGACCAACGCAGCGCACACAGCTCTCCCAGACGAAGGCCGCTGTTCAGCGTCAACAGAACACCAAGGCCGGTCAGATTCGGCTCGTCCATGATATGATGTGCCAGCTGTACGATCTCCGGCTCGGTGAATATCTCCACCTGCTGCTTCTTGTATACCGGCAGTTCTGCGTTCAGGCCCGTGCAGAAGCATCCGTGCTTGGACGCCTTCCGCAGAATGGCCCGCAGCAATACGCCAACGTCCCGTGTGCTTTTGGCCGACAGGCCCTGCTCCTGGAGCTTCCGGTAAAAATCCGCTACCCGCTGCTCCGTCAGTGTGTATAGCGGCGCTGCTCCCAGCTGCGGCTGGATATACTGCCGTACCACATACCGATACCGGCTGACGGTGGACTCCTTCAGCTTCCGTTTCTGTTCCCGTTCCACGAAAAATAGCTCCACAACCTCCGGCAATGTCATGTTATTGCTTGGCGTGATCTCACGGGGCAGCTCCCGCAGACGCTGCCGCCGTTTTTCCCGACAGGCGCTGTAGGTGGCGGCGTAGACGTAGCCGTACTGCGCCCGTCCCTCCGGCGTCCGACCTCGGATATAGCGGCCCTCCCAGCGGCCATCTCCGCGCTTATAGATGTTCTCCCCTCTGCGTGCCATTTCGTACTCCTCCTGACGCGATTTTTGACGGCGAACACCCTTTTTACCATCCATCTTCGTGGAAAGGCTCGGCGGATATACCTCCCGTTTCGGTCTCCAGCGACTGTTTTCGCCCTGACACCGATGCCATACTTGACTTCCCGCCCCGCAAATGCTATCGTTTTACCATAGCCGGTGGCGAAAAATGCTTTCTTGAATGATGCTGATTTACGAAGGATGTCGCTCCATCTGGCTGAGTTTATTATGCCCAGGAGGGACATAAAAATGCCACAGGTCAACGGAGATAACCTGCTGCACCAGCAGATCGTCAAACGCACCATCGAGGCCCTGCAAGCGCAGGACGAGGCTTTTGCGATAGAATATGAAACCGTCAGCGACGCCGACCTCATCGCCTATGTACGTCAGTGCGTCGATGTGTCCTATACGCCCGCACCCTGCGAGGTCGTGGGTGGTGCGTACATCGCCCAGCGCTTCGGCAATTGGTCCGCTGCGCTGAAGGCCGCAGAGCTGCCTTCACAGTACAAGCCGCCGCGGGAGCATCACTATCCCCGCTACGAGCAGGAGTACCAGCGGCAGGAGGTGCAGCTCTTGCAGGAACGAAAAGCGAAACGGCAGGCCAAGGCCGATCTCGTCGCTCAACGCAAGAACCGCGACAAGGCCCGTGCCGCTGCCAACGCCGCGAAAAAGAATGAGAAAAAATGACGGGTGTATCGACTGATACACCCGTCATTTTTCGTTGTCACTTAGTGAGCAGACCGCCCACCAACACAAAGTAGTCCGGCGCTTTGCCATCCCTGCCCCACAGCATGGGCAGGTGGAAGTAGTGCTGCAAACAGCCCTCCACATCGCCGCCCAGCGCCTCGATGGAGTAGCGCAGCAGCTCCGGTCTGCCGCAGGGATGTCCCTGTACCTTTTCGCACGTCTCGCACTGGTCGCAGGTGCCCGCCAGCAGCATCTGGCTCCCCGGCGTTTCCCTCTCCCACCGCTGAAGCTCTTGCCGGTACAGACGCTTTTCCTGCTTCAACGCCGCCACCGCTTCATCCAACGGCTGCTCCGGCACATCCGCCTGTAAGATGCGGGCATACAGCCATAGTCCCCTGTAGCTCTGCCAAATGGTCATGGGGTCAAAATCGAAAGGCGGGCACGTCCAGCGGGTATTGTAGCTGCCGCACTGCTGGCAGAAAGGCAAGAACTTTTCCACACGGACAAAGCGTGTCACGAAATCCTCTGCACTTGTCTCCGCCGTCATTTCGCGGACATGGTATTGGAACGCCATCTCAGACACCTCCTCGGCTCAATGCCGACAGTATAGCACACGGCATGATCTTTGTCATCTCGCGTCATGGGCAGCGGAGATCTGTTTTGTGGTCAGTTCTGTCGGATGCAGCAGCACCAGCGACTTGTGCTGCCCCTCTGCGTAGGCCAACGCTCTATCCTCCGCACTGCTTGTGCCCGGTATGTCCGTATCGTAGACGCACAGCACCACATCGGCGAGGTCGATGATCTTCTTGTAGGCTTGGAGCTGCGCGCCCGGTGCGCCAGCTTCGCACACAGCAGACAGGTAGGTGCAGGCGGTCAGCATATCGAAGTACCGTTCCCGCAAATAGGGCGCCCATTTTGTCGCCTGCTCCTCATGGGGCGTGTAGCAAATGAGCATCAGGTCATGGTCGGTCGTTGCCCGCAGACCGTTGACGATCTCAGCGGCGTACAGTCCCACACCGCAGTCACAGGCCACAAGGAACTGCGACACACCATTCTGGCGCAGCACCATGATCTGCTGCGCCAGTTCCATCTTCATTTTGCCGCAGGACTCATCTTCTTCATCGAAGCCCCACGGAAAGCGCATAGGATGCTGCCCGATAATCGCACAGCGTATCGGTTTGTCCATACCATCACCCGCTTTGTTTGTAGTCTATTGGCTTATAATTTATATTCTAACAGTCGCTATTTTTCACGTCAAGGAAAATGTAAGCTATAAGCGTACAATCAAAACGCTTTGGGCATACAAACGGAGGCGCACATGGATAAAAAGCTGTTGGGTAAGAGAATCAATACGGCACGGAAAGAGCGCGGCTGGACAAGTGAACGGCTGGCTGAAACGTGCAGCATCAATGCCACCTACCTGCGGCAAATTGAAGCAGGTACGAAGATTCCCAGCCTGCCGGTGTTCGTCTCGCTGTGCGAAGCATTGAATGTCTCTCCGACGTATTTACTGATAGAGGTACTGCCCCAGCAGGGCAATCAGGACATGGATGCGCTGCTGGAGCTGCTGCAAGCCGCCACGCCGAAGCAGCTGAACATGATGGTGTCCATGCTCCGCGGCGCGTTGGAGGCGTCGAAGGAATAGCAGAAACCCGTCTCAAGTTGAGACGGGTTTCGACATTCGTGGCAATTATTCCACTGTAAGCATGGCTGTTTACTGTATAGATCCATCAAGTACATTTACAAACGGTCTGCTTAGTCATTATTTTGTTTCGGAAGCGGGTATAAACGATCAAAATCCCTAAATCGCTTCTCCACCTCTTGCGAAACGTTTTTTTGAAAAACCACACCCACATCTGTACCCACGCCATAAAAGCGATTAACAAATTTTCCTAATGTGAATAGAGCCGCTTGAATCTCGCGTGTAGCCACGAATGGCACTCCTTGCTTATGTGCATAGTATGCAGTTTTGAATGCCGGCCAAATACGTTGGTTTCTATCTTTATCTAATGGCGGAATGGAATATGAATATTTAGCTTGGTACTCCCCATTTTCATTTCTGTGGGTTACTTCTGGAGGTGTAAAAGAAACACCTCCGTCATTGTATTTGTCTATTCCTGCGTATTTGTATATCGTCACATTTTGGTTCTTCAGTTGATTCTTTATATTCCCTGTTCGAATTGCAATTGCATTTGTATCAGGTTTGAAGGCGGCAGATGTAAAATAGAGAATGATGTAGTCACCCTGATCCGACGGGATAGAAGATAGTATATTAACAACATCGCTTGTCATAGGCAACAAGCCAGTTTCATCAATGAACGTTTTTCGACCATTATTAAGGAACAATTGCGTAAACGCCGTTTCCACCTCTATGATAAATGCTAACTGTATTTTCTTTTGGCCAGCAAATTTCTGAATGTTGGCTCGATACTCACCCGCTTTGCGAAGGTGCTTTTCAAGAGAAATGCGAAATGCCTCCAAAAAGCCCCTATATTGTGGGGTGTTCGCCTGTTGAGCCAACAGCACGCTTTCTTCAAGCAATTTATGGCAAAGGTCATCTGAAACTTCTCCGGTAGTTTCCAGCTCCGTGTGGCCTTTTTCATAAGTTGCATCTATATGCCCTCTTAGTTCTTTGCCTACGGATTTATATCGATCACCTACACGCCTAACCATTTGATTTACGCAAAAATGCTCTATTCCTACAACTACTTCTTCATGCTTGGCGTTCGTACATAGTCTAATTAAGTCTGGACGATCCTTCTTTGCGCGAGTATCAGTATTTTGGCCATTTAAATACGACATTATCTTGTATGTGCCCCCACCTCGCCTTCGTGCCGCATCGAGCGCGAGTTTGAAGCACTTCTCTTCTGCCACCTCTTTCTTCGTGTCATTCCTACTCTTGGTTCTTGTGGGCAAACCTATCACCTTCTTTTCTACTGTTTTAATGCTTCAAATTGAACCCTAAGTTCTCTGTAAATTTTTTGCAGCTCATCCAATTCCCTACGACTTTTCGATGCAATAAAAGTCATATTATAAATACACTCATGTTTAAGAGCCATCGTGTTCATAGCCAAGATATATCCTGCGTCATCAGCAACCGCAAATTGCGTATTACTGTATTTTGGATAATCTTTTGGATATAACAAGAATGCACATTTAGGAGAAATCGGGACTACAACATTCTCGACTCCGCAAAATGACAGTGCATACCAACCGTTTCTCGGAACAACGAGATTGTAAAGCGTTTTGTTAAGTAGAACAATAACATCAAGACGGCCGAGCATTCCTTCAAATTGTCCTGTCGCTTCCATTCCAAATCGTGACAGGTCATCGTGATTTTCCTGCTCGGTACACTCATCCGCCGTAAGACTGCTTTCCTTCATCGACTCGTAAGCCAAGTTACTCCTTATTGCCATGGCCTTAATATACCGCTTAACCGCTGTCTTGTCTTTCTCCGAAAGAAGAAAATCACCAATATTGCCTTCACAACCATCGCAGGATTTTCTTATCCTTGCATTCAATGCAGCGATAGGTGATTCAATGGTCGCACTCCAAAACTGCTCAATGCCCTCTGAATAATACCCTTTTTCCGTTCCCAATTTGCCTGACGCGCTTCGCTTGACCTCTCCTGTGGCAAGATCTAAATACCAGACTTTCTTTTCCGGATCTTTTTCATCACGAAATTGCTTCAATACTGCATTTGGGATTTGTATATGCGAATTTATATTTTTCAAGTTGTACCACCTCGTGCAACACAGCGTCAACTATATCCTCTTTTCTTTATTATACACGAAAACCAGTAAATTTGCAATTGCTGCGAAACGCACAAATCGTTCTGTCTCAAGTTGAGACGCATTTCGACACGGTTTGCAGGCTCTGGAGCGAACAGTACGGCAGAAAACGATGCAAGTACCATTTGAACGCATGAAAAAGCCGGGCAGAGGAATTTCCTCTGCCCTCTATTCCTCCCCATACCACACCGGCCTTGCGGCTGTCTCAAAGCCGGTTCGGTGTGAGATCGCCACGCCGTCTGTGCCGGAGGCGCAATGCACCACCAACAGGCGACCCAGCCAGTCGCGGCCTGCGGCGATGCCGACGTGTTCATCCTCCGGATAGAACAGCAAGTCCCCCGGCTGCACCTCGTCCCATTCAATGTCCACGCAGTTGGCGTGCTGCTCTGCTGCGCCGCCGCCCTGCCCGTTGATGTAGCTGCCGCCGCTGGCGTTGTAAAACGCCCAATCCACGAAGCCGGAACAGTCAAGGCCGTAGGGCTGCTCCGTGCCGGTGCTGTCGCTGCCCTCGGCTGTAACCTCCGTCAGCTCGCCCCAACGGTCGTCCCAGCCCACCACCAGCGATTTGCCGCCCCAAAAGTAGTCCACCTTGTCCACCAGCGCCAGCGCATAAGTCACTACCATGCGCCGTTCCATGGAGAGATCGTCCGGCAATCGCTCCCACACCTCCATAGCTTCGCCGGTGGGCTCCATGGTGTGGCTGTCCGCAAGGACGCCAGCCGGTGACAGCGCCGCCGCAACCGCGATTACCGGCAAGGCCAGCAGCAGGAACAGCACCACACCGCCGCCCGCTGCGGCTATCGCCTCAATACCGGCGCGGACGACCTTGCCCACCACCTGCGCCATCTGCTCCAGCCGCTGTCCTGCTTTGCGGGCGGCGGCTTTCGTCTGCTGGAGCATCCGCCGCTGGGCGGCGCGTTGGGTTTGCTGCTTCGCCCGCTGCTGGGCGACGGTCATGGTGGGCGCAGGTGGCTTTTGCGCCGGGTGGCAG
>ERZ791729.804-NODE-804-length-13177-cov-2.059823_pt1 | contig 13177 bp, 10 predicted proteins | sample MGYA00510043_ERZ791729 | MGnify/ENA primary metagenome ERZ791729 (study PRJEB30046, sample SAMN00715149) | human gut metagenome | study: EMG produced TPA metagenomics assembly of the A metagenome-wide association study of gut microbiota in type 2... | reverse complement strand
GGCTCCAGCTCTTTCCCAACGGGCTTTACGGAGCCGTTCCGGAGCCGCGCCCGGTGAGGGAAGACGGGGAACAGAGCTGAAGCGGCCCTGTTTTCCGTATTTCGGAAAAGGCGGAGGGAGCGCCAAAAGGCAAAGGAAGCCCCTATTTTTTGCCTTCCTCCGGCTTGCAGTACTTGCGCCAGTCTTTCAGAAACGTGGCGGGATGCCCTGTGACGATGATCTTGCCCGTGCCGTCCACAATTCCCAGCCGCGGAATGGAGCCTCCCGGCTTGTAACCGGGAATGCCGTTCCCTTTCTTCGGCTTGACGATGGGGAATTTCATCCGTTCCTCCTTGGCCCATGCCTTGGCGGCCTCCTCCGTCTTGTCACAGGAAAACAGCACCAGTTCCACATCATCGGTCTGGCGGATCTTCCGGTAGGTCCGCACCACGTGGGGCATTTCCCGGCAGCAGGGGCCGCACCAACTGGCGGAATACAGGAAAAGATAATATTTGGCTTTTGGGTTCGGCCTGTCCTTGGTTAAAAAATCGGCTTTTTCCAGAGCCTTCCCCACGGCGGAAACGGCAGCCTCCCCGGCCTTGGGAGCCAGAGTATCCGCGCTGGCGGAAAACATTCCGGCCACACCGCATCCGGCGAGCATGAGAGCAACAGAGCACAGTTTGATGGATTTTTTCATAGACCCATCATTATCAATAAAAAAATAACGGTCAAGCAAGATTATTCGCCGGAGCATATTCTGAAGAGGAGAAAAACAGGCAGGTAATGCCGGCTTCAGAAGGCCGGGAAAAAAGCTGAACGAAGGAACAGGAATTTGCATTTGTTTTTCACCTGCCGGGAGCAGGAAAAGAAAGAATTCAGCGGCGCGCCGCACCACGGTTCTTCAGGAAGAAGGCCGGAACCTAACTTGGCGGCTGGACAGAAAACGCACAAGAGCTAAACCGCCGATTTTTTGGCGGCCCCCATTCTCCCTGCAAAGGCTCAACAACCGCCCCGCGTCCCATCAACAAATAGTCAACCGGGAACAAGGGCCTCCCGGCCCTTGTAAAAAACAGTCCAACATAAAAATATTCCCTTATGCCCCCTTTTTGGGCGGAGCATTCAAATCCACGGTCACCTTCACGGGAACATCCATGGCCTTGACGCCCTTGCTGGCCACCACCGTAGCTTTCATTTTAGCGGGCATGTTCTTTACCTGGTACGTATAAGTGCGGGAAGGTACGGAACCGAAACTGAACGAACTTTTGGACACGCCGGGTATCTCCAGTTTGCCGCCCTCCGCGTCAGTCAGCGTTATTTCCTCCACATGGAGCGTATCATTGAATTCCAGTTCCACCTCACCGGAAGCCTTGCCGTGGTCCTTTGCATCCTTCACGGTGATTTCCATGCCCTCCACCTTGAATTTGGCGCCCTTCCGCGCGTCAAACTCCTGGCCCGGAAAAGTCCTGCTTCCTTCGGAAACCTTCATGTTGACCACTCCGTCCAGCTTCAGGGGAAACACAGGTTTCTGTTTCAGCCTCAGGGAATGTTTGGCAAATGCTCCGGAATCACCAATGCGGGTAAAGAAATTGTCGAATTTGGCTTTTGTCCTGACGCCGCGGCCATCCGTAACTTCAAGCTGTGAGTCCTCACCGCCCTTAACGAATTTACAGCCCTTGGGAGCAACGAAACCCAGCACCACCTCCACGGCATCCTTATTTCTGTTAAACATGTCATCCACGCCGGCAGGATCAGGGAAGGACAGGGAGACCTGGGAGACATAAACGTTCACGTCCTGCCCGCTGGCGCCGGCTATCTGGGAAACGGCGCCCAGGAAACATGCCACGGCAGTCGGCAACAATGTTTTTTTCATCATATTAAGGAGAGGCGAACCTACCCTGCATCTTCCGTGCATGCAAGAAAAATCCGCCATGGAGAAGCCCCCCCTTTAATCTTGATTTGCCCCCGCGGAACCGCTACCCTGACGCGGCTTTAAACACACAGCTTTCACAGAGACATGGAGAACACTCAACACGGGGATTCCGCCTCCCCGGCCAATCCCCCCCGGCAGCAGAAAAGCGGAAACACGGATGAACAGACCATCGCCCTGACGAAGGCGCGTCTGGCCATTGACGAGGTGGACGCCCGGATTGTGGAGCTGCTTAAGAACCGCGCCGAATGGGTGCATGAAGTCGGCCGCATTAAAAAGGAGGGGAATTCCCCCATCTTCGTTCCCGAACGGGAAACGGCCCTGCTCAGCAAGCTGAACCGACTGAACGCGGGCGTGCTGCCGGAGGCCTCCCTCCAGGCCATTTACCGTGAAATCATCTCCTGCTCCTTCTTCCTGGAAGGGGGGCTTACCATTGCCTACCTGGGCCCCAAGGGCACGTGGAGCCACCAGGCGGCCCTCAAGCAGTTCGGTAAAAGCTGCGAACTTATCCCGTGCCAGAGCTTCAAGGACGTGTTTGACATGGTGGACCGCGGGAAGGCCCAGTACGGCGTGGTGCCCGTGGAAAACTCCTCGGAAGGCTCCGTGACCGCCGTGATGGACCTCTTCGTCACCTCCCCCCTCAAAATCTGCGCCCAGATCAATCTGAACATCCGCAACAGCCTGATGGCGGACATCCCGCGGGAACACATCCGCATCCTGTATTCCCATCCGCAGGTTCTCGGCCAGACGCGGAACTGGATTCTGCGGCACTTCCCGAACGCGGAGCTCGTGGAAACCTCCTCCACCACAAAGGCCAGCATCCTCGCCAAGGAGAACGCCTCCATGGGCGCGGCGTCCCTGGGCTGCCCGCTGGCCGCGGAACTGTTCGGCCTGAACATTTTGGAAGAAGACGCGCAGGACCAGGCCTGCAACACCACCCGTTTTGCCGTCATCGGCCGCCAGGAAACGCAGCCCAGCGGCAGGGACCGCACGTCCCTGCTCATCCGCATCCAGCACAAGCCCGGCACCCTGGCGGAAGTCATCAACTGCTTCCAGCGGCACAACAACAACCTGATCCGCATTGAATCCCGCCCCTCCAAGGTCATCAACTGGGAGTACGTCTTTTACATAGACGCCGTAGGCCACATTCAGGAATCCCCCCTACGGGAAACCCTCCCGGAGCTGGAACAGCACTGCTCCATGCTGAAAATCCTGGGCAGTTACGCGGATACGGACGTCATTTGACCGGCTTAATCTTTCTCCCCCCGCTTCATACCACCCTGAAAAACCATGAAAATCGCTACGATTGCCGCCCTGGCCCTCACCCTGGCACTTCCCTCTCTGGCCCAGCAGTCCGCCACTAAAATCGTTACGGAGAACGGGCAGCCCACGCTGGCCCTGGATGAACAGTTCGCGGCCCGGCTGCGCAGCGGCAGGACGGAACAAAACGCCCCCGCCACGGTCCCCTCGGAATTCTCGGCAGCCGCCCCCGGACTTCCCCTCCCCGCGGACGCCAACCACGCCGCTGTGAAGGAAACGGCGGAAGAGCGCAACCGTCGCATGGAATGGTGGAGGGACGCCAAATTCGGCATGTTCATCCACTACGGCCTGTATTCCGGGCTGGCCGGGGAATGGAAAGGCAAGCCCGGCGGTTCCGAATGGATTCAGAAAAACGTGGAAGTGGACACGGATTCCTACGCTGCGGAAGCCCTGCCCCTGTTCAAGCCCAAGGAAGGGCTGACGGAAGAATGGGCCCGGCTTGCCCGGGACGCAGGGTGCCAATACGTGGTGCTCACCAGCAAGCATCATGAAGGCTTCGGCCTGTTTGACAGCGCCCAGACGGATTACGACTCCAAAAGCACCGTGAACCGGGACATTATCCGCGAATACGTGGACTCCTGCCGCAAGCGCGGCTTGAAGGTAGGCCTTTACCACTCCGTCATCGACTGGCACCACCCGTCCTATGACAACACCATCTGCCCGGACCTTTGCTACCCCGCGGGACAGGCGGAAATGCTTAAAAGGAAAAACATCCCGCGGGACCACGCCGCCTACCAGAAGTACCTGCACGCCCAGGTCCGGGAGCTGATGACCCGTTACGCTCCCATTGACATCATGTGGTGGGATTATTCCCAGGGAGCCATGGAAGGAGCCAAGGGCTGGAAAGCGCCGGAACTGATGGACATGGTGCGTTCCATCAATCCCGGCGTCATCATGAACAACCGCCTGTACGCCTATTCCGGCCTGAACAGGGACCAGGCCGGCACGCTGAACCTGCGCTGCGGGGACTACATCACCCCGGAACGCTTCATCCCCCGGCGCGGCTATCCCGGCGTGGACTGGGAATCCTGCATGACGGTGAGCGACAAATGGGGCTACAACCGGTATGACACCAACATCAAGTCTCCGGAAACCGTCATTGAAAAACTGGTGGAATGCGTCACCAAGGGAGGCAACCTCCTGCTGAACGTGAACCCGATGGCGGACGGAACCGTTCCGGAAAAAGTGGCCGCCACCATGCGCGGCGTGGGCCAGTGGCTCAAGATCAACGGGGAGGCCGTGTACGGCACGCGGGCCTTCACGGAACTGGACCAGCCCGCCTCCATCAACCGGCAGGGGGACATCTTCGTCTTCCTGGTTCCGCCGCCGGACAAGGGACCGGCCCAGCCTCCCAGCGAAGGGACCATGAAGGAACTGACGGAAGGCGCGGAATACGCCCGCATGCAGCCGCTGGATTCCACCGGATACGAGGACGAGGAAGGAACCTCCGTCTCCCTCCCCGCAGGCTACTCCAAAGCGGTGCTGCTGGGAGACAACACCGCCCTGCCCGTCGTCAACGGAACGGTTCTGTTCAAGGCGCACGAACACTCCAAAACGCCCTGTTCCGTCATCAAACTGAGCAAATAGCCCTCTTTTCCACTCATTTTCCTTATGGAGGAAGACCTTTTTTCCCTGGCGGCCGGCAAGCAGCCGTCACAGCAGGCAAAGGATGAAGCGGGATCCCAAGCCGGAGAACCGCAGGAAAGCGCCGCCCCCGTCCAGCTCGGCAAGACGGAGGAAGACGTGCGCAACCGCGTGGACTACCTGCGTTCCGAACTGCGCCGCCACAACCGGCTGTATTACGAACAGGCGGAACCGGAGATCTCCGATGCGGAATATGACGCTCTGTTCCTGGAGCTGGAAAAGCTGGAAAAGGCCCATCCCGAACTGGCGGAGCCGGATTCCCCCACGCGCCGCGTAGGGGGCGCTCCGCTCCAGGGGTTCAACCAGATCAGGCACGCGGTGCCCATGCTGTCCATTGACGACATTTTCGAGCAGCGCGACGCCCCTGTTCCGGACGAGGAACTGGTGGAATTCTACAACAAGCTGGCCAAGGCGCTGAAAACGGAAACGGTGCCCGTCTCCGTGGAACCCAAGATTGACGGGGTGGCCCTCTCCATCATGTACCGCGGCGGCCAGCTGGCTTATGCGGCCACGCGAGGGGACGGAGACGTGGGGGACGACGTGACGGCCAACGTCCGCACCATCCGCAGCGTCCCCCTCACCCTTCCCCCTGGCGCCCCTCCCGTGCTGGAAGTGCGCGGGGAGGTCTTCATGCCCAATGAAGCCTTTGCCAAACTGAACGAGGAACGGGACGCCGAAGGGCTCCCCGCCTTCGCCAACCCGCGCAACGCCACCGCCGGAACCCTCAAGCAGCTGGACCCCCGGCAGGTGGCCGCCCGTCCCCTGGCCTTCCTGGCCCACGGGCTTGGCGCGTATGAAGGGCCGGAACTCACGAATGTAAAGGATTTCTGGGACATGCTCCGCCACTGCGGCATTCCCTGCAATGAGCCGGTGTATTACACGGACAGCCTGGAATCCACCCGTCAGGCCGTGCGGGACATTGACCGGCTCCGCCACACGCTCCCCTACGGCACGGACGGCGCCGTCATTAAAATCTGCTCCATGGCCACCCGGGAGGCCCTGGGAGCCACGGCGCGCGCGCCCCGCTGGGCGGCGGCGTACAAATTCCCCCCGGAACAGAAGGAAACCGCCCTGCTGAACATCATCGTGCAGGTGGGCCGCACCGGGGTGCGGCCGCCCGTGGCGGAACTCAAGCCCGTGCTGCTGTCCGGCTCCACGGTGGCGCGAGCCACCCTTCACAACCAGGATGAAATCGACCGGAAGGACGTCCGCATCGGAGATACCGTGCTGGTGGAAAAGGCGGGGGAAATCATCCCCGCCGTTCTGAAAGTGAACCTTTCCAAACGTCCGGCGGATGCCAGGCCCTACAGCATTCTGGAAGCCACGGGAGGCCTTTGCCCCGCGTGCGGCAACCCTATCATGAAGGAAGAGGGAAAAGTGGCCTGGCGCTGCACCAACTTCACCTGTCCTGCGCAGGCCGTGTCGGGCATCACCCACTTCTGCTCCCGCTCCGCGCTGGACGTGGAAAGCATCGGCTCTTCCGTGGCGGAAGCTTTGAGAAGCTCCGGCCTGGCTGCCTCCGCGCTGGACCTCTTCTCCCTGAAGCTGGAACAGCTCGCCAACCTGAACCTGGGCACTCCGGAGGAACCGCGCCGGTATGGGGAAAAGAATGCCCAGAAAGCGCTGGACGCCCTGCAATACGCGCGCGAGCTTCCGCTGGAACGCTGGCTCATCGCCTTCGGCATTCCCCTGGTGGGGGAAGTAGTCGCCAAGGCGCTGGCGGACACGCACCCGGACCTGGAGCATGTGGCGGACTCCCCCTACCTCCGGGACATTGTACGCCTGGACGAGCTGATGGAACAAGCCGCCAAAACCAACCCCAACACCCGTGAAAACAGGAAGGCGGTGAAGGAAGGCGCGCTTTCCGCAGAGGCGGTGCAGGAGCGCCATCAGGAACTGACGGATGAAATCGACCGCCTGACCTCCCCCTATCTGGAAACGGGCTACCTGCGCAAGAACACGGCCAAGTTCAGCTATGGCTCCGAAATCGGCGTGGCGGCGGCCAAATCCCTCCAGAGCTTTTTCACCTCCGCAGCGGGGAACCATACGATGGACGTTCTGCGCGGCCTGGGCATCAATCCCCAGTCCCAGTCCTACCGGGCCAATCTTCTGGAAATCCCGGCGGGGGCCCTGTCCGGCAAAACCTTCGTCATCACCGGTACGCTGAGCCATCCGCGGGACTACTTTGAAGAACTCATTGCCGCTCACGGGGGGAAGGCCACCGGAGCCATTTCCAAATCCACCTCCTACCTCCTGGCAGGCAGCGGCGGCGGCTCCAAACGGGACAAGGCCCTCAAGCTGGGCGTTCCCGTCATCTCCGAGGAAGACTTCAACAAGCTGGTCGGGGAATAGGCCGCCATCCCTACCCTACGCTGTTTCCCATCGACGCTACAGAAACCCGTTCCCTGCATCATGCCGCAGGCTTCCGCCTGTTCCATCCCGCCGGAACAGGCCGCCGGAGCTCAAGGCAAAAACGCCCGATGCGCCCTCTCCGTCCACCCCTTCTCCCTTCCATGGTCCGTCTGATTTTTTCCGTGTGCCGCATTCCGGGAATTTAATTCCTGAATCCTGCAAAAAAGCTTGCTACGGACCGTCATCTGCTCCCTAATAAACCGCGTATGCTGAACCTGCCTAACGCTATTACCCTGACACGGATTGCCCTGGTAGTCGTCTTCACGGCAGCAGTCAGCATCGCGGACCAGTATTCCTGGGGATACCTGGCCGCACTGGTCACCTTCATCCTGGCGGCCTGCACGGACTGGCTGGACGGCTACCTGGCCCGCCGCCTGAACCAGGTCACCACTTTCGGCAAGCTCATTGACCCCCTGGCGGACAAAATTGCCGTTTCCGCCGCCTTCATTTACCTGACGGGCGTGGGGCTCTGCCCCGTCTGGGTCACCATTCTCATCATCAGCCGGGAATTCCTGGTCACCGGCCTGCGCCAGATCGCCCAGGACCACGGCATCATCATCCCTGCGGGAACGTCCGGCAAATGGAAAACCGCCTTCCAGCTGGCTTTCTGCATCGCCTGCCTGCTGGCCCTGACCTGGACGCATACGCCGGAATACCTGCCCTCCTTCCTGGACCAGCTTGCGGAGCTCTGCCTGTGGCACGGATCCGGAGCTTCCAACTTCCTGTACCAGTTCACCCTGTGGGGCTCCATCATCCTGACCGTTTATTCCGGAGCCGTTTACTGCGTGGGCGCGCGCAAATTCCTGCAACGCTGAAAAATATTCTTCTCTGCACCTGTCAAAAAAAAGTAAAGCATTGGCTTTCATTAGCTAACAGATATTTCCACGAGAGGGTTTATTTTTTTCAGGAAGTTTCCCGTGTGGAAAGCATGCGAGTATGTTGGATATATGCTGCCGCCTTGAATCCCTGAAGTTCCTCCCTCCGCTTTTCCGGCCCTCACTGCCTTCAGGCAATTTCACTTATCCTTGACATTGCGTTCCGCAAAAACGTTAAGAGGATCATCGTGTTTGGCGGTAGGCCTGGCACCAATGGCAGCCCCCGACTTTTGTTTGCCGGCCTTTTCCCATAAGCTTTCCAGAGAAAGCGGAGTTCCATTCAAATCATACCGCCCAAGAGCAAACTTTTTGCTATCTAGATCGAAGTAATAATTCTTATCATCATTTCTGGGATAATTGAAAGTTTTTTTGTTCGGTGCGGAAGCAAAAAATTGCAATGAACCTCCTTCTGAATCGCGAATTGAGATCTTTCCATTCTGGCCAATTAAAATGAATAACGAATAAAAAATACCCTTTCGAACATCGTAACTGTGCCATCGCGCCCACTCACCATTCCTTTCCCCATCCCTCATACCCCTTATTCCTCCCAAAAGAAGAACTCCATCCTCCCCCCGCTCAACGAAAGTTTGCACAACATATAAATATTCCCTGCTGTCTTCCTTATACCAGGCAAAATATTTTACATTATCCTCTTGATTTTTCCCTTTTCTATCTACACCAATACTAAATTTAACAATTTTTTCATCACTTCCGGAGCATAAGGTATCACATTGTTCAAGATATACATATCTCTCATCCAATGTATAGCGTGATTCCTGCATCACATTTTTCCACTGAGGTTCGTTGGCATATACAGGAGTCGGCAGGTATTCTCCGGTAAAAAGGTTTTTACGCTGGGAAATAGGTTTTTTCTTCTCCACAATTTTCTTTAAATATTTCATATTAAAAGAATTATCTTCTTTTACGAAATCCTTCGGATATTTGAAATTATACTCACTTACCTGTTTAAAAAGGGCGTCAATAACAGATTGATAATATTCCACTCCCTCCGCAGGAGTGAGGCGTTTTTGTTTCGCTTCAGAGAGAAATTCGACAAAAGGATGTTTCATGCCCTTACTGCCAGAATCTGGAAAGGCCATTTTCTCTCCCTCTCCTCCACTTTCCTCCCGCATCTGATTATCCAGAAGCCGTTGATCAGCTTCCGAAAGTTTTTCCAACAAAATGGTTCTTACCTTTCCACCATCCACAAGCAGCCGAATTTTATTTCCTTCTCTTCCCTCATACGCCGCCTTTAATTGATGTCCCGTCACTGCTGTCCAAATTCGGGGTTTGCTTAAATCAACAGACTCTCCGGTTTGAGAAAAAGCAACGAAATGACTGCTACAGCATACGGTTAATATCATCAAAAAATAGACAAAAACCTTTCTTGTTTTTCCATAATACATCATCTTATCAGAGACAGGTTACATGAAGTATTTAACGGATTGTTAATCCGTTATGGATTAACATGGAATGATCCCCATGCCATATGGAGCGCCGCAAGCCCTTGCGGAATTCGGATCCCTGCCGCTCTTTTCCCTGAAAGTCAGTGCGTCCTGACAGGCACATGACTTTCAAGGGCCGCAAAGGCTTGCGGCGCTCAAGGTGCCGGCTACACAACCCGGAAGTCTTCCCCCAGTGAAACGGTCGGGGGCCATAAGCTGCTTGCCTTTAAAATCAAAGCTTGACTCCGGATTAACAATTCGCTTTTTGATTATTATCAATAATAAAGAGCCAGATAGAGAAAAACGGAAATGATGCGGGAATGGGATATTGCCGGGCTCCCGGTACCATGAACCGGATTCCATCCTGTAACCATACTCCCACCACTTCCGGAACCGCTAGAAAAAGAATTCATGACGTGCGGGACGTTTTTATTTCTCTTGACGGCTGTCCTTTGCCGTGCTTTTATGGCCCTGTTCCCGCCGAATGGTGCTTGGTTGTTGATTTTTGATAGTCATTTGCGGTTGGCGGAATACGGGCGTCTCCGTATTGATCCTTTCAGTATCGCTCCTGCGGGCTTCTTTTTGTTCCGCTATTGTCGTGATTCCGTCAGTTCATTGCAGCCGAGGCGCATTCACAGACACATCAATAAACATGGTATCAACCACATTCAGGGAGCTTGGCTTGTCGGCTCCCATTCTCCGCCAGCTGGAGAAACTGGAGTACAAGACCCCCACCCCCATCCAGGCAGCCTGCATCCCCCTGCTGTTGCAGAACAAGGACCTGATGGGACTGGCGCAGACCGGAACCGGCAAAACGGCCGCGTTCGCCCTGCCCCTCATTCAACAATTTTCAGAACATCCCAGAAAGCCGCTTGCCCGCCAGGTCAGGGCGCTCATCCTGAGCCCCACCCGGGAACTGGCCGCGCAGATTCATGACAACATCTGCGCCTATGCCAAAGGGCTGAACCTGTCCACCCCCCGCCGTCATCTTCGGCGGCGTGGGGTACGCCCCCCAGTTCAAGAAGCTGGCCGGCGGCCTGGATATTCTGGTAGCCACGCCCGGCAGGCTGATTGACCATCTGGAACGCCAGACCGTCAACCTGGGCGGTGTGGAAACCCTGATTCTGGACGAAGCGGACCACATGCTGGACATGGGCTTCGCTCCGGCCCTGAAAAAGATCGTCGCCAAAATCCCGAAGAAACGCCACACCCAGATGTTCTCCGCCACCATGCCGGACAACATTCTGCAACTGGCCCAGTCCCTGCTTCAGGAACCGGAAACGGTGATGGTCACCCCCCCGGCCGCCACGGCGGACAGGGTGGAACAGTCCCTCTGCATGGTTGGCTCCCAGGCGGAGAAAAGGCCCCTTACCCTGGATCTGCTGGAACAGCAGGAACAGCCGGGCCGCACGCTCATCTTCACCCGGACCAAGCACGGCGCGAACCGCCTGGCCTCCTTCCTGACCGGAAAGGACCACCCGGCCTCCGCCATCCACGGCGACAAGAGCCAGGGCACGCGTGAACGCATGCTCCGGGAATTCCGTTCCGGGGAAACGCCCATTCTCGTCGCCACGGACATCGCCGCCCGCGGCATTGACGTGAAAGACGTGCAGCTCGTCATCAACTACGATCTGCCGGAAGAACCGGAAGTCTATGTGCACCGCATCGGCCGCACGGCACGCGCCGGAGCCGCCGGGCAAGCCATCGCCCTCTGTTCCCCGGATGAAATCAAAAAAGCCAGGGACGTGCACAAGCTGCTGGGGCGCCTCCTTCCCGTCCATTCCTCCAGCGCCATCATACCGTCTGAATTGCAGACGGTTCCCGGCACGCACCGGGAAAGGAAAAACTCCATGCAGGAAAACCGTTCCGCCTCCCGCAGGGGGCCGCGGAAAAGTTACGGAAGGCGGAATTCCGCCGGAAGGCAGGGAAGCCGTGCGGGCGCATGATTTTAATCATTCAAAAAAACTTTTGAACGAAATCAGGGGCTGCACAGTCTCACTTGCTACAAACGGTTCACCGGACCGTTCCAGTCGGGAAGCTTCAACCGGAGTTTCAATCATGAAAATCATCTCGTCCATCATCAAGACACTGTGCGTGGGTACCGTCGGTTCCCTCGCCTGCCAGGCCGCCATGCAGGCTTACGCGGATGACGTTCCCTCCACGTTTGTGGAAGGCAACTATTCCCCGGAAGTAGCCCGCTACGTGCAGAGCATCGCAGGCGTGGCGCTGGCCTCAGGCATTCATGATTATGACGAAAACGCTACCAGCAGCTATCAGGTTCTGGCTCAGGTTCTCAACAGCGGCAATGCAACGGAATTGCCGGACGACCTGAAACGGGCCATTGAAATGCTGACCAGCTACGTCCCCGACCCGAACGCGACCATTCAGCCGATTCTGACTAAAAAACAGATTGAGAGGATGGAGCAGATGGCGGACCGTATTGAAAACCTGATGGAGGAAAAATACGGAGTGGACCTGGAAGACTGCATGAATATCATGAAACGTGCATTGGCCCCGTCCATTCCCGACATCCTCCGCTCCTGTGACATGGAAGGCACGCAGCTGCCGACCACCACCGTTTTCCGCCCCAGGCTGGGCAAGGCGCTGAATGAAGCTTATGCCAGGCTTGCCGCGTCAAAACTTCCCGCCGCCGGCACGGCTCAGTAACCGGACCACTTCAAAACGACCGGGAAGATGATCCCGATTCCACGGCATGCGGACCCCGTCAAGGTTCCCTGAACAGAAGCCGCAGGAAACGGAATGATCTTCCCCGTCGCCAGGAAAGGAAACAACAGCCAGCGCCGGCGACACCACGCAACACTCTCCGGATGTCCTCCGATGCAGGGCCGATCCTTCGGACCGCGGTGCAGCGATACGCTCACCCCCCCTTCACTCCCAAGCAACGGCATGCAACATCGGCACAACCGGGTGATGCACCTGACAGGCCCCGTCCTTCCCGCACTGCGGCAGGAATGGGGCCTTTTTCATGCCCGCCTCCCGAAAGGGGGCGCCCCCCCCCCCCGCCCGCCACTGCCTTCAGGCTACCGTTCTGATCTACCGTTACCACGCCGTTATTGCTGCTGCTCCAGGTCACGCTTTGGTCAGTCGCATCTTCGGGGTTCAGTTTTGCTACCAGTTGACCGGTCGCACCTGCTGTCAGCTCCAAAGTAGTCTTATCCAGCGTTACACCCTTCACCGGTACTTGGCTCACCTTACCCACAGTTTCTGTTCCCGTAGCGGTATAGCCACTGTAAATGCTGTTGATATAGTTCCCAATGCCATTGGCCAGTGAGCTTGCAATCTGCGAATAGTTCTGCAACAGCTGCACATATTCGCTCTCATTGCTCATAAAGCCGCATTCCGCCAGCACCGAGGTATATTGGGTCGTCCGGGTCACATAGTACAGGCCATACTTGGCACCGCGGTTATAGTTGCCCATGGCATTATACAGGGCGCTATTGATATAACTGCAGAACTGCTGGCTGAAATCATAGAAATAGTAAGCCTCACTGCCCCGCGCCGAAGAATTGGTGGCAGAATTGCTGTGGACGCTCAGGAAGATCTGCGGCTTAAAG
>ERZ791729.791-NODE-791-length-13411-cov-2.757862_pt1 | contig 13411 bp, 10 predicted proteins | sample MGYA00510043_ERZ791729 | MGnify/ENA primary metagenome ERZ791729 (study PRJEB30046, sample SAMN00715149) | human gut metagenome | study: EMG produced TPA metagenomics assembly of the A metagenome-wide association study of gut microbiota in type 2... | reverse complement strand
GGTCTATAAAAACTACTACTTTATAATACGAGGGGATTGGCAATGGGAATTATCCTGACTGTGCCGATTACATCGCTTATTATGTCTTTTCTTCTGACAAGGGAAAAAACAAGTGGCTGAGTAGCTATAAATGCTAATCAATCAAAAGCACGTTACAACAAGGTATATCACACCAAGCACCCAGCTTGAAAATATTCCGTACAGTATCACAGGACCTGCAATCCTGAATATCTGACAGCCTATGCCAAATACCTGCCCCTCGACCTGAAACTCACATGCGGATGAGCATACTCCGTTTGCAAAGCCTGTTATAGGAACGAGAGCGCCTGCGCCTCCCCAGTTTGCGAGTGGTGCATACAGGTTTAGCGCTGTCAGTATGCAGCTTATGAGAATCAAAATCATGCTGCACCAGGTAGAGGCTTCATCGCTGCTTAACCCAAAGTATTGTGTGCAGGTATTTACTATGAGCTGTCCGATAGTGCATATGATTCCGCCGAGTATAAATGCCTTTAGCATGTTTGCAGAAAGGCAGTGAGTAGGTGTGACGCGCTTTACATATTTGTTATATTCATCGTTTCGTTTTTCTTTTTGGTCAGTAGTCATGTTTTCAGACCTCCTTTTTTATAGGATGACCGTATTTTTTAAATGTATTCATATATGTGATTTTAGTTATTTGATTTAGGTATAGTTACTTATAAGAATTAAATATGAAGGATATATCAAATAATCCTTGCTACTTTCTGCTTTAAATAGTAGAATTGTAGCAAGAATTATTTTTGCGCGGTAGCGCATCAAAGTAATAAATCACAGCAAAGCATATAATTGCGATAAATAATGCAAGTATTTTGCAATAAAGAAAAGGAGACACATATATGTATACACTTGACGACATCAAGAAAGAAGATCAGGAGATTGCAAGCGCCATCACAGACGAATTTGAGCGCCAGAACAGCCACATCGAGCTTATTGCTTCTGAGAACTGGGTAAGCCCTGCTGTTATGTCAGCTATGGGAAGCATTCTCACCAATAAGTACGCTGAGGGATATCCGGGAAGAAGATACTATGGCGGCTGCGAGTGCGTGGACGAGGTAGAGGAGCTTGCCAGAGAAAGAGCCAAGGAGCTTTTCGGCGCAGAGTATGTAAATGTACAGCCGCACTCAGGTGCTCAGGCCAACATGGCAGTACAGTTCGCCATCTTAAAGCCGGGCGATACCATCATGGGAATGAACCTTGACCACGGCGGACACCTCACACATGGTTCACCGGTCAACTTTTCAGGCTCATATTTCCATGTAGTGCCTTATGGAGTAAATGACGAGGGCTTCATCGATTACGACAAGGTAGAGGAGATCGCCCTTGAGTGCAAGCCAAAGATGATTATCGCAGGTGCATCTGCATATGCGAGAACTATAGATTTTAAGCGTTTCAGAGAGATTGCAGACAAGGTAGACGCAGTGCTCATGGTTGATATGGCTCATATCGCAGGACTTGTAGCCGCAGGACTTCATCCAAGCCCAATCCCATATGCACATGTCACCACAACCACTACACACAAGACTCTCCGCGGACCTCGTGGAGGAATGATTCTCTGCAGTCAGGAGATGCAGGATAAGTACAATTTCAACAAGGCTATTTTCCCGGGAATCCAGGGTGGACCTCTCATGCACGTTATTGCTGCAAAGGCAGTTTGCTTCAAGGAGGCATTACAGCCTGAGTTCAAGGAGTATCAGAAGCAGATTGTAAAGAATGCGCAGGCACTTTGCAAGGGTCTTCAGAGCCGTGGCATCAAGATTGTATCAGACGGCACAGACAACCACCTCATGCTCGTAGACTTAACTCCGTTTGGTCTCACAGGAAAATCTATCGAGAAGCTTCTCGATGCGGCTCATATCACAGCCAACAAGAATACTATTCCTAACGACCCACAAAAGCCATTTGTCACAAGCGGTATCCGTCTCGGAACACCTGCTGCCACATCAAGAGGCTTAAAGGAGGATGATTTCGACAAGGTTGCAGAGGCAATCGCCATGATCATCAAAGAGGGCGAGAGCGCAGTTGAGCCTGCAAAGGCTATCATCAAGACACTTACTGACAAGTATCCTCTTGCATTTTAAGGGTTTTCAGAGTAAAATGTTATAAGTTATAAAAACATAATACTTTGGAGGAATTATGATAGACTTAAAGTTTTTAAGAGAGAATCCGGATCTCGTAAAAGAAAATATTAAAAAGAAATTCCAGGACCACAAGCTTCCGCTCGTCGATGAAGTAATCGAGTATGACAAGAAAGCCAGAGAAGCACAGCAGGAGGCTGATGATCTTCGTGCAAAGAAGAATCAGGTCTCTAAGCAGATTGGTGCTCTTATGGCACAGGGCAAGAAGGAAGAGGCTGAGGCTGTAAAGGCTGAGGTAGCACAGATTTCAAAGCGCCTTACAGAGCTTGAGCCACTCGAGAAGGAGTATCAGGACAAGGTGCTTGAGGATATGATGAAGATTCCAAACATCATCGATCCATCAGTTCCAATCGGAAAGGATGATACCTTCAACGTGGAGAACGAGAAGTTTGGTGAGCCTGTTGTTCCTGATTTCGAGATTCCTTATCATACAGATATCATGGAGAGATTTGATGGAATAGACCTCGATGCAGCAGGAAAGGTTGCAGGAAACGGTTTCTATTATCTGATGGGAGATATCGCACGTCTTCACTCAGCCATGACAGCATATGCGCGTGACTTCATGATTGGAAAGGGCTTTACATACTGCATCCCACCATTCATGATCCGTTCAAATGTCGTAACAGGTGTTATGAGCTTTGAGGAGATGGATGCCATGATGTACAAGATTGAGGGAGAGGATCTCTACCTTATCGGCACATCTGAGCACTCAATGATCGGTAAGTTCATCGATACAATAAACGATGAGTCAAAGCTTCCATATACACTCACAAGCTACTCACCTTGCTTCCGTAAGGAAAAGGGTGCACACGGCATTGAGGAGAGAGGTGTTTACCGTATTCACCAGTTTGAGAAGCAGGAGATGATTGTTGTCTGCAAGCCACAGGATTCAAAGGAATGGTATGAGAAGATGTGGAAGTACACAGTAGAGCTTTTCAGAAGTCTCGATGTGCCTGTCCGTACTCTTGAGTGCTGTTCAGGAGACCTCGCAGATCTCAAGGTTAAATCATGTGATGTAGAGGCATGGTCACCAAGACAGAAGAAGTACTTCGAGGTTGGAAGCTGCTCTAACTTAGGCGATGCACAGGCAAGACGTCTTAAGATTCGTGTGAAGGGCGAGGATGGCAAGAAATACTTTGCACATACTCTTAACAACACAGTTGTTGCTCCGCCACGTATGCTTATCGCATTCCTTGAGAACAACCTGAATGCAGATGGCTCTGTAAATATCCCTAAGGCACTTCAGCCATACATGGGTGGTACCGAGAAGCTTATTCCGAAGCACTAGTTTTTGAAATAAATTAGTTCATGTAAATATAACAGCCGTAGCTGCGATTGAAAAAGAAAATCGCGGTTACGGCTGTTTTGTTTTTTCTTATCAGGTAAGGGAAGATTTCTAATGAATTTACAGAGAAGAAAATCCCTTACCAAATACTTCACTGGTACTCATCACAGACATAAAAGCATGCAGCTTATTCTGATGTATGAAGCTTCTAAGCTCCACGGCCTGCTTCTTTGTGAGTGTGCTGAAAACAATATAGTTTTTCTCACCGGTGTAGGCACCTCTGGCCTCCACATATGTGGCGCTCTTCTCCAGAGTGTTGGTAATGTAATCGCATATCACATCCTTGTCATCGCAGATGAGCATTATGGATTTTCTGAGCATGATATTTTCGATGATTGCATCAATCATAAATGATTTCACAACAAGTCCGACAAATGAATACAGAGCAGTCTTTATGTCAAACACAAAGCATGCAATTATAATCATGACGAGGTCGGTGAGAAATAAAGCCATGCCGATATTTTCTACATGTGTATATTTTTTTACAATCATGGCGATGACATCGGTTCCGCCACTTGAAGCCCCCACATAGAAAAGCAGTGCAGATGCGATTGCAGGAAGGGCGATGGCAAAAATCAGCTCAAGCATTGGCTCGTTTGAGAGAGGATGAGTGAGTGGGTCAAGCTCTTCAAGCACCAGAAGCTCAACAGACAAAAGTATTGTGGCATATGTGGTCTTAATAGCAAAGTCTTTGCCAAGGAAGAAAAAGCCTACTACAAGCAGGAGCATGTTCACAATAGTAGAAAACATACTCGCTGAGAGAGGTGTAATCTTTGCAAACACAACTGCGGCACCGGTTACGCCACCGAAGGTAAAGTTGTTTGGGAACTTGAAATAGTATACACCGATTGCCATAATGGTGATACTGAGAGTCATTATCAGAAAATTTTTTATCTGTTTAAGCATTCTTGTTCTCCTTTGTGATTTGACAGCTTGTCATGTAAATCCTGATATTTATTTGCATGGATAGTGTAGGACGATGAATGTCTGATGTCAATATAATCTGTTAAATAAATTATAAGTATTATTTCTATAAAAGATATATTATATTAGTAAAACTAATAAGAATAATTACAATATATAATTGGAAAATTTAGCACTATGAAGGTATACTATAGGTATTGAACGAATTGCAGATTATTAGGAGGAACAATAATGGATTACAAGAATTCAGGTGTTGATATCGAGGCAGGTTACAAGTCAGTAGAGCTTATGAAAAAGCATGTAAAGGAGACTATGAGACCGGAGGTGTTAGGTGGTCTCGGAGGCTTCTCAGGAGCGTTCTCACTTGCTTCCATCAAGGATATGGAGGATCCGGTGCTTTTATCGGGAACAGATGGATGCGGAACCAAGGTAAAGCTTGCTTTCATCATGGACAAGCATGATACAATCGGAATCGATGCAGTTGCCATGTGTGTAAATGATGTGGCATGTGCAGGCGGTGAGCCATTATTTTTCCTTGATTATATAGCATGCGGCAAGAACTATCCGGAGAAGATTGCTACAATCGTAAGCGGTGTGGCAGAGGGCTGTAAGCAGTCAGGCTGTGCACTCGTTGGTGGCGAGACAGCAGAGCATCCGGGTCTTATGCCTGAGGACGAGTATGACCTTGCAGGCTTTGCAGTTGGTGTGGTTGACAGAAAGGACATCATCACAGGCGAGAGTTTAAAGGATGGTGATGTACTTATCGGAATGGCATCCACAGGCGTACACTCAAATGGATTTTCACTTGTCAGAAAGATTTTCAAGATGGACAAGGAAACATTAAATACATATCATGAGGAGCTTGGCACTACACTTGGAGAGGCACTTCTTGCACCTACAAGAATCTATGTAAAGGCTCTTAAGGCTGTAAAGGATGCAGGAGTTACGGTAAAGGCCTGCAGCCATATAACAGGCGGTGGCTTCTATGAGAATATTCCACGTATGCTCATCGATGGCAAGCGTGCCGTAGTTGAGAAAAACAGCTACCCTGTTCCACCAATCTTTACAATGATGGCAAGAGAGGGTAATGTCGAGGAGCAGATGATGTACAATACCTACAACATGGGACTTGGAATGATTGTCGCAGTTGACCCTGCAGACGTGGACAAGACTATGGAGGCTATGAAGTCTGCCGGAGATATACCATACGTAGTCGGAAAGATTATTGACGGCGAGAAGGGTGTAGATCTCGTATAATATCATTATATTGTTAATAACGTATACATCGTTGCGAGGAAAAAGAATGAAAATTGCAGTATGTGTATCGGGTGGCGGCACCAATCTTCAGGCCATCATAGATGCAATAGATAACGGAACAATTACAAACACACAGATAGAGGTTGTTATCAGCAACAACGCAGATGCATATGCCCTTGAGAGAGCTAAAAAGGCAGGAATAAAGGCAGTGTGTATCTCACCAAAGAGCTATGAAAACAGAGCTGCCTTCAATGAGGATTTTTTAAAGCAGCTTAACTCATATCATGTGGATTTAGTCGTACTGGCAGGCTTTCTGGTAGTGATTCCGCCTGAGATGATAAAGCAGTACAGAAACAGAATCATAAATATCCATCCATCGCTCATACCATCCTTCTGCGGTACAGGCTACTATGGCCTTAAGGTGCATGAGGGAGTGCTTGCACGCGGTGTGAGAGTGACAGGTGCCACTTGCCACTTTGTGGATGAAGGCACAGACACAGGTCCTATTATTTTACAGAAGGCAGTCAAGGTAAAGCAGGGCGACACACCTGAGGTGCTCCAGCGCAGAGTTATGGAGCAGGCTGAGTGGAAAATCATGCCGCATGCTATCGATCTGATAGCAAATGGCAGGGTGTCAGTAGAAGACGGACATGTTATTATAGATGAGAAGTAATGACAGTGCTGTAAGTAATTAGTATGTAACCACAGACAGATTATGATTACCGGACAATGAAAAGCTTATATATAGCTTAGGTATAGGAGGCAAAAATGAAGGTATTAGTAGTAGGAAGCGGCGGAAGAGAGCATGCAATATGCAGGGCTGTTGCAAAGAGCCCACGCGTTGACAAGATATACTGTGCACCGGGCAATGCAGGTATCGCAGCACTTGCAGAGTGTGTGCCAATCGGTGCGATGGAATTTGATAAGCTCGTATCATTTGCAAAGGATAATGCCATTGATTTTACAATCATCGGTATGGATGATCCGCTTGTAGGAGGTATCGTTGACGAGTTTGAAAAGGCAGGGCTCAAGTGCTTCGGACCAAAGAAGAATGCAGCTATTCTTGAGGGCTCAAAGGCATTTTCAAAGGATCTCATGAAAAAGTATAATATCCCTACTGCAGCATATGAGAATTTTACTGATGCAAAAGAGGCTCTTAAATATTTAGAGACAGCAAAGTTCCCTATCGTTTTAAAGGCAGACGGACTTGCTCTCGGAAAGGGTGTACTTATCTGTAATACTCTTGAGGAGGCAAAAGAGGGTGTCAGAACCATCATGGAGGACAAGAAGTTCGGAACAGCCGGAAACACCATGGTAGTTGAGGAGTTCATGACAGGCCGTGAGGTTTCTGTGCTTTCATTTGTAGATGGAAAGACTATCAGGATTATGTCATCTGCGCAGGACCACAAGCGTGCAGGCGATGGAGATACAGGCCTTAATACAGGCGGCATGGGTAATTTCTCACCTAGTCCGTTCTATACCGATGAGGTCGATGATTTCTGCAAGAAGTATATTTATCAGGCAACTGTAGATGCTATGGCTAAAGAGGGCAGACCTTTTACAGGAGTTATCTTCTTCGGACTCATGCTCACAGAGGATGGACCAAAGGTGCTTGAGTACAATGCTAGATTCGGAGATCCTGAGGCACAGGTTGTGCTTCCTCGTATGAAGAATGATATCATTGATGTGATGGAGGCCTGTGTAGACGGAACTCTTGACACAATAGATCTTCAGTTTGAGGACAATGCATGCGTATGTGTGGTTCTTGCATCAGACGGATATCCTGTCAAGTATGAGAAGGGCTTTAAGATAACTGGCTTTGAGAAGTTTGATGGCAAAGATGATTATTACTGCTATCATGCCGGCACCAAATTTGATGATGACGGAAATATCGTCACAAACGGAGGACGAGTGCTTGGTATCACTGCAACAGGTGCCACACTCAAGGAGGCCAGAGCCAAGGCTTACGAGGCAACAGAGTGGGTACAGTTTGATAATAAATACATGAGACATGATATCGGAAAGGCTATAGATGAAGCATAAGGGTATTATTTTTGATATGGATGGTACTCTCTGGGATTCAGCAGAGAATGTGGCAAAATCATGGAATAAGGCCATAGCAGATTATGGCTATGAGAGGGCACCTATCACAAAAGAAGACATGTATTCAGTAATGGGAAAGACAATGGATGTACTGGCATCCATTATCTTTCCTAATTGTACTTGCAGAGATGAGTTAATTAATGTATGCTATAGGGAAGAAAACGATTACCTGACCGCTCACGGAGGAGAGCTTTATCCTGATGTGGAAAAGACACTTGATGAGCTGTCAGAAAGCTATGACCTTTATATAGTCAGCAATTGTCAGCGTGGTTATATAGAGTCTTTTTTTGCGTACCACGGACTTGGCAGGTTTTTTAAGGATACTGAGTGCTACGGCAACAATGAGCTTGAGAAGTCAGAAAACATAAAGCTTATTGTAGAGCGCAATAATATAGATGAGGCAGTGTATGTCGGAGACATACAGGGAGATTACGATTCCAGCAAAAAGGCAGGAGTTAAGTTCATCCATGCAGCATATGGTTTTGGCACAATAGATGACGATGTGCCGGCAATTCACAGATTCTCTGAATTGCCTAAGGTGGTTGCAGCAGTGTTTGATGAATTAAACAGCTCTGATGATAATTGATTTTTATATTTTAAGTTTATGAATATGTAGATAATGGGGTTTCCACATGGCAGATAAGCGGAACAGAGGGAGAAGAATTACAGATAGAATAACAGAGGCTTACTATGAGCTGATGAAGATTGTTGCAGAAAACAATCATGAGCGCATGTTTGAGTACTATGTGGAAGATGATGAGGCATATATTTTCAAAATAGTCAACTCTTCTCCGGCTCAGGAGACAGCATATCCACTTTTTAAACAGAATATCGAAACATACATGTCAGAGTGTCCGGCAGACAGCATCGAATGCTTCAAAAAGCAGCTCGATAAATGTCTGCTTCGGCCTATGCGTACTGCATTCCAGCTTAGTTTTATATCAGAGGATGGCAAGAGCAGGCCGGTTGAGATGTACATGGTCAGCATACCTGATTTGGATAAAAAGGTATGTATGGTAGTTGGAGTAATGTTTGATATCAGAGATGAAAAGGGGCTTTTGGACTCGCTGACAGGCACATACAATCACCTTGCATTTGAGAATAAATGTACATCACTTATCAGGCAAAAGGGAACAAAGCTTTTATTTGTGATGCTTGATGTGGATGATTTCAAGATAGTAAATGACACCTTGGGACACAATGTGGGGGATAGGGTATTAAGCCAGACAGGACAGGTGCTTAAGGAAGCAGTTGGAGCCAATGGTATAGTTGGCAGGCTTGGCGGTGATGAGTTTGCGGCGATTGTATTTGGCTTAGAGGACAGTGATGCAGTGGACGAGTTCTGCGTAAAGCTGTCAGGCAAGCTGAAGAATATTATCTTTGATATGGAGTATTCTGCATCAATCGGCATGACTACAGGCGATGATAGAGAACTGACATTTAAGGATCTGTACTATGAGGCGGATCAGGCCATGTATTACTCAAAGAGACAGGGGAAGAATCGCATATCATTTTTCGATTCTATCAGGAAAAATGATATAAGCGTTTCGCATAATTCCTGTGCTCTTTCCAATACAGGTGCACCATGTAAGCTGTCAGATATGGAGATATTCTCGTATGATGAAATGCCGGACTATATACTTGCAGTAGATGAGGAGAGCCGTAGAATAGTATTTGTCAATAAGGCTATCAGAAATTCAAGCATTATGACAGCAGCTCAGATTGATGAATTTATTTCAAAGCCGTTTGATGATGGGTTCATTGATTTGTTTTTACGGAAAAAAGAGCAGGGAAACAGAGTATCGGTTTTTTCAGGAAAGGATCATCCCGACAATATAGTTGCAAAGCTTTTAGGCGAAAAGAAGCTCATAATCAAGCTGAATCATAAGGATTATAATGGCTATAGACTGCTCATGATGATAGATTTGAGTGATGAGTCAAAGCTGAATGCTGTTATGAGACGGATAATCAACTACAGGTCGTTTATGCAGAATTTCATTGATGCTATTAATGATACCACCGAAGGCTTGGGGTATAGGAACTATTTACGGTTGCTTAGAGAGTTTTATAATGCAGATTGTGTGGCTGTCATTTATAATGGAGAGAGTGCGTGGGACACAATTGAGGAGATACATATACCAAGTGCCAAGATTATGGCAAAGGTGGTTAATGAATCTGTTTCAAGAGGTGCAATTACAGATTTTCTCGCTCTGTTTAATGACGCCGGTCGTGTGTTTATAAGTGATATTAAGTCAATTGAGGGTGAATACAGGGATTTATTCAAGCGTATGGCTGATGTCAGAATATGGTCTACATCTGCGGTTCTGCTAAACAAGGCAGAACAATGCTTTGGTGCCATCGCGGTTATGAATCCAAGAGCCAATTCAGGAAGTATGGATTTGATTGATATGATTGGCATTTCAATATCGAATAGTCTGTTTTATGAGAAGGCAAGGGCTGAGTATGAGTACAGGCTCAATTTTGACCAGGTTACGGGCTTAAGAAAGAGGGAAACCTTTAACAATCTCGGAGAGAGCTATGTGGAGTATGACTGCAGCTCAATGGGAGTATTTGCATCAGATATCATAAGGCTTTCAGATATAAATGATAAATTTGGATATGCGGCAGGAAATGAGCGTCTTAGGATGGTTGCAGATGTGATCAGTGGCGTTTTTACAGGCTATGATATATACAGGTACGAGCAGGATGAGATAGTTGTTTTTTGCAAGGATATTGATAAAAAATCATTTATGGGACTTGTCAGGATAGTAAGGGAAAGCCTTGATGATCTGGATTTCTCAGTATCGACAGGCTTTAGTTGGACGGACAAGCCCGACATAGCAAGGCAGCTCTCAGAGGTTCGCTTAATGTATGATATTGAAAAGGACGCAAAGCTTAAGAGTCTTGACAGTATAATGAGAAATAAGGTATTTAAGGACGTGGTTTCTGAGATTGAAAAGGGAAGCTTCATGGTGTATTATCAGCCGAAGGTTGATTCAAGAACAGGCATCACAGTCGGGGCGGAGGCCCTTATCAGATTTTTTGATGAGGCTCATGGCGTTGTAGGACCAATTCATTTTATCGAGATTTTAGAAGAAAACAGATGCTCGCATCTTATTGATTTATTTGTACTTGATGAGGTATGCAAGGCGCAGAAGCTTCGCTGTATAAGTGACAGGAGAGTGGTTCCGGTATCTGTGAATTTTTCAAAAAATACACTGGAATATGCAGACCTCTTGGATCAGGTGAAGGAGATAATGAACAGGTATGATCTCCCGGAGGGGCTTGTTCAGATAGAGATAACAGAGTCTGTTGGTGATATGGACATTGTATTGATAAATAATATCGCGCAGTCGCTGATTTCAATGGGCTTTCGTCTTTCGATGGATGATTTTGGCACGAAGTACTCAAATCTTGAGATGCTCTTTAAGTTTCCATTCAGCATTGCCAAAATTGACCGTTCCCTGGTCAAGAACCTTGAGAGCAATGAGAAGAGCAGGATTATGTTAAAGCACCTCATATCCATGATTAATGAGCTTGGCATAGAGTGTGTTGCCGAGGGGGCAGAGAATGAGGAACAGGTAAGGCTATTACAGCAGTTTGGCTGTAATATTATTCAGGGCTATTTCTATTCAAAGCCGGTTACACTTGATGTTTTCACGAGTGAGTTCGTGGAAAAAACAAGGAATCAATTGTGATTCACAATTTTTTATATAATGCAGCTATTAACAGGCGTCTGTAGCAGGAAAAGCGGATAACAGCTGCAAAAAAGATAAAAGGAAAGGAAGAAAAATGTTAGAGAAAATCTTCAAACTCAAACAAAACAACACAACGGTCAAGACAGAGATTCTTGCCGGTCTGACAACATTCATGACCATGGCATATATCATTGCTCTTAACCCAAACCTCCTCACCGGATTTGGTGCTGAGGGAACAAAAGCACTATGGAACGGAGTGTTCCTGGCAACATGTATTGCTTCGGCAGTCGGTATGTTTGTCATGGCATTTCTTGCCAACAAGCCGTTTGCACTGGCTCCGGGTATGGGACTCAACAGCTTCTTTGCTGTAGTAGTTGCCAATATCGTAAGCATCACAGGCCTGTCATATGTTGACTCATTTCAGGCTGCACTGTGTATCATCCTTATTGAGGGTATTTTATTCTTCATACTTTCAATATTCAATATCCGTGACAAGATAGTGGATGCCATTCCTTATGGTGTCCGCATGGGCATTTCACCGGCTATCGGTCTTATGCTTTTAAATATCGGCTTTGGCTCAAATGCCGGTGTTTACTCAAAGGATGGTGGACCATTTTATGTGATGAAGGATTTCTTCGGTGCACTTACACCGGGACTTGCCAAAACAAATATGACAGATGGATATTCTTCAATGGTGCTCACTGTTGTGACCATGTTCATCGGACTTTTTGTTATCATTATTTTAGCTCACAAGGGTGTCAACGGAGCAGTACTTTTTGGTATGCTTGCAGCCTGCGTGGTTTACTGGGCAGGAGAAGCTATCTTCTTCGGAACAAATCCATTTGCATCACTTGCAACTGCTTCATTTGTGCCACAGTTTAAGGATATGGCTGATACTACACTGTTCAAGTTTGATTTCAAGGATTTCATCAGCATTGGATGGTTTACAGCAGTTTCACTCATCATCACATTCTGTATTATTGATATGTTTGATACCATCGGAACACTCGTTGGTACTGCATCACGTGCAGGAATGGTTGACAAAGAGGGAAATATGCCAAATATGAAGGAGGCCTTGATTTCAGATTCAGTTGCCACAATGGTTGGTGCTGTAACAGGTACATCTACCGTAACAACATTTGTTGAGTCTGCATCAGGTGTAGAGGCCGGTGGACGAACAGGTCTTACAGCTTTTACAACAGGTATTCTGTTCCTTGCATGCATCTTTATTGCACCGTTTGCAGCAATCATTCCTGCCGCAGCAACATCATCAGCACTTATCTATGTAGGTATCCTGATGCTTGGAGGTCTTAAGAAGGTGGATTTCGAGGATCTCTCACAGGTTGCTCCGGTGGCACTCATGCTTATTGCAATGCCTATCTCAGGATCTATCGGACATGGTATAGGTTTAGGACTTATCACATATACTGTACTCAAGGTATTTACAGGAAAAGCAAAGGAGGTTTCTATCCTTACTTATGCTATTTCGCTTCTCTTCCTTGTGAAGTTCTTCCTTGTAGTGTAGTGTTTAAAGCTTAGTGATTCATAATGGTTATAGTACGAAAATGCCACTACAGCACAGTTTAATGCATCCGTAAGCCGGTACTGCGTCACTAAGAGGCTGTAAGAATTATATATTCAGTTTGTTATAGACCATGACACAACCGGCTTTTATGTGCCGTCCATGGCACATAACGCCTTGCCCCGCCATCCTTGGCGGGGCATTGTTGTGTGCGGATATAATTCTAACAGCCACTAAGTGACTGCGTAAGGCTTGCAGATACATTAAACTGTGCTGTAGTGGCATTTTCTTATGTAGTGACAATAATTTATATACACAAACATATGTTCTTGACAATTGAGCGTAATCAATGTAGAATTGCAGTATGGACAAGCATAATGAAGAGCACATT
>ERZ791729.782-NODE-782-length-13537-cov-2.343643_pt1 | contig 13537 bp, 8 predicted proteins | sample MGYA00510043_ERZ791729 | MGnify/ENA primary metagenome ERZ791729 (study PRJEB30046, sample SAMN00715149) | human gut metagenome | study: EMG produced TPA metagenomics assembly of the A metagenome-wide association study of gut microbiota in type 2... | reverse complement strand
TCTCTTGCGACAGCTTGATTATTTTATCAAATAGCTGTTCGTTTGTCAAGCATTTTTTTATTTTTTTGAACTCTGTTTTAAGTTCTCTGTCTTGCGACAGCTTGTTTATTCTATCAAAATGTTTTTCATTTGTCAAGAACTTTTTCACGACTCATTTCAATAATCATTTTCAAAATATATTCATAAAGCCATGTTTGTAAATCGTAACTCTCAGGCTCTACAACTCAATGTGTCCCGCGAGTCAGCTTTGATATAATATCATCCCGGCACACATATGTCAACGGATTTACTGCAATTAATTAAAGTAGTAAAACTATCTTAAAAAACATAAATTTTCTAAATTGTCTGTTTATTATATACAATTCTCGTAATTACTATCTGACAGCCTCTATCGCTTCCTTGATATTTGCCACACCGACAATCTCAATTCCACTGATATGCGACACTCCTGCAAGACACACTTTGGGAACAATACACTTTTTAAAGCCAAGCTTCTTTGCCTCAGCAACACGCTGCTCGGACATGGTAACTCCGCGAACCTCGCCGCTTAAGCCCACCTCTCCAAAGCATATAGTATCCTCACGCACTATAATATCCTTTTTGCTTGATGCGATTGCAAGCACTATCCCAAGGTCTATCGCCGGTTCGTTCATCCTTATACCGCCTGCTATATTCACATAAGCGTCACAGTCTGACAGCGACAGGTTGGCTCTTTTTTCAAGGACCGCCATGAGCAGGTTTACTTTATTATAATCTGTACCATTTGCTGTACGCCTTGGATTATTAAAAAAGCTGTGACAGACAAGAGCCTGTATCTCGAGAAGTATCGGTCGGCTTCCCTCTATGGAGCATGTGACAATTGACCCTGATGCTCCCTCTGGCTTACCGCTAAGCATATACTCAGACGGATTTTCTACCTCAACCAGTCCCTCCGCCTTCATTTCAAATACACCTATCTCATTGGTTGAACCAAATCTGTTCTTAACGCCTCTAAGTATCCTGTACGACTCATATCTGTCACCCTCAAAATAAAGCACAGTGTCAACCATATGCTCCAGTGTCCTTGGTCCCGCAACCGCACCATCCTTGGTCACATGTCCTACTATAAAAATTGAAATGCCCAGAGTCTTTGCAAGCTGCATGAGCACCCCTGTTGTCTCCCTGACCTGCGAGACACTGCCCGGTGCAGATGATATCTCTTCGTTATACATGGTCTGAATGGAATCTATCACAACAACCTCCGGTTTTTTTCGTTGAATCACGTCCTTTGCTATATCAAGACTTGTCTCACATAAAAGCTCCAGCGAATCCGTAAAATCGCCAAGTCTGTCGGCACGCATCTTTATCTGATGCAGGGATTCCTCACCTGACACATAAAGTAATGGCACCTTTTTCTGCGAAAGCTCCCTGCATACCTGAAGTAGAAGCGTGGATTTTCCTATACCCGGATCTCCTCCCACAAGCACAAGTGACCCCCTCACAATTCCTCCACCAAGTACTCTGTCAAACTCGGCTATACCTGTCACTATACGCTCCTCTTTCTCGCTTTTTACTGCCGAAAGAGGCAGAACCTGTGCCGCCTTTGATTCTTTTTTTACTTTTCCCGACGAACTTATCGACTTTTTATCTACGGTTTCCTCTACAAATGTATTCCATTCCTTACAGGCCGGGCACTGTCCCATCCATTTTGCCGATTCATAACCACATTCCTGGCAGAAAAATACAGAGGTCTTTCCTTTTGCCATATTGTTCTCCTTTATAAAATACAAAAAGCCCGGCTTTCACCGGGCTAAAAATATGCTCTATTTTCTTGATACTTTGATATCGACTGAATCAACACCCTCAAGCTCTACGCTTAAGCTGAGCTTGCCGCCGAGATTTGTCTTCATAGTACCTGCAACAGCTCCAGCTATATCAATTTCGTACTCTGTCTCCTCTTCAAGGCCAAGAGTAATCTGAGCATCCTCAGGTCCCTCCACAGTAAATGTCACTGTATCAGCAGTCTCCTCGAAATCCATAACCGCTGTTCCCGGAACAGACTCGTATACAAAGAGTCCGTTTCTTTCGAGCTTTGTAATCTCTTTGAAGGTCTTTACCTTGTAGATATCTCCATCCTTCTCAAAATTATCAAGCTTTGCCTTTGCAGCCAATGTATAATCTCCGAAGCTGAGCTTTCCGTTTTCCTCAGTACGAATCAATTCACTTATTACAGCCATTTTTATCCTCCCGTAGCTATATTTGATATATTAATTATAAATCTAATGCTACTCAACAGTCAATGAAATTTGTTTGTTTTTCGTAGAAATTATTACCTTATCACCTCGCTTAATTTTGCCGATAATAATATCCTCTGACATACGGTCTTCAATCTCCTCCTGAAGTTTTCGTTTAAGAGGTCTTGCGCCATATTTTCTGTCATAGGCTTTGTCCACGATAAAGGATTTTGCACTGTCGCGCACTGTAAGTTCTATATCAAGCTGCTCTTTGCACCTCTTCTGCAGCTCCTTAACAAGAAGTGTCACTATATGCTTCATGTCATCCTTGTTGAGAGCTCTAAATACAATAGTCTCGTCGATTCGGTTCAAAAACTCAGGTTTAAATATACGGCGGACCTCCTCCATGACACTGTTCTTCATACGCTCGTGATCCTGCTTTTCATCCTCACCAGCGCCAAAGCCAAGGCGCTTTGGTTCTATAATAGAAGAAGCTCCTGCATTTGATGTCATGATGATTATTGTATTCTTGAAATCAACCGTGCGCCCCTGTGAATCAGTGATTCTACCATCATCAAGCACCTGTAAAAGTATATTGAACACATCAGGATGTGCTTTTTCTATCTCATCAAACAGTATAACAGAAAAAGGATTGCGTCTGACCTTCTCTGAGAGCTGTCCGCCCTCCTCATGGCCCACATATCCCGGTGGTGAACCAATCATCTTTGAAACACTATGCTTTTCCATGTACTCTGACATGTCAACACGTATCATGGCATCTTCCTTGCCAAAGACAGCCTCAGCAAGCGCCTTTGACACCTCCGTCTTACCTACTCCTGTCGGTCCCAAAAACAGGAATGAGCCAATCGGCTTCTTAGGATCCTTTAAACCAACGCGGCCTCGTCTGACTGCCTTTGCGACAGCAGAAACAGCCTCCTGTTGTCCTATTACACGCTTGTGAAGTATCTGTTCAAGCTTTGCAAGTCGTCCTGCCTCTGACTCTGTAAGCTTATTTACAGGTATTTTGGTCCATCCCGATACTACATCCGCTATCTCATTTTCGCCGACTACAGGCTGGTTTTTGGCTCCTGTGCGGTGATTCTTCCTGATAAGCTTCTGCTGCTTATTTTCAAGCACTTCCTTTTCTGACATAAGCGCGCCGGCAGCTGCGATATCTCCCTTCGACAAAGCATCTTCCACCCGGTTCTGCATATCTGTTATCTCTTTTTTCAGAGCAAGCAGCTCGTCAGATGATGTCAGATTCTTAAGCCTTATCCTGGCTGCCGCTTCATCCATCAGGTCTATCGCCTTATCAGGTAAAAATCTGTCGTTTATATATCGTGCAGAAAGGTTTACTGCTGCTTTCACACCCTCATCTGTGATGATGACACCATGATGCTTTTCATAGAGTCCCTTTAATCCTGTGAGTATCTCTATTGTCTCATCCACACCAGGCTCCTCAACCATCACCGGCTGGAAACGGCGCTCAAGCGCAGCATCTTTTTCCACGTATTTGCGGTACTCTTCTATGGTTGTGGCGCCGATTACCTGTACCTCGCCTCTGGCAAGCGCAGGCTTTAATATGTTAGATGCATCTAACGAGCCTTCTGCTCCTCCTGCACCTATTATAGTGTGAAGCTCATCAATGAAAAGCAGTACATTTTTGGCATTTGAAACCTCGCTTATCACCTTCTTGATTCGCTCCTCAAACTCACCACGATACTTTGATTTGGCTACAAGCCCTGACATATCTAGAGAAACCAGTCTCTTTCCCAAAAGAATATCCGGAACATTGCCACTGACTATATCCTGTGCAAGTCCTTCTACTATAGCGGTCTTGCCCACTCCCGGCTCACCAATCAGACATGGATTGTTTTTGCCACGGCGGCAAAGTATCTGGATAACGCGCTCCATCTCCTTTTTTCTGCCTATAACAGGGTCAAGAAGCCCTGCCTCTGCCATATCTGTCAAATCTCTGGAATACTGATCTAATACAGGAGTCGCAGAATTGTATGATGTACTGTAGCTTTTCATCAGATCCCTGTATGCAGACGGATCCTCACCCATCGCACCAAGAATATCTATAAACATCTTCTGACTGTTAACACCCATGGTGTTTAAAAGTCTTGCAGCTGCACAGTCTCCCTGCAGTACTATAGCCATCAGCAAATGTTCTGTACCTATCTCATTGCACTCAAATCTATCGGCTTCCTCCGATGCACGTTCCAATACTCTCTGTGTCCTTGGTGAATAGCCATCCCTGTCCATCACTTCGATGTTATCCCCCGGTGAAATCAGGTCTTCAATCATCGAAATAAGCTTATTATATTCCACATTGCAGGCTGTTAGAACCTCAGCTGCCACACCGGTGCCCTCTTTTATAAGGCCAGCCAGTATGTGCTCTGTTCCAACATAGCTGTAATTCATTTTCTTTGATATACGTGCAGCCAAATCTATTGCTTTTTTAGCCTTACTTGTATATGGTTTCAAGTCATATCCTCCAGTCATATTCACTAATTTAAGTCGATGAACTGCAAATCATCATCTTCGCTGTCATCTTCATTGTCATCCCTTGCACTGCTGTCTATAGTCTCAGACGGCTTATTTCCCTCATTGACAAAACCATCAAGTGCCATTTGAACCTGATTCTTCAAGGTATCATTATCTGCAGCATTCTCCTGATTTGAAGCCTCTTTTAAATCAAAATCAGATTTTTCATTCTCAGCAGTTTTCTTTAAATCGGATGTAATTTCTACGGTTCTTCCGGTATATGCAGCATTTGACACATTTTCATCCGTAGCCATCTCCGGCTCTTCTGTAGTTTCACCTGCCGACTCTTCTGCAGCTTCTTCTGCCACTTCATCTAACGGCTCTTCTGTAACCTCTTCTTCCAGCTCATCTGCTATCTCGTCCGCAGTTTCATCAGTTGTTTCTTCCAAAGCTTCATTTGATACATCTTCTGCTGCATCATCTACATCATCATCGTCATCATGATAGTCCATTGCCTTATATTTTCTGTTTTTCACAGCTGATACAATAAGCAACAGTAACAGGATAACGATAATAAGAACCAGTATTGCAGCTAAAACAAGATATTTATTGGCAATTCCAGGGACAAGCTCGCTCTTTGTTGTATTGTTTTCCTCCTGTGCCACTGTAGGTGTACTGAGCTCGGTTCTCATATATGTGCCATCTACGCTATCATATGTATACCAGCCACTCTCACCATTGTCATTTATGGCATATACGAGGTAAAAATCCTTTGTCTGATCATCGGTTTTTTCGGCTTTGGTCTGGTAGGCTGTTGCCACACCCTTGCCCTCTATGGAGAGTGATACCTCATTATATCCCTCAGGCACATCATCCACCTTAGGCAGTAAAACCACTATAAAATGCGACTCTGAATTGATACGAACAAACTCATATGCTGCATTCTGTGCTGCATCATATACAAAAAGCCCATTGCCGCTTTCCGACTGTAAATACACAAGTGTGATATCACCAAAAGTGCCATGAAGGGTATTGTATTCAAGACCGTCAATCACTGTCTTTGAGTGCTCAAAGCCTTCAGGGACAACATCCTCCGGAATGTCATTGACCATAGTCCACTCTGTGCCATTTATATCGAACTTCTTCCAGTTATCCTGCTTATCTGCATTCTCCGGATCATCCTCGGTTCTTCTGGTAACAACTATATTGTATGTGCTTGTGCTGCCGTCCTCTGCTGTCACAACAACGCTTACCGTATTCTCTCCAACCTCAAGTGAATCATTGCCTGTGACAGATGTCACACTTGCCTTGGAATCAGCCGGATTTGCTGTAACCGCAAGGCTTGAACAGCTGTAATCTACTGTAGCTGTGTAATCCTTTGTCGCAGCAGAAAACTCAGGGGAAAGCGTACCTGCTGAGATAACAAGTGAACCAAGAGATGCGTTTGAGGATTTCTTTTCCTCTTTGTTTTCATTATCTTTATTCGCATTGTTGTCATTGCCGGTATTGCTGCCGGAATTGTCCTTGTTATCCTTGTTGCTGTTTGAATCATTGTTTGATGAAGCACTTGTTACCTTCACTGTTGCAGAACCAACTCCAATACTCGGAGTTCCACCATCCACATCTGTAGTATCATCCAATGGTTCTTGTATCGAAAAAGTACATGAACCTACAGATGTTGCCTTATACGAAAAGCTCTGAACATCACCTACACCAGCTCCAATTGTAAAATACTCATCACTGCTTCCGCCAAGTACTCCTGAACTTTTTTTTAAAACTCCCTGAGCTCCATATCCGCTTGTAATCGACAACGTAACTGTTACAGTATCACCAACTTTAACATTCGATTTATTTACTGAAACACTAATATTGGCTGCCGCCAATACTGGTACTCTACTAAATAATGTCGTCGTTAAAATCAACATCATTGTTAAAATAATACTACGAATTCTTCTCATCTCTATTAATTACTCCTATTGTGTTAATTTTGATTTACCTAAAATCGAATTATTTATTAGCATAATATCCTTTATAGTTACTTTTCCATCTTTATTTACATCTGCTGCCTTCAAATATTCTCCATTCAATGATATTTTTTTAAGAATATTTCTATTTGTAAGCATTATATCTTTAATGGTCACTTTTCCGTCACCATTTACATCACCAAATATAACAATATCAACTGTTTTTACCAAGTTTCCATTTGGATCATATACAGCTATTTTATTTCCAGTACCAACAATTCCATTATTTTCTACACCCGAACTGTTTAAAATTTTAATCGAACCTGCAGAAACAGAAATATTCTTCTTAATTACATCTGAACTAACATTAGGTTCTACGCCAGTAACATATGTATCTATTTTATACTTAGACGATGAGATACTAACAGATGAATTAATTGTATTGTTATTATTGTTTGTATTATTTGCTGCTGATGCCTGTCTATTTATATTAATAGTATAAGTTCTTGTGTCACCACTTTGTGACTTACAATTAATCTTGATTGCATTATTCCCAACAGTAAGTGAATAACTTCCTGTGCCTGTTATTCCACTATTAGCTGATACAGGATTAGCGGAAACAACAACAGAACTAATTGAGTTAGAAACAACTGCTGAATAACTTGTTGTAGCTCCATTAAATGACGGAGTTAACGTAACTCCACTAATAGAAAGCGACTGTAAATAATTATTCGTATCGCCTGCTTTATTAAATCCAACTGCCGATGAAGGCATGTTATCGTATACTGGTATTCTAAATGTAAAAGCTTGATTTTTATCAGAGTATCCCTTAGCAACACTTTGTCCCTCCGTAAGCGCTGCCGTAACATTTGTCATATATTGATGTGAATAATATGGACAATTGTTTACAACATTAAATTTTTCAAAATATAACGTGTTTTGACCTTTATTTATATAATTTTTACCAATCTTTTCAGCTCCTCCCTGAATTGACTTTACTCTAGTATTCCATCCCTGTTGTTTAGCAAAATACAAACCATTTTTGTATATATCTTCCTTTGTTTTTCCATAAGCATTAAAATTGAAGAAATTATAATACCCCTCATATCCGGAATATGTTCCTGAAATAAGCGGACTAGTCCCCTTTGTTCCTTGTTCTTGCTTAACTCGCGATGCTAAATGATATGCACTTACACCTGTATTTTTAGCTACATCAAAAAAAGTGTTCGCATAATTAACAGATTCAGTGGAATATTTTTTTGTTCCTTCCATAAATGTCCCTTTTAGAATCGCATTTACTCCTGATAAATTATCATTAGCTGAATATGCCAAGCTTTGGAATTGAAATATATTCGTTTCATCAAGAAAATTTCTTGGATCCATAATATATGCTATATATGCACTATTAGCTGATACCCAGCCTTTTTCATACTCCGTCCACGTGTTTGTAGCCCAATCATATGCTCCAACTGCAGTAGACTTTTTGGAATCATCTGCCGTCTTAGAAACGACATTTAATCCATTTCTACTTTCATTTTCAATCACCGTATCCCAATTCAAACCTGTATTTACAGCCTCAAATGTCCAGCTTGGATACTTATTGTGAAGAGCTGTAAGGTTTGGAATATAGCTGTCAGGAAAGCCTGCATTCTTCATAGCCGTGACAAAATCAGTATTGTCTCCGCTATTATTGTATGTCACCTTTATGTATGTACTGATAGTCCAGCCCATAAATGCCTTGCCGTTTAAAGTACCCTTGACATTGTACCAGACCACACCGTTTACCCTGGTCTCTCCTATTATGTCAACCTGATGGTTCCAGTTGAGTGAGACAACCTTGGTAGTGCCGGATGTGCCTGCTGCATTGCGGACATACACATTGCCACCTGTAATCGTACCTGTAGCATATGCTCCCGATGCGGTTGCAAGGGCAAGCTGCTCCTCATTATTCTGCTGTATGGCATCCACATTGCCGGTGTCTGCCGAAGCATCCACTGTCTGCGCATTGTCTGATGCAGCTGTGCCGGTACCTGCTGATACAAAATCAGACCTGATATAGCTGACACACTCCTCGTTATTTGCTGCCAGATTGTACTTTGCCTTGTACCACACCTTGCCGTCTGCACCTGTGGTCTGCTCAAGAATAGTAATATCCTTGCCGTTTGAAAGCTTGTGCTCCAGCTCATACTCTGTTCCCGGTCCGCTTCTCGCCGCTACCCAGTATCTCTCATCACACACAACCTTAGCCGCCTGATCCGCATAGACTGCTATGCTGCTGTATGGTGCCAGGTCACATGCGGCTAATGACAATGTAACGACAGAAACTGCCAGAAATTTATTTATCTTTATCATCAAATCCCATCTTTCTTATGTGCATTGTTTACATTAATCCATTATCCATTTAATTATAATAGAATATGGCCTTTGTATCAATGTATTCGGCAGAAATTTATTATTTTTTTATTAATAATATAAAAAACTCCCTTCAACGTGCAGCTCATGCTTACGTTTCAGGGAGTTGTCTGATTCATATTCTGCTTATTCTTACTGTCTTCTGTCGCTTTTTCTAGCTGAACAGGGATTTTATCTTATCCCATAAATCCATGAAAAAGTTACCAAGCTTTTCCCAGAAGCCCGGGTCATTTATCTTATCGCCAAGCTTTGATGCCCAGTCCTGTGCCTGGTCGATGACTGAATCCCAGTCGATATTGGCATCCTTAAGCTTCATAAGAAGCGATGTCAGCTTTGCAATATCATCATCAGAAAGCTTCAGGTCGTAATCCTTTGCAGCCTCCTTTATCGCATCCTTTATCTGGCTCTCATCCTTAAGCCCTCCATCAGCAAGCTGCTTCTTTAGGTCTGCAATCATTGCCTCGATATCCTGCGAATCGCCGTCAATGCTCTTGTTGAGCTCTCCTGTTGTGACAAGCTCATCCATCGCTGCGTCTGTCACCTTGTCGTCAAGCTTCTTGCCTGTCATCTCCTCGTATGCCTTTAGTGTGCCTACAAGTGCTGCCGTTCCGGAAATAGGGAAAGGGCCTGCAACTATGATTTTAGCATCAGCTATGCCTGCTGTGGCAAGCGCATTCTTGTACATTCCTACCGTACAGTAATTGATATTGTGCGTGGAAACACTAAGACCCGCACCCTTTTTATCCTCTGTAATGAGTACTGAGGAAAGTGACCTTGTGCCAATCTCGCTCTTGCTGATGTATGAATCGAGGTACTTGTGCTCCTCATCATTATTTACATAGACCACATCGTATTTGTCCAGATCAGTGAGCTCGATTCCCATAAATCCAAGCACTGTCGCTCTCTGCTCCGGTGTGAGGTCTGCTCCAAGACTTAAGTATGGCTTATCATTTTTGCTGATGGTCACCTTGTCGTTTGCCTCACTGCCGGCTGTCGTTGTGCTGTCTGCAGTACTGTCTGCAGTACTGTCTGTGTTACTCTTATCAGCTGCGTCACTGCTGTCACTGCCTGATACATCAACGCTTGAAACTGTATCAGTCTGCGTAGCTGTCTCTGTTGCAAATACAGCCGGATTCATTGTAAACAGTGTCACCGCAGCAAGCACGCTACATACAATACTCTTTGCTTTTTTCTTTATTAATCTAATCATTTTTCCTCCAATCTACTGCTCTATATCATACGAAATTGTAAAGCTGCTTCCGTCGAAACTGACATCTGCCATGCTTCCGCATACCACAGGCATCATCGGCGACATATGACCTATATCCAGATCCATGATGATTGGCACATTAAACTCTCTAAGCAGTGATGAAAGCGCCTGTCTGTGGTCTATGCCAAACATTTCCTCTCCGAAGTGCGCCGGGCGTCCGATAAGAAAGCCCTTTACATTTGAAAACCATCCTGCATTTTTCATCTGCCACATAGCCCTTCTCATGCCCATCACATTAAGGTCACAAGCCTCAAGGAACCATATGATACCATCATCACTGTAGCGCTCATTAAATTCCCTTACATGGTCAAACGATGTACCAAGCAGATTGATAAGACAATCCATGCAGCCACCAAGCAGCCTGCCTCTCATGGTAAGCCTGCTTTCCTTTGCCACCGCAGGAATAGAGCTGATACACGACTTTTCAGTCAGGTTGTAGCCCACAAACGGAGCATTCTCATCCTTTATCGATTCCTTCTCCCACATAGGGTAATTGGTAAATGAAAGCTTCCTGCCACAAAGCAGATCAAATGCATCGGTAAGTGACTCATGCCACACCTCCATGCCAAAGCTGCCCGCACACGGCCCGTAAATACCTGCTGTATCTGCAATAGTAGCCTCCAAAAATGTGAAATTCGTGTTGTCGGAATAGCCCATGTACCATTTCGGCTTTGACTGCTTCACGCGCTCAAAATCAATATAAGGCACTACCTCGCACATCAGCTCGCCGCCACCACAGGATATAAGCACATCACTGTCAGCAGAAGCATAGCTCTCGTTCAGCTCTTCTGCGCACTTCATAGGTGTATTGCTGATACCTATGCCACTGTCGCACCTGCAGTTAGGTCCCTCTATCGTCTTATAACCCATGCTGTGAAACCTTTTAATGGCATTGTCAAAGGCACTCCTGTACGGCTCTGTTGTACAGCCCATCGAAGGCGCCACAAAGCCTATTGTTCCTCTATCCTTTAGAAATTCAGGGTATCTCATGTTTCTATCATCCTATCACTATTATTTACATATCTAAGCTTCTGTCTGAAGTAAAATATGTAGGATTTTATCATTTCTGTCAAGGTCATTTTACTGTCATAATTAAATGTCGTCGTGTACTGCACATGCTGTCTGTTGCACCAGTTGTATATATCATGCAGACTTATCGAATCAACATTCTTCATATTGTTCATAAACACCTTAACCTTTGAAAGCTCATCCTCACTGTCAATGTATAGATGAAAGATAGTATTTGGACATTCAATTATTATCTGCTGTTCTTCTATATTTTTCATCACTGTATCCTCTATTGAATAATGTATCCTGTGTGATTAAAAACATTATCATCTGTCACACCGGGATGTGAGTAATAACAAAATATCGTAACTGTTCAGTACCTTCACAGTTAAAAAATATCACATAACCATAGTACTACACCGGCGTCACAAAATCCAGTCATTTTTGCCTGCCAATTCTTACTATTTTATTAAGAAAAACGGTAAATATCATACTCCCTCACAGTCAAATGCCGGGATGAAGCTGTCCTTTGCCACGTCACCCTCCTGTATAAATGCATTCGTGATTCCTATTTCGAGGGCATAGTTAACAAGTCTTTCATACTCTCTCTTTGTCACTGTGCGGTTTATCTCTGGATAATCCTTTAGTGCAATCGGCGTAAACTGGCTCATCATGCTTATATATACGTGATCATGATATGTATCATACAGGTACTTAAGCACAGCCTTTGCATCATTCACATGTCCCGGCAGTAGAAGCTGTCGCACAATAACTCCCTTTTGTATGAGTCCTGTCGCATTGTCAATCACGACATCCGGTTGCTGCCTGACCATCTCTGAAAGCGCCTGCTTTGCGACAGACGGATAATCTTTTGCCCTTGAATACATTGCCGAAAGCGTACTGTCCATATATTTAAAATCCGGAAGATACACATCCACTATGCCCTCAAGCAGCTTTAGCTCTGTCACATTTTCATATCCGCTCGTATTGTATATAATAGGAAGCTTCATGCCGCGGCTTTTTGCATCGTTTACCGCCCACACTATATCAGGGATATACTGCCCCGGTGTGACCAGATTGATATTATTTGCGCCTTTGTCAGCAAGTTCCATAAAGATATCACTCAGCCGCTCTTTACTGATTACCTTTCCCTCTTTTCCATCAGAAATCTCCCTGTTCTGGCAGAACACGCAGTGCAGGCTGCAGCCTGAGAAAAAAACTGCCCCACTTCCTCTTTTTCCTGATATGCATGGCTCCTCCCAATAATGAAGTGCTGCTCGCGCCACTTTTATTTCAGATGAAACGCCACATACACCTGTTTGTCCGGTTCTTCTGTTTATGCCACATTTTCTTGGACACAATAAGCAATTCTCGTATTTATTCATATTTTTCATTTTAACCCTTGCTAAAAATAATGTTTGATACTACAATCTATATGATTATGCGCAGCATATGTCATGCGCCTTTAATAATCATTTAAAATTATATCATAACTATTCTTACAGAAGAGAATAGTTAAAATACACAATAAGGAGATTACAATGAATCAGTCAAACTGTATCGTCGCCCAGTCAGGCGGCCCAACTGTTGCAATCAACGCAAGCCTTGCAGGAGTCATCGCAGGAGTAAAAAGCTCTGAGAAATACGATATCTGCTATGGCGCTGTAAACGGAATACTCGGCATTTTAAATGAGAATTATCTCAATCTGTCAGATATTTTTGCAGATGATGCTAATCTTGAAAAGCTTAAGACCACACCTGCCATGTATCTTGGCTCATGCCGCAACAAGCTCCCTGATTACAAGGATGATGATTCACCATATGTATACATCTTCCACCAGTTCGATAAGCTTTCTATAAAAGCTTTCTTTTACATCGGTGGAAATGATTCGATGGATACCGTATTAAAGTTATCCGATTATGCAAAAAAAATCAACAGTGATGTGAAAATTATAGGTATTCCAAAAACCATCGACAATGATCTGTGCATGACAGACCACACTCCTGGCTTTGGCTCTGCCGCCAAATATATCGCATCAAGCATGCTTGAGATAGCCCATGACACCTTTATCTATGCTGTTAAGAGTGTGACAATCGTTGAAATCATGGGACGTGACGCAGGATGGCTCACTGCCGCTTCCGCTCTCGCACGTAATGAGTACAATACAGCGCCTCAGTTC
>ERZ791729.773-NODE-773-length-13701-cov-2.274806_pt1 | contig 13701 bp, 19 predicted proteins | sample MGYA00510043_ERZ791729 | MGnify/ENA primary metagenome ERZ791729 (study PRJEB30046, sample SAMN00715149) | human gut metagenome | study: EMG produced TPA metagenomics assembly of the A metagenome-wide association study of gut microbiota in type 2... | reverse complement strand
TCCGGCTATTTCCGCTGGCTCTTGCCCTCGCCGCCGCTCATGCTCTGCGCTTTGGCGTTCTCAATAATTTGATACTGTTCCGCCAGCGCACAACAGCACATCGCAAGCGCGTTGTCCGTGCCCGGGTAGTCCTTCGCCTTGCCCATGGTGTAATAGTCGATGAAGGAGCTTGCCCGCGTTGCTGCGCGGGCAAACTCCTGTTCCGTCAGGGCGCTACCGAAATAAGTATCGGTGTAAAACGTGTATGTTGCGTACATCTGCGCCCCTCCAGCTTATCAGCCCACGGTAACGGCAGCAGTGCCGGACTTCGTGCCGTCCTGCTTGGAAGTCGCGGTAACGGTCAGAGCAGTATTCGTCTCGTTGGAGGCGATAGTCAGCGTGCCGTTCTCGTCAATCTTCGTTCCGGCCTTAACAGCAGCCGTGCCGGAAACGCTCCACAGCACGCCGTTAGACACCGCGCCCTCGCCGGTCACAGCGGCGGCAAACGCCTTGCTCGCACCCTTAGCAACGGTAGCGGTGGCCGGGGTAACGGTAACGGTGTTGACCGTACCGGCGGGAGCGTACACCGCGAACGGGCAGTACTTCGACAGGGTGTCGTTGTACGCCGTCTTCGGGTTCGGGATTTCCCAGCCGAGACGCATAACCGCACGCAGCGCGACCATGTCATTCTGCATGAGGTTGTAAACGATGGAGTTGTCGGAAGGATCCTGCACAACGCCCTGATCGAAAATCTTGAACGTGATGTCCTGACGGATGGAGTACACCAGCTCCGACCAGTCGCCGGCAAACATAAGCGCCTTGGCAGTGTCAAAAGCGCCGTTGCGCGGGAAGTACATAGGAGAGCCGTCCAGCGCATAAGGCGTCGCGCCCTGCATATCGGTTTTGAAGATTGGATTGCCGTTCAGGTCTTTCAGACCGCGCAGCTTCGCACGCATCTGGATAGCGGACATAATGCCGTTAACGAGATAGCCGCTTTCCTCGACCTTGGCGATCACGCCGCCCTCGGCGAGAAGGTCATCATAGATGTACGGCGTCGCCGCCACGACGGAACCGGCCTTCGTGCAAGTCTCAAGGACGCTGTCGCGCCAAGAGGTGGGCTTGTTCGTGCCAAACAGGATAGCGCCGTCAATGACCTTACCGAACGCCTCGACCAGACGCGGGCGGACTTCGCCCCAGATGTCATAATCAGCATCGTCAAGCACCGCCTCGGGAATGGGGACGATAACGGCGATCTCTTCGGCATAGATTTTCTTCTTGTCCCACTTCATCTTGGTGGTCTGCTTCATGCCGGTATCGCCGTTCACGAAGTAGGCAGTGGGAAGCATGTCCAGAACGTTCATCGTCTGGGTCTTGCTCGTCATGTTGGGGAGACGGCGGCCCATCTGGAGGACGGCGCTGCCCTCGGTCACACCCTGAATGATCTCACGAGTGACAGGTTCCGGAATAAGCCCGGAAAGGTCAGTTCTGTTTACAATGTTAGTAGCCATATTAGTCTTGTTTACCTCACAATTCTCATTTAAATTTGCCCCGAATCAGGGCATTCATAGCGTCGTTCGTGCCGGTGGCACTATTGCCGCTGTTTCCGACGTGCGCGGACATATCCACACGCACGGAGGCGGGTTTGCGATCTTTCAGAAACTCGTCGGCTGCCTTTTCAAAGCTCACCGTGTCGGTAACTTTCTGACCGATCTTAAAACAGTAAAATTCCAGCTCATCAGCCGAAACGCCCTTTGCGGTCAGATACTTTTCCCGCTCAAACTGCGTTACCTTCGCTTCTGCGGCAAGCCGCGCCGCCTTTTCGGTGTCGCGCTCTTTCTCAATGCCCTTGAGCTTGTCCGCTTCGCTCTGCTGATTGGCTTTCCAAGCCTTATAAGCGTTCATTTCTTCCTCGGTGGGCATTCCTTTGGTTGCCCGCGCGAGACGCTTTGCAACGATATTGTCTACCTCGGCTTGTGTAAAAGTAGCATCGTTCCCGCCCTCGGCGGTGTTGGGATTGGTATTCGGTTCTGCCATGATGATTCCTCCGTTTTCCGCCCGTCGGCGTATTCCGTTTATGCCCGTCGGCAAACAAAAAAGGAACGGGCGCAAAGCTCGTTCCTTGAATGTTTTAAATTTCGGCTCGTGCGGGCGTTCCCTCCCGCGTCAACCGAGCCGGGCAAAATGCCCGGTGCCACAGCAGGCGAACCCACCGTGCGCTCTTGCACGATTTAATGACGCCTTCGTTGGCGGCGCAAGCTGGAATCGAACCAGCAACGGCAAGGCGGCGTATCCTGCATCTCAAGTTCCCTTGCGGGAGCGTCGGGAGCCTTTCCGACCTCGCCCGTCCGTGTTCCCATTTGCGCCATAAATGCGTGACCGCCAATGAGTAGTGGCGGCGCGGATTTGCTCTGTTCCCGCAAACAGCTTTTTTCGTTGGGGTCTGTTTATATGCCGTCCTCCCCTAGCCGGGCGGCACTCTCTGTCACGCTTTTATATATGCATAGCCGCTGTTGAGCAGTAGCGACGCGGTTTTTGTATCCCCCTCCGCAGGGGCAAGACAGGGGGAAAGGAAGGAAGCCCTGCCAAAGCAAGACCGTTATTTCTGTACCCGCCACAAGGTCAGGCGGCGCTCTCTGTTATGCTTTTGAAGAGTGATATCATTTTCGTGAGGTCACGAAAATGGTCATAGAAAAAGCACCGTGTGTTTACACGATGCTTAATTCTTTGTAATTTTGAAGATGTCAGCTACGTCGATACATAGCCCGCCATTGATAGTGATATACTCTTCCGGCGTGTCCTCATCCTCGCCAAACTCACAGTATACATGACAGCGGCCTTTGTATTTGTGCCCGGTTTTCGTTTCTACCAAAACATCTTTGCAGTTGTATGAAAGCAGCTCATTGATACTGTACATAACAATCTTTCCTCCCCTTGTTGTCAGAATAAGCGGGAACAATATGCCAGCCCTTTTTACGGCTGTAATGAATCGTAAAGCAAGGCGTGTCAATTTTTTCTCCGGTTTGCAAATCCACTGTTTGCCCGATAATCTTATCATTGACCGTAATCAATTCCGATTCTTTCCATCTGCCTGTTTTTTCATCCCGCATGATGATTCCGGTGCTAGAATACTGATTGAAAAGCTCTTTCAATTCATCCGGCGTTACAGTAACAACACTCGGGCCATACAGCCCTTGCCTCTGCTGCTTCTGGACGTACATATTATACTCGTTCGTTCCGACATAATGCCCATTCTGCCGCCCGACGTTCATCTCGTGCGAGTACTCATTTTGAATCCTGCGACGGATAGGAAGATCGCGGAGATACGCATCAACGTTTCCGTTCTCGCTCCCTGTATCATACATCCCGTCAGCCTTTTTTACAATCTCCAAGTATGCACGATTTGTTTCTCTTGCAGCATCCGCGCCGAACTCCGCAATGTTCCCTCGCTCGTATTGTGGCCGTAGTCCTGCCGCCTTGCTGAAAGCCTCGTATTCCTCGTTTAGACGACGATACCGCACAGCCTTTGCGGTATACTCCTCATCATCTCCACGCCCTTTGGCGGCTATTAGCTCGCGTTTAACTTTACGCAAGGCCGCTTCAACCTGTCTCTGCTTTTGTGTCGCCTCGTAAAAGGTGTATTGCTTGCCCTCAAACTCAAAAGGCGGCGGGTCGATGTTCTCCAATTCCTCATCGGTGTATGTCCGCTCGGAAACACCCTCGATCCAGATATGGTACATATGGCGGCAGTTAGCGCCGCACAAGCCGTCCACCTCGTCAAGACCGCAGACCTCATATATAGACGGGTAAATATCGCCGGTACGGACGGAATAAACGCGCCCCTGCCATTTCTTGTGGCTCGCCCATGGCGTTTTACCCTCTCCATCTCGTGCCCCACGGTGCGCCGTAACCTCTCTGTGCGGAGTGTCAAGCAACGTCGCCGTCTGCTCCGTGTACTGCCGGGAAAGCTGGGTAACGCCCGTCATAACAGCTCTGCGAGCGGCAACGTCAACGCGGTTATGCCAGCCGGATTCATAGTCAACGTACTGCAAGCCGCTGTCCGTCAGCATCTTAGTTGCGTCGCGGATCGCCACGTTATAGCTCTGCCCGCTCTCCACGCGCATCAAGGCGTCGTCAAGAACTCGCTGGTACATTCGGCCTATATCATCGACTTTTACCGTACCGTCCGGCGCTCGGTACGCAAAGCCCATGCTGCGGGTAATGTTCGTCAGCTCCCCGAGCGTCTGCATCTCAATAGACCGTATCTCCTGCATGAACAGGTCGGCATTGAAATTGTTTTCGCCGAGAATAAGGTTGTCGTCGATCAGCATATCAAAATACTGCTGGTTTCGTTGGACAGCCTTGTTCCATACGGTGTCAAACTCACTCTGCGTGAGCTTTAGGGTCTTTCGGATATACTCATTGATTTTCTTGTAGTCGTATCCCCGCCGTTGCAAAGACCGTATATGCTCTATCGCCGTCTCCGTCATTTCTCCGGTCATGGCAACACGGGAGCATATGTCCTCAAGGATTTGCTCTTCTAAACGCTGATATAGCCGCATAAGCGGAAGGGGCAGGGAGTACATAAGCTCCGGCGTGATCGGGTATTTCATTCATTTTCGCCCGATACAAGGCTCTCCATCTGCGGCAGGGCGGCTTTTGCCGTTGCCTCGTCCTCGTTCATATAGCGCATTCTGAACTCATACGGCTGCATGATCCCCATCTGCACCATACGCGCATCTCGGTTAAACTCTGATTCTTTGTCCTCGATGATTGAATCGTCGAAATCAACCGTGATCTCAACGTCCTCATTCAGCCCGGCGTTCATGTAAGCATTGCCCATTCGGAGCAGGACGCGGCACAGCTCAATGAGAACGCCCTCAAGGATGATCTCGTGCTTCTTGATCGTGCGGAACATCTCGGAGTTTTCGCTTATGATCTGCGTCGCCGTGGACACGTTGCCATTATCGTATTTGTAATGGTTCTCGCCGAATCCGCACTTGCTCGACAGGAGGTTTAGCATGTCCTGAATACCGGCATTGTGTTCCGCCGTGCGGAGGTTCATGTTGATCTCTTTGATGATATCGCCGTCCTGCCCGTCGGCGGGAAGAACATAAAAAACAACGTCGCTTGTGTCGAATAGCGGCTCGCCCGTGTGAAAATTCTTTGTTGCCTGCGGTTTGAGCATGACGCGCTTCTTGCCAAGCTGGAACTCGTTAACATAGCTGTCGTATGTAAGGTCAACGCCCTTTAGCTGATCTATAGCGTTGGCAAATACAGAAATGCCCATCGGCAGGGTTGCATCAACGTTGTTGACGATGTTCAGCCGGTCAATGACGAACATACGCTGCGTAAACGGCGTATGCACGACCGGAGCTACATTTTCAAACCCCGGCACATCGGCAAGTTTCACCTCCGACAGGCTGCCCTTTGTGTCACGATACAGAAGGTTTTCGATGTCATATGTGCCCTTTTCCGTTCGCTTGTGAATGCAGATGTAAAGGTACGAATCTTTCTTGATGGACTTGTGCGATCCGAACGCGCATTCGGTTACAATGCCGTTCTCCCATGTAAGAGGAAGGAAAGGGTCAGCGGGGACATAGTCAATGCGGTTTCCCCCGCCGCTGCCGTTCACCTTGCCCGTCTGCTCATCAACAGACGCATTAACGACCGTCGGAACGTATGCAACCGTGCCGCGAGCCGCCTTTATCTCCTGCATCTCGTTCGATTTGACGGTGAAGTTGTTCCGCTCAAAAACGGAATCGATGAAGTCCTGCTCTGGCTTCCCCTCAAGCGTTATCTTGCACTTTTCGTTCAGCAAAAGGTTCGCCCAGTCCTCGCAGACCTTTTTCGCCATGCCGAGAGAGTACAGGCGGCAGGGAACATTTTTCATGCCGTTCCAGATGCGGTAACGGTGGAACTGCTTCACATATCCGTCGTACCAGCTCTTCCAGTTATCTATGTAGGTGTAAAACTCTTCCGGCACGGTGGTATATCCCCGCGCCCGCAAAACCTCGTATATGTTCATGCTCTCACTCCGTACAGTCTAAATGTCCGCTCCATTCCGTACCGCGCAGCAGAAATAAAGTGGTCGTCTTTATCTGGATACCCGCTGATTACGTTTCCGTCTTTGTCTCGTTCGTATTCATAGTTGATAAACTCTTTATATGCCTCCGGCGTTCTCGCCGGGTCAATAACTATCCGGCGACATTGAAGCCATTTCATACCGTATTCAACACTACCGGGGCCTTTTATAGCGTTCCTTGCATCTAAGCCGCTTGCTCGTAAATCCGCAACGCTTTTCGGCTCTGCGCTGTCGCAAACGACAGGGAAGTCATCGTATCCGCGCTCTTTTATCCATGCGGCATTATCCGCATTGCTCGTCTTATTGCTCCGGTGTTCGTCGATGAAATACAACGTCTCCTGCGCCACGTCATAATGCATACGCAGAAACGCGAACGGGTCGGGATACCACCCGAAGTCAACGCCCTGATATATCCGGTCGAATCGCGCTATCTCGTCATCCGTGATCGCCCGCGCTGTGATGTTGTCAAATACGTTTCCGCCGTCGCCATTGGGTACGCCGAGATATTCATGCTCGTATGCCGCCGGGTTGACCTCTTTCAGGTGTTCCGCGTCGTTGAGAAACACTGTGCCGAGCCATTCGGGGGGCGCTTCAAGATACGTCGAATGATGCCGCACCCGGTTTTCATTCGGCTCTAACATCTGCTGATTTACCCAATTCGCACGGCTTTTCGGTGGGTTATAGGACGCAAAGAAATAGGAATCAACACCGCCGCGGAGAATGGATTGCTTCACGCTTCGCAGCTCCGCAGCTCCTGCGAGCTGGTCAAGCTCTTCCACCCATAGAATGCCAATATGACCGAACGGCGGCTTTATGGATTTCAGTTTTACCGGATCGTCGCACCCACGGAAATAGATTTTCTGCCCAGTCTTTTTGAGCGTGATTTCAAGAGGCGAAACCTTAAAATCAAAGTCTCCCGCTATGCCAAGCTCATTGATAGCCCATTGGATTTGCGAATAAACGCTATCTTTCAGCGTGTTCGTCTGCTTGCGGACGATGCAGGCGTGCATCATCGGATTGTTTTCCACAAGCTCCGGGACTTTGAGAGATATAAAGGACGATTTCAGACCGGCACGACCACCGTCAAAGATGTAATCCCTGTTCGGCTCGATATGTCGGTTGATGTCCACAAATGCCTTGCCGATAAGCTCGGCAGGAATCCTGCACGGCTTATCCTCTGCCGCCGCGTCGTTTGTCCAGTGTTCCCACCGGTCAACAGCTCTGTCATCTCCGCTTATCGCCTTGCCGTATACGCCAGCCACAATAGCTGCATTACATGTCATGTCCTCGTCATCAATGGCGAGACCGGCACGCGTGATCTGGCTTTTGAGCTTTTCCGGCGCGGGCTGCTGCGCTATCGACTTTGCGAGAGATGCAAGGCTCTTATTAGCCCTGCGAGCTTCCCCGGAGGCTATACCGCCTTTTTGCCCGAGCGCTCTCACTTCGCTCTTGCTTCGCTTGTTCGTCGGAATTAAATTCGCATTCTGTTTGGGATTGCGTGGCATACCCTCCCTCCCTTGGAATTAAAAAAGCCGCCTATAATATGTCAGGCGTTAGCTTTCGACTTCTTAATTTTCCCATTTTTTTGCTGGCGCTGAATAATTGTTGGAGCGGTGGGGTCGGGGTCGAACCGCCGTTTGCTATCGGGAAGATAGCTGTTCTGCCGTTGAACTACCACCGCCTGTATTATTTCGCTATGTGCCTGTCCGCCATTGTTACCTTTTCGCCTTTATACATCCCGGCACCGATCTCATCAATTTTTGAAAACGGAATAACGGGAACGGTGAGGGTTTCCCGCGTCAAAGCCGATCACCATCGTTTCCAATTCGTCCAGGGACAGCCCCTCGGTGTTGGTTACATTCACGTCTACGTTGTCGCGCTGGCCGAGGTACTGTTTTCCGAGGAAGATCGCCATCGTGGCGTTTTTTTCGGCTAAACGCCATTGCATTCTGCGGAGCGATATTTTCCCACGCCCGCGCTTTTGCTCGAAAACCTTGGAAAAAGTATCTCCATAAACTCTTTTGCACCAGCTCTCGAGGGTTTTTTCCGAAACCTCGAAAGCGTCGCATATTTCGTAGATCGTGCATTGCAGACCGCAGAGGCTTTCAAACTGTTTTTGATCGATTTCCTTTCTCGGCCTTCCTGTCTTTGCCATAATCGCCACCCTTTCTTTGCTGGCGCTGGATGAATTTCTGCATGTCCCGTTTTGGATACGGGCTGTTCGTTTTCGCTATGATTGCTTTCGCTTCTTCAATCGTCATGCCCAAGCCCTGCCACGATTTTCTTTTCTCTGTCGGAAAGCTTCCAAACGTTTGTATCACATACTCTTACTTTCTCGGCGGCGGCTTTCTCGGCGGCGGCTTTCTTTGAAAGTAAATATCCGCTTCCGAATAGTGCTTTCCCGCTTTCCTTCTGCGCATCAAGCCCACGAATAAAATGCACATCATCTGCACAAATCTCAAGTGATACACCATGCGCCGCCATGTAGCAAAGCATTGTTGCCGTTAATACTTCGTCCGGGTATTCATATTTGGGAAGTGTTTTGTGATGCTGTGCAAGATTTTCTTTATTCGCTTCGTCCATCTGCTCTCTCAAATCAGATGCGGCGATAATTTTTTTTCTCCCTAAATTCGTCACAAATGACGTGTTTACGCTCGCACCGTTTTCATAAACCACGCCGCTACCGCAAGCAACATAGTTTGTTTTGCCTCGCATGATTCCGAGCAACGTCAAAGTCGGCGCAAAAAGAAAATATGCAATGCCGTTTTTGGTATACCATTCGCAGATTTCAGAAATAATGGAAAATGGAGGATTGTCAATAACAACGCACCCTTTTGGATAGCTTTCTTTTTTGTAATCCCCTCCGGGATAAAAAGGGCGAACAACAGGTGGATTGCCAAGCTTATATTTTTTCAAGCACCACTGTTTGGCTACATCGTAAATGTTTGCAGGTGTGTAACAATCGTCCGTTGTTTTCTTCGCCTCAAACTTTTCAAGGAAAGCTTGGTAGTCCTCATCATCGTCTGAAAGCTCTCCACGCTCCATCCTTTCCCGGAACTCCTGCTCTCTTTGTTCGTTGGTCATTTCTTCAATTTCGGATTCGTCCAGCTCCGGAAAAGAAAAGTCAAAGTCAAAGTCCGACAGGTCGAGACCGTCCAGCTCATCAGCCAACAGGTCAAAGTCCCAGTCGCTCTCGTTGCTCTTGTTATCCACAAGCCGCAGGGCGTTCACCTGCTCCGGCGTTAGATCATCTACACAGACACAAGGAACTGATTCCATACCAAGTTTCTTCGCTGCAAGGACGCGGCAATGGCCGATGACGATTATGCCGTCCTTATCAACAACGACCGGCTGAACAAAGCCATACTGCCGTATGCTCTCGGCTACGTTGTCGATCTGCCGCTTGTCGTGCTTCTTCGCGTTCTTCGCATACGGCACGATTTCCTTGATTGGGATATTCTTAACGTCCATAACTTTCTCCATCTCCGCCGCCCCCTCCGCTGCGTACGGCTTTCCCGCCTCTCGGCAACGCCCAAAATAAAAAGCCACGCTTTGGCGCTCGGTGATCGTCCGGCGTCTCTGCGTGGCTTTGCTTATTAACATTATACCACGGGTTTTCCGGAATGTCACTGACAGAATACTGACAATTTACCTTCCTCCGTGTCGTGCAATATTGTACCCCTCAAGCGCTCGTGTCGCCTTGCGCCATACCGTTCGCTCATCGCATCCCAACTCATTGCTCAGCCGGTCAACGCCGTCCCTCTGCTTGTCGATGTACAGCACTTCCAGGATTCTCCGTTCCTCGTCTGTCAGCGTGGCAAGGGCTTCCTTTGTCAGCCGCACTTCCGATTCTGCAAAGCGCAGATTGTCGGAAAGAAGATCAATCAGGCAAATGCTGTTGTTCATGCGTTCTTCATACGATGTACCGCCGCCCTGCACCGGGGCCGTCCCCGTGGATGCGCTCTTGATGGAGGTCATGCGGTCGCGTTCCATGTCGATCTCCTCCGGTATGGACTGGATCGCCGCCTCGTTCTTTCGGAGGTTGAAGAGGTCAGCCTTGCATTTCATTTTCCATAGTTCGTTCACTTTATCACCTCGTCATTCAATGTTAAACACGCTGTGCCGCGTTTTTCTTTTTATCGTGTGAATTTATAAGCGCGGATTTCCGAAGCGTTCGCGGCCTCTCTTGCGAGCCTCGTTTGCAGATTTTCAAATTCCGTACTGCTGCATTGCTGCATTTGACGTGAAAGCAAGAGCGTATCGCAGAGCATCTGCGGCGGGGGCGGCGCGGAAACGAAGACCCTAATCCCGTGTCTTGTTCCGCAATACTCGCACACGCTCCCGGTGATCGGAGCTCCACAGTTCGGGCAGTTCATCATGTTTCCCACCCGAACTCGTCCTTTATGGCGTCTCTGACTTCCCAGATGTTGAGGTTCTTGCTGTTCACGCTCTCCCGGATGTTGCGCACCTCGTCGGACATGCGGTTCACGTCCTCCTGCGTAGGATTGAAGCAGGACATCCACGCCCAGACGAAGATCGTCATGGCGATGGACACGGCCTTGTGCATGGATACGTATTTCGGCTTGCGTTTTGATTTACTGCTCATCGGTTCTCCTTTCTCCGTAGCTGCAAAAGTCCATATCTTCAACGACCTGCAATCCACTTACGCCACACCAGAACCAATCACGTATTTTTGATTCTTGCCATGTGTCTTTGTGCTTGCAGTCTTTGCAATGTACGACCGGCTCATACCCCAGCTGCACCGCCATACGCTTAAACTGGCTGCGGGTGGGGCGGTCAATCTCGACCGTCGGAATCTTTTTCATTTCCTCGATTACGAGATCGGAAACGTATATTCCGTTCTGCGGGCTTTCTGCGTCAATTAAGCGCATTTTAATAATCCTCCCAAATGCTTGCTTGTCCAGGAAGAACGCCGTCCTCCATCCACCAGTGGAACACATCTTCGCCGGTCGTTCCCCAGCGCGGGTCATCGGCCTTCCCGCGGGCTTTTCGTGCTTCAAGCATCCGGTCAAACGCTCGAATGTAATTGCGCTGAAAACCAGGCCATCTGGCGAACTCGACGTAACGAAATTTTCCGGCCATTGGGCAACCAACACAACCGACGCGGCAGAAGCCCTCGTTGTAAAGCGGGTTCGTCTCAACCTTTTGATCGGTAAGATAATCCCATACATCCCGATCCGTCCAGTCGATGATGGGATTGCACACTCGCTCGCCTTTCAACTGGCAATTTTCAAAAAGCTGTCGGTCGTCCTCGTTGTCGTTGTTTAGGATTAGGCTTTTCCTCCGGTCGGAAGCCAGCACTTCCAATGTCCCGCGCGTTGCCGCTCTTTTGACAGATTCTGCCCACCGGACACCTGTAACGACAAATCGTCCTTTGCCTGCCGTTTCTTTAAATACAGCGCAGCAGTATCGTGCAACTCGCATCGGCGGAATGAGCTTCTTCGGTATCAAATCCCACATCGAAGTGCGTTTGCCTTGGTATGTTGGAAGACGTATTGTGTACTCAACGCCCTTTGCCTCGTACTCTTTGGCGCGTTTTCGCACATGATATACCGTCTCTGGCGCGTCCGCTGTCGTATGGGAATGGCATATTTCAAACGGGATTCCGGCATTTTCGGCAAGCTTGCAGATTACTGCGCTATCTTTGCCGCCGCTGTCGGTCAGCAGTAGCGGCTGCTTATACAGTTTCAACGACATTTGCGATGCAAGACGCAGGCGCTCCATTGCGGTCTGTTCCAAATCTGTCATTGCCATTCGTTACACCCCCCATTCCACCGCCACACACAGCGGGGACATTTGCCGTAGCAGGGTTTATGCATCGCTGTCACCCCATTCGTTTTCTTCGATTTGAACTACAGTCCCGTTCCGCAGATTGGACGTGCCGATGCATTCTGCTACAAGTTTGTAACAGTCATCGTGGTTAAGCAGCAGCGACAGGGTTGCCCCTAGCGACACCCATTTCCCGTGCTGTGCAACTGGCGCATATTGGTTGCACTCTGCACAAGGATGATTATCAACCGCTCGACAAACGGGGTAATGATCGCAGCTTGGGCAGATGCTTTCTGCTTCTGCCTTGATTGTCTGGTGGATATCAATCATTTTCTTCGCCCTCCGCTCTCCATCCGTCCATAACCGCACCGCAATGAGGGCAGTAGGACGTTCGGATTGTCATCGCCTCCGAACTTCATAAAGCATCCCCAAAAGGTGCCCATCTTTTTGCCTGAGCGGTGGCCAAACAGCGGACGTTCTCCGATAGCGTCCCACACTTTTGCAGCCGGGATCTCGTGTTCGCTCCACTTAAAGATCAGAACCCCATCCGGTTTTAAAACGCGCATACACTCCTTGAATCCGTCATGAAGCATCTGTGGCCAATCCTTGCCGAGCTTCCCGTATTTCTTGAATGTCCAGCTATTTTCACCGACATGAGACAGATGCGGTGGATCAAACACGACAAGCGAAAATGAGTTGTTTGGGAACGGAAGGTCCGTAAAGTCCGCCACCACATCGGGATGTACGATGCATTTTCTTTCGCTGTCATGCTGAGTTGATTTCCAAATGCCAGTATATTCCTCGTCTCTTCGGTCACAATAGACAGCCGCAGGATGCTGCTTGTCAAACCAGATCGTTCGGCTTCCACAAGTTACATCGAGAATTTTCTTATCCATTGTCTTCTCCTCCGTCCGTTCGCACTTCTTTTTCAAGAATTGCGTCGATAACTTCAATAGCGTCGAGAATGCCGCAGTTTTCGCTTTTGTCGTGGTCAAATATAGAGCCCTCGATGAAGCCTAACATGCGCTGAATCGTTGAAAAGTCTTTGTGTGTCATGGCGTTTTCCCCTCATAGTTGTCTTTAATGCCGTGATTTCTCCGGCAGCAGGAGCACTTCTGGTGACGCTTGCCGAGCCATTTGCAGTTGTCGCAGGAAAGTGCGTCCTCTTCGAGCATCCGCAGCCAGTCACAGTCTGCCGGTTCGCAAGGATCGTCTGGGTAGAGCTCGTTGCATAATTCGCAGATGATCGTCCGCGCTGTTTTAATTTTCGTGTACTCAGCCATTGTCATCCCTCCTCAAATAGCGCTTTGTACGCCGCCATCAAGTTTTCATCGTCTGTCTGAAATTCCGTGCAGCAGTTCCAGACCTTGGTTTTTCCGTTCTTATCTACCAGACGGACGATTTTTTCAGACGGGAACGCTTCACCAAATCGGGCATATTCCATGGCGTCCCAAATCGGACAGCCGCCATTTTCCGGGAACTCAGGGAATCCGTCATCCTCTCGGGTTTTCCCTTTGCTGCATCGTTGGCAAAAATTGTAAAGAAAAATTTCGTATTCTGTGCCGCTGCTAAACCGCGTAGATGGTTCTATTGTCATAATTCATTCTCCCTCCCATACCGGTCGGCTGTTCTTCCACTTGCGCCAGCGGATAAAGCGCCACCGGGGCGGCTCGCTGTCCAGCCACTTGTTGAAATGCGCGATAAACTCAAGGCGCAGATTGTACCGGCGCTTCTTTTCCTGTTTTTCGTTCACGATGTCAGCTCCTTTTCGTATTTGCAGAATGTCATGTCGCAGTCCTTCCTGTCCGCGCACACGCTGCATCCGTGCGCTTTGGAAAAGCGGAAAAACT
>ERZ791729.767-NODE-767-length-13831-cov-2.777003_pt1 | contig 13831 bp, 6 predicted proteins | sample MGYA00510043_ERZ791729 | MGnify/ENA primary metagenome ERZ791729 (study PRJEB30046, sample SAMN00715149) | human gut metagenome | study: EMG produced TPA metagenomics assembly of the A metagenome-wide association study of gut microbiota in type 2... | reverse complement strand
ATTCGCATTCGCATAGCTGTACCCGCGATAGACCACACGGACTGTGGCGGTACTTATCCAGTACTTATCGGTATAGTAGGTAGAAGACGATCCGTTCAGATTACCCACCGGAACCAGGTCCATATACTTGCCATGTGCCACACCTGTTGTCCATTGGTCACTGGCCGTTTTGCCCTGCACCATACGGATACTGCCGTCAGGCATCCAAATGCGCCATTTGCCCTGGTTGCCGCTGTCATTCGGCAGATCCACGCCGTCCATCATGTCATACTTGTTGCCGTAGATGTCCTCGTAGCCCAGGCAGCAGATATTGTTCACCTGCACCACGGTCGCTTGTCCGTATTCGTCCCGGCTCTTATACCAGGCATACTGATGCACCAGGCCGTCAATCAGCAAATTCGTGATTTTGTTGTTGATGACATACGCCTCGTCATAGCCGATGGTATCTGTCATTCCATGGTCGGCCGTTCCACCCGTTGTCCGGTTGTTGTTATGCTGACCGGCACCGCATTGTTCCTGCATGTCCCTACGCCCGTACTTTGCATAGCTCAGGTTCGCGATGCGGCTGTGCATCAGCGCATCTATCTGCTGCATGCCACGCTGCTGGCTGTAATAGTGGAAGTCCGTCCAGGTCATGCTTGCCGTGGTCGAAGCTCCGGTTATGCAGGCACGCAACTTGCTGCCCACTACAGAACTGCCCACAACGGCACACAGATGTTCCTCATTGGCCACCCAATCCGGTTCCATGTCCTCTATCTTGTCGCTGTGGCTCAGTACCACGCAGTCAAACTCTACCGTGTTCAGAATGGAGAAATGCAGGGCTGTAGCACGTTCCGGAACGTCTGCTATCAGATACATGCCGGCTTCAAATTTCAAGCCGATGGTCGGCACCACAATACTCTTCAGGATGTTTCCCTCCGCATCAGCAAACACACTGCCGATAAGCCCTGTTCCTGGAACGCTCGGGAAGCGGACACGTCTGTAACCCGACACGTCCACTTTGCACACGGAATAAGCCTTGTCCGTCGTATAGGATTCCATCAGCGTGGGCTTGCCGCTCATGATCTTGCGTTCACCCAGCCAGCCGCCCTGTGTCTCCTTGATGGCATCCAGTGTCAGTACCGTCGCGTCCGGAATCGGGGGCATTTCGTCCTCCGGATAACTGCTGTAGCAGGCGTACTTCTTGTTGTTCAAATAATCGTTGATGCCTTTGCTCCAGTAAAACGGCTCATACATCATCCAGTCTCCCTCGCTGCCGTCCAGCTTCGCCACCGTACAGTCGTTCATGTCCTCCGCATCGGCATAGAAGTTCGAGCTTTCGTCATGCAGGGGGAAATAGGTCATCTCCCCGTCCGGGTTGTTCACTTCCACCTGCTGCCCGGCTATCTCCACCTTCCGGCTCGTAGGCATCCTGGTCACCTTGGCCAGTACGCGGTGGCGCTTGGACAGGATGGCATTCACATGCCCGCTCATTTTGTACGCATTCCCGAACTTGTATCCGGTCTTGTTGTCCAGGTTTGAAATATTGGCATCGTCGGCCACGCTGTCGTCAAACTCGATCATCGTATAGGGCGGCTGCTTGATGGTCAGTTCCGGATAACGGGCGGCATACTTCTCCAGTTCCTCATCGGCCAGATACTTCGTCAGGGTCAGCTTGCCCCTCAGTCCCGAATGCCGGTCATCCACGGCACCCGTCTGCGTATACGTTCCGTAGTCGTAATACTTCTTCAGCAGGGTTCCGTCGTCTTCCCGGTCTATCTCCAGCACGAAGCGCTCCAGCTTGCCGCTGCCGTTCAGTCTGGCCTGATGCAGGCGTTCCAGCATAGCGAACCCGTCGATGCCGGGGCAGTTGGTGTAGCGGTAGCCCCGCACATTATTGATGCCTTCCAGTATCAGGCCACTATCGGACAGCTTGGTCAGATATTCCAGGAACAGTTCCTCAATCGTGTCCGGCAGGCATAACTGCACAACGGGCGCACCGGTGGCCAGTTTCACACGGGTCAGCCCCGTACCCCTCACGTCCAGTTTCTTCAGGCGGCCCTGCCAGCTCAAGTCCAAAGTAGCCACATTCCCGTTGTCCCCGTTCCGGGCCAGCCGGTTGTTCCGCATGTTCACTTCTTCCAAAAGCAGCATGCCGTTCGTCGAAGCCATGAACGAGCCGTTCCGGTAACCGCTGGCTTTCTCCACGCTCATGTCGAGTTTTACCAGTGAGGTCAGCAGACCGAAGTTGAAGCCGATTGCGAACGCATCCTCGTGCCATACCAGCTCCTTGATTTTGGCTGCACCGATAATCTTCAGCGGGTCGTTCTCACCGAAGGCACGGGTCAGCTGCAGGGAATGGAGCACGTCTGCATCCACCACGCCGCTGTCAGCCTGTATACCGTTTGAGGTGGATAATTGCACACGGTAAGGGATGGTCAGCCGGTACTGCATCGGTTTCAGTTTATAAGCCTTGTCCAGCGATGCCGTACTCTGGTAGAACTGGGCACCCAGCGTAGATACATAGCCGTACTCCACCTGCTTCAGGTCGTACCTGCGTTGGATGAAGTAGTTCCGGTGTGCTTTTAACGAACCCTTCAGACCGTAGATTTGCGGATACGTCTGTTTGGCACCGTCAGCACCCACCGGCATTTCGTTCAGGAACGGGTAGATGTATTTGAAGATGCCGGACTTGTTATAGAGGCGTGAGCACCACTTCTTCATCTGTTCGGTATCGAAATGGTCAATGGCTTTCTGGATACTGAAGGCACTCATGAAGCTTGCGCCCCCGTTCCATCCGCTCACCATAATCTCCACAATCATGTCCCAGCAATTGGCCACGATGAGGTTCCACAGCCACGAGTTATGACCCTGCATCACATAAGCCCCGTCGCGCTTGGTCTGACGGTTATCGTTATATTTTCCCGTAAGGAATGACTTGTTGTCTGAACCCAACTGGCAGTCTCCGTCATAATAAGTAATCAACCATTTCACCCCGTCCCAAGTACGGATAAGCATGTTCTTGGCAAGCTGGTCGACACCAAGGTTAAACTGCACGTACAGATAGTAAGCTATCAGATGGGGAAGGTCGAAATACTTCGATGCCTCTTTCTTAAACGTATCGCTCTTCCATTTAGCGGTAGGGAACTTGTCGCCATCATCTTCATAATCTACCCCCTCGAACGCATGCGATTCCATACTGTAAGTCATACTCTTTCCGGCAGGAGTTTCCTTCACACAGCGGTAAACGAAGCTCATCATGCGGTCGGTAGCCTTATACATCTTATCGTACACATCACCCTGCCCCAAGTGGTCTTTCATATTCGGTTCTTCCTCGGCATCACCGCCTCCGTCAGCCCAGAAGGTATCTTTCGGATGGTTGAACTCCAGTCCTCCGTCAAAGTTGTAGTCCATGAAATCCTTATGCTCCGGTTCGGTACTCGGCAACCAGTGGAACAGGCACAGCGGATTGGAGTTGTTCAGCGTCTCGAAGCAGATTGGCAGGTACTGCTTGTGTCCTTCCTCGTCGGCTTCCAGATAGTTCAGCGTGTCGCCCTCGCCCCATTTCTCGCCGCCGATGGTCTCATCCTGCCCGAAGATGGGGTAGCTGTCGCTCTTCTCGTTGTTCATGTTGTACTGGCCGTAATAGGTCAGGTCTTCGTCGGCACTCTTCGCTACGAACAGGTCGCACGGCAGGCCGTCGATGGCCGAACGGTAATCATCCTCCAGCCCGTGGTCTTTGGCGTAACGCTGGGCAGGCGTAAGCAGCCCCATCTCTTTCAGTCCGTCATTGATAAGCTTCGCACCACCGGTATTGGTGGTCATGGACGAGTCCGAGAAGTCGCATTTGGAACATGCCAGCTTCGCGCCTACGGAGTTCCTGCGCAACTTGAAGAGATTTTTTTTGCCGGTAGTTACCACCGGATTCTTCTGCCTGCCGTTTCCGTCAATCTCCCCGTAGCTCAATGTAACCGTCCAGCCGCTTGCCGTCTTCTGGAAGTAGAAACGGAAGTTCTTTCTGGCATAGTTCACGGAAGAAGTACCCTGAATACGGACATATACGTTGGTAAGGATAAAGTCAAGCGTCCTGTCCTCTCCGTTATAGAAACGGACCTCCCTTACCAGCTTGTTGGCCTTTTTGTCGTTCAGCTGGGCCAGTGCATCCACCACGTTCAGCGTGTCGCTCTCGCTCGGAACCTCACTGCCCACGCTGCCCGTGCCTATCAGTACCAGGATCGAGTTCCGGCGCTTCTTCATCAGCCCCATCAGCTTCTCCATGCTCACCGTGTCTCCTTCGTTCAGCACGCGGTTGTCCTCATCCAGCGAGCGCACGCCCGGTTCCCCGTCGGCATCCTCCAGGTGGTTGCGGTCCACGATGTAGTTGTTCAGCACCTCATCCGAGGTCAGCGCCTTGTTATAGATACGCACGCTCTTCACGTTCAGGTCGGCACCTGCCGACTTAAATTCCAGCTGGCTCTGAATGTCAAAATTCACCTTGTCGAGCCACTTGGAAGCAGCCGACTCTTCACCGTTCACATAGAAACCGATCAGCGTGCGCTGTTCATTGGTCTGCACGTTCGGATAGAACACGTAGGTAATGCGGATGTTCGTGCCCGGCTGGAACTTCGTACCCACCGAGTCCTCATAGCGCAGCACCTGTCCGGCATCCATCGCCTCGGTCACCACTCCGGTCAGGAACTTGGCCTCTTCCGGGGTCACAATCAGCCCGTACCGGTTCCCGTTGTCCAGCTGCCCCAGGCAGGTGATCAGCTCCGCATCCGTGTCCGTCACGTTGGCCGTGCTGTATTCTATCTCAAGTGTCATGCCCACATCACGAATAGCAAAGCCTTCGGGTTTGTCCGCCTCGTTGAAGGGGCGGTACCCGCCGTCAGCGGTCAGGGTCATACCTGCACCACCGGCCAGCAGCAGGCGGTCCTTATGCCAGCCGCTACCGGCACCGTATTCGTTCACGCTCCACAGCACGTCCCGGAACTCCATGCGCTTGTCACCGCTCACCCAGCTTGCCGGGTTGTTTTCCGTGTTGCTTCGCCCGAAGGCGTCAAACGTACACACGGCATCCGGTGCCAGCGTGGCTTCAATGTCCGGGTGCGATGTGGTGTTCACCTGCACCTCAAGCACGGCATCGCCGCACGACACACGGTAGTCCAGCGGTTCCACGTTCACGTTCGTCCGTCCGTAGCTGCCGGTCTCACCGCGCTGCAGCAGGTCTTCCTTCACCACGCTGCCCCGGTCGGTCACTTTCACACGGGCCGTGTACGCATCGCGGTCATAGCCGGCATACGTGAAGTTCCATGCCGTGAACTGCTCTGCCTCCAGCACCGGATGTTTCCAGTCGCGTTGGAACCCCGCTGCCCGGTGGCTGAACATCAGGCCGGCATACGCTGTCACACCGCCTCCTGCCTTCAGCAGCGTAATGTAATGCACCCGGCTCACCACACCGGAGTTCTCATGCTGCGCGTAGGCTTCCACCACGTTCGTACCCTCCTGCATCTGAGCCAGTGGGATGGTCACGTTCTTCTGCTGCACACCGCTGCCGGCCGAAAGACCGAGGGTAAAGGCCTGCCCGCCGTTGATGCGGTAGTAGATGTTCTTCTCCCCGCTCGTGCCCTTGGCAGTAAAGGGGATGTTCACGTCATTTTTATATCCCCCGTCGGCCAGCCCGTTGCCCGCCGAGTAGCTGGTCTCCAGCTCCATGGCCACCATGGTCACCTTGGCCGTGGCCGTCTTCATCAGTGTGCCGCCCTGGTAGGTTGCCTGCGCTTCCACCTGCACGGTATAGGCGGTGGCATCCTTCAGGTAGGGCGAAGCGTCAAAGGTATAAGCCTGTCCGGCTGTCACGCCCACAAACTCTGCATCCTGGAACTCACTGATCACGGTCGAACCGCGTTTCACAATCACGCGGGCTTTCAGGTCGCTGTAGCCGTCCACCGTACCGCCACCGGCAGTACCCACGCCCACAGAGTATTTCACCACAAAACCGCTTCCCAGTGCCAGGTACTGCTGCGAGGGAAGTCCCGCGCCGCCGCTGTCCGTCAGGTCAATGTACAACACCACCTTGTCGTCGTCGGTGTACTTCGAGAAGCGCACCTCCTTCGAGCTCTCGCCGCCCTGGTTATCCTTCTGCTTCACGGTCATCACATATTGAGTGCCGTCCTCGCTGTCCTGCACATCCACGTCCGTCACCGTACCCACCATTGCATCAAACACCGTTCCGGATGTAGGGGGCTTCGTCTCGCCGCTCACCAGTTCCTCGGTAGGGGTACGGTTTGACAGTTCCTTCTTCAGAAACGCTTCTACATCGTCCCCGTCATAGGCATGATAGGTGCCGTCCGGCTGTTTCTGGTTCCATGGTGTTTCAAGATTCATCGGATGTTCAGTCGCATTGATGATTCCGCTTATTTTCCTTTTTGCCATAATACTGTCCTTTTATAATAATCATTCATTTATCAGTTTTACTGCTACCGTTCCATGCGTCCGACCCGTTCCACGGCTCGTCGCCTTTCCAGTATCCAAGTCCGAAACAGCTGCTGATTGCGGACCATACCAGCCTTGCCCCGGCATAGACAGCCGACAGGGCACGTTTTCCCACATACGCAGCCGTTATTTCCTTACCGCCTATGGTTATCATCGTCAATCCTCCTCATAAATCAGATACAGCGTATTCGCATCCTTGTCCTGCAGTGCCTCGTAAGCTTCCCCGCTCATCACCTCATGCCGGTAGGCCAGCAGTCTCAGGCCGCCTCCCGTTCCGGTATATACGGCATCGCCCAACAGGTAGAGCTTGTCCGGCAGGATGGCTGTCCGGTCAGCATTCATGAACATGCCGGCAGGAGGCACACCCGCCACGTCCCAGTCCCCGTACAGGGTGGAATCCATGTGGTAGGCGAACTTCCCGGCATCCGCCACATACACCACGCTGCCGCCCGGTTTGGTACTCTTGTCAGGTAAAACATTGCCTGTTTCCATCCATGAGGAAAAGCGTGCGGTAGCTCCGCCGACGGCTGCTGCCGTAGTCTGTTCCACCTTGGCAGCGGCATTTTCTGCCTTGGCTGCCGCTTCGTTGGCCTTGGTGGCCGCTTCTGTCGCGGCCTGGGTCTTTTCCTCCAGTCCGGCTACGGCTCCTTCCGCTTTCTTGGCGGCAGCCTCGGCACGGGCGGCGGCATCGTGTACAACGTGGAGGAGCTGCGCCAGGTGGTTCCCCGCGGCCTGGCCGCCTCCCTGATCAACCAGGTGCTGGTGGAGGAATGCGTGCTGGGGTGGGAAGAACTGGAACTGGAAGTCGTACGCGACGCCAAGGGCCAGAAAATCACCGTCTGCTTCATTGAAAACGTGGACCCCATGGGCGTGCACACCGGGGACAGCTTCTGCGTGGCCCCCATGCTGACCGTTCCGCAGGACGTGCAGGACAGGCTTCAGGACTACTCCTACCGCATTCTGGACGCCATCGGCGTCACGGGCGGCACGAACGTGCAGTTCGCGCACAACCGGGAGGACAACCGCATCATCGTCATTGAAATCAATCCCCGCACGTCCCGCTCCTCCGCCCTTGCCTCCAAGGCCACCGGCTTCCCCATCGCCTCCGTATCCACCAAGCTGGCCTCCGGCATCACGATGGACGAGCTGCCCTACTGGCGCAAGGGTTCCCTGGAAAAATACGAGCCTTACGGCGACTACGTAGTCGTCAAATTCGCCCGCTGGGCCTTTGAAAAGTTCCCGAAGGCAGCCGACAAGCTGGGCACCCAGATGAAGGCCGTGGGGGAAGTAATGAGCATCGGCCAGAACTTCAAGGAAGCCTTCCAGAAGGCCGTGCGCTCCCTGGAAATCGGCCGCGCCGGGCTGGGCCGCGTGAAGAAGCTGGAAGCCCTCACTACGCCGGAACTGCGTGAAAAGATCACATACGGCAACAGCGAACGCTTCTTCCAGATTTACGAACTCCTGCGCCGCGGCGTGACCGTGGAGGAAATCGTGAAGCTGACCCGCATCACTCCCTACTTCATTGAACAAATGAAGGAGCTTGCGGACTTTGACTTCTCCCTGGACGGGCAGGCCTGGAATTCCCTTCCCGCGGAAACCCTGCGCCAGGCCAAGAAGATGGGCTTCTCCGACAAGTACCTGGCCCAGATTTTCGACGTGCCTGAAAAGGCCGTCCGCACCCGCCGCCAGGAAAACGGCATCACGGCTACTTACCGCATCGTGCCCGTCAGCGGCGTGGAACACGCGGAATACTACTATTCCACCTACAGCGGCGCGAAGGATGAAGTGCCCGTGAACGACAAGAAGAAGATCATGATCCTGGGCGGCGGTCCCAACCGCATCGGCCAGGGCATCGAGTTTGACTACACCTGCGTGCACGCCGCCTTCACCCTGCGCGACAACGGGTATGAATCCATCATGGTGAACTGCAACCCGGAAACGGTTTCCACGGACTTTGACACGGCCAACAAGCTGTACTTTGAACCCGTGACCGTGGAAGACGTGCTGGCTATTTACGAGAAGGAAAAGCCGGAAGGCGTCATCGTCCAGTTCGGCGGCCAGACCCCGCTCAACATCGCCCAGGCCCTCAAGGATGCCGGCGTGAAGATCATGGGCACCCAGCCGGAAGGCATCCGCCTGGCGGAAGACCGAGAATATTTCCGCGAACGCATGATCGCCCTGAACATCCGCCAGCCGGAAAGCGGCACCGCCCGTTCCCTGGAGGAAGCCGTGGAACTGGGCCGCCGGATCGGCTACCCGGTCATGGTGCGCCCCTCCTTCGTGCTGGGCGGCCGAGGCATGGAAGTCATTTACGATGAAGAAAACCTGAAGCGCTACGGCGTGGAGGCCATCCAGGTCAGCCCGGAATACCCCATGCTGATCGACCGCTTCCTGGACAACGCCATTGAAGCGGAAGTGGACGCGCTGGCCGACGGCACGGACACCTTCGTGGCCACCGTGATGGAACACATTGAGCTGGCCGGCATCCACTCCGGGGACTCCGCCTGCGCCATTCCTCCCGTGACCATCGCCCCCAAGCACGTCCGCACTATTGAGGAACACGCCGCCAAGATCGCCAAGGACTTCCAGGTGAAGGGCATCCTGAACGTGCAGTTCGCCATCTGCGATGACGAGGTGTACATCATTGAAGCCAACCCCCGCGCCTCCCGCACGGTGCCCATCGTCTCCAAGGTCACGGGCATCTCCATGGCGCGCCACGCCACGGAAATCATGCTGGGCAAGAAGCTCAAGGACCTGGGGCTGAAGCCGCGCGCCTGCCGCTTTATCGGCGTGAAGGAAGCCGTCTTCCCGTTCAACATGTTCCCGGAAGTGGACCCCGTCCTGGGACCGGAAATGCGCGCCACGGGTGAAGTCATGGGCATTGCGGACAACTTCGGCATGGCCTACTACAAGGCCCAGGAAGCCGCAGGCTGCATCCTGCCCACCTCCGGCAAGGTGCTCGTCACCGTCTCCGACCGTGACAAGAAGTTCATTGAACCCATCGCCCGGGACCTCATCTCCCTGGGCTTCAAGATCGTCTCCACCGGAGGCACCGCGGAATACCTGCGCGGCCAGGGCGTGGAAACGGAAGTGGTCAACAAGCTGCATGAAGGCCGCCCGAACCTGGGCGACATGATCACCAACAAGCAGATTGACCTGATCATCAACACTCCGGTGGACCGCACCAGCATGATTGACGACTCCTTCATCCGCATGCAGTCCATCCAGAAGAAGATTCCGTACATGACCACCATCGCCGCCGCCAGGGCCACGGTGGAGGGCATCCGCTCCGCACAGCACGTGAAGGTGTCCCCCCGCTCTCTCCAGGAATATCATTCCTGAACGCGGACGGCGCCAGCCATTTAAAAGGAATGCCCCGCATGCGTTTCCGGCATGCGGGGCATTTAATTATCCGTCCGGGCCGGAGGAGGGATGTGAAATTCAACCAGCGCCTGTTTCCGGCCCCTTTTCAGCCACACCGCCTCCGGAGAATCACGCTTCCGCTATTTCCGCACAGATCAGCGTGGCGTTATCCTGGTTGGGCGCGCCGTCACGGTTGATGCCTTCCAGCACGGACCGCACCAATTCCTCCGCGGACAGCATGGACAAGTACCGCATCCCCGCCGGGCCCAGGGAGTCCAGATAAGGCCCCACTCCGTCGCTGGCGACCAGAAGGCGGTCCCCGGGAACCAGAGGGAAGCACTCTTCCCGCAGATCCACCAAAGGCACTTCCCTCCCCATCAGGGCGGAGGTCAGGGAATGGCGGGAAGGATGGCTCAAGGCCTCCTCCCGGCTGATGGAACCTTCATCCGCCATGCGTTCCAGCTCCGCGGAATACTGGTGCAGGTCATTAAGCAGAAACATTTTTTCCTCCCGGATGAGCAGCAGAAGGGAATCTCCCACGCTAACCCAGCGCAGCCCTTCCGGCCCTATCCAGGCCGCTACCAGCGTCGTGCCCATCTCGTCATCCTTCCCCCTCTTCTTCCGGACCGTACGCACCTGTTCATTGGCGGCGGTCACTGCGTCTTTCATCCTCTTGCCGGGAGACCGGTTTTCCCGCTCAAACGCCTGGGAAAAACCTTCTATAGCCGCGCGGCTGGCCAGCTCCCCTCCGGTATAGCCCCCCATGCCGTCCGCCAGGACCAGCACCAGGGCGTCATCCCCGGCCAGGATGGAAAAGGAATCCTGCTGATTGCTGCGGGCGCCCAGAATCTGGTCCCCATGCAATCCGGAAACCATAAAAGGTTCTTGGGAAAAAGGCTGCTGCGTCATGGCGGTGAGCTATCATAGCACGGCAGGGCCGCCGGGATAAAGCAAGAATAACGTGAGAGAAGAAGCCATGTCTGCATCCCGGGATGATTTTTCCGGAGTCGGAAAAGCAAATATCAATGCGGGGCCGTAGAAATCCGGACGACACGTGCCCGGAAGAAACATTCAGGCCCGGAATTGGCGCGGAAAGACAATCGTTGAATGCCGTACCCCGCCAGGGCGCTCATCACCCTACGGAGCATCGTACAAGGGTCCGTTCTCTTCTCAAGAATGAAGCGGGAAGTTCTTTTATACTGGGGGCAGGAGAAATCTTCCTCTACCGTTTCTATTATGAGCCTTCATTCATCCCTTCCTCCCATCGTCTGGGAGCTCTCCGGAGATCCCTGCGAAACACAGGAGAAAGCCCTTTCCGGCATCAAAAACGATACGGAGGCCTTCATCATCTGCAGCCGCGGAGACGAGTTCCTCCAGACCACATGCAACGGTCCGGAAAACTACCATTGCGAAATCCCGTTCGTCAACGGGAAGAACAGGGAACTTTACATGACTCCCAAAGCCCTGGATTACTCCCAGCTTCATGACCTTTTCTCCCGCTACGCGGCAGGGGAGAATCTTTCCCGCCTCAACAGGGAGTGGACTCTTGACGTGAACAAAACCCGCTATATTCCCACCATCATTGTTGTTCTGGCAATCATCGCCGTCCTTGCCGCCATCATCTTTCAATCCATGAACTGAAAGAGAGCTTTCCTTTTTTCATTGCCGGACATTTCCGGGATATTCCGGCAGAAGGGCCGTTGCGGTTCCGGGCTTCCGCCGGAAGAACATCGCACTGGATGGAGGCCAAGGAAACAACCGGCAAAGGAACGCGTGAACATCCTTTTCCGGATGCAGTGCATGAACGGTGCGTCCTCAGCAGGCCCCTAAATACACCACGGTTTCATTCGGAACCGTAACACGGCCTCCCGTCTCAAACCGGTCAAACAGCCCGTTAAGGGCGTCCAGCCAGGGGGAATGGCCCTCATCCTTTTCCGTCAGGGCATAGGAGGCGGACATCATGCGGCGGAGATACTGGTCCCGCGTATAGGACAGATCATTCGGAAAGCGGAATACCCGGAAGCGGTGGTCGAAAAACTCGCCGATTCTGTCCGTCAAGTCGGCCAGACCCCCGCTGAATCCATAAAAACGCGGGCAGTAAAGACGATGGATGTTCCCTTCCTCCCGGACAATGGGGCCGTCTTCCACCCTGGAATTCCAGATCAGGGCTATCCTGCCCTCCGCGGCCAGAATACGGCGGCATTCCCGCTTGAACGCGGCGGCGTCAAACCAGTGGAACGCCTGCGCCGCCGTTACCAGGTCCACGGAAGCACCGGGAAGCAGGGTATGCTCTGCCGTACCCGGCACGGAATGGAAGCGGTGGAAACCCTTCAGCACCTTCTCCGCCTCCCTCCGCATGTCATCGTTAGGCTCCACGCCGTACACGGTCCAGCCATGCTCCAGCATGACGCGGGACAGGATGCCTGTTCCGGAACCTATATCCGCCATTCGGAGATTCTCCCGGCGGGTTTCCCGCGTCAGAAGCTCAACAACGGCGGCGGGATAACCGGGCCTGCCCTGAACGTAGGCCCCGGCTTTTCCGGTAAATCGGTCAGTATTATTCATCGGGCTTTGTGAGATGGTTTACTCCTTTTCTCCCGTTTTTCCAGCTTCAATGCTGTTCCCGGAGCATGAAAAGCCGCCGCACCGCGGGATTTCAGGAAAAAGGCATAAGAGCCGCTCCCGCCGCCCGGCCCGTTGAAGGCAGCCGGGTGGAATACCTTTTCCTGCCGCTTCCTCATCCTCCCGGCAGACGGGCGGGATGCAGTCCCCACTGATGGCTTTACAAGTCTTTCACGAGCTTTTAGTATCCGGATCAGGCCCGCTTCTCCCGGATTGCGTCCTGATTACGGGAAAACGACCATCTGCGGGCTCCATTTTCCAGACTGCGCCGCCCATGTTCGGATATTACAGACTTGCCTCCGCCGTCCCCCAGCTCCGCGTGGCTGATGTGGATTACAACGTCGACCAGCTCATGGACGGATTCCGGAAGGCTGCGGAACAGAAAGCTGCTGCCGTCGTCTTTCCGGAGCTGAGCATCACGGGCTACTCCTGCGGAGACCTCTTCTTCCAGCCGCGCCTGCGGGAGGCGGCCCTGGACGGCCTGCGCCGCTTTGCGGAAGCCACGGAAGACTCAGGCACCATTGCCGTGGCGGGCCTGCCCTTCCTGCATGAAGATGCCCTGTACAACACGGCGGCGGTCATCCAGTCCGGCAGAGTGCTGGCGCTGGTCCCCAAAACCGTGCTCCCCAACTACCGGGAATTCTACGAAAAGCGGCAGTTTACCTCCGGCAGGGAGCTGGGAACAGAGACGAAGGAGGCCAAAGTCAATGGGGCATATATTCCGTTCGGAACGGAAATCATCTTCCACGATGCAGCCTCCTCCTTCAGCTTCGGCGTGGAAATATGCGAAGACCTGTGGAGCGTCATTCCCCCCAGCTCCGGACTGGCCCTTCAGGGAGCCAGGGCCATATTCAACCCCTCCGCGGGAACGGAACTCACGGGCAAGGCCGCGTACAGGAGGGAACTGGTCAAGCAGCAGAGCGGCAGGTGCCTTTGCGCCTATGTCCTTTCCTCCGCAGGCGTGCATGAATCCACCACGGACACCGTATTCGGCGGGCATTCCCTCATTGCGGACAACGGCAGGCTGGCGGCGGAAGGCGAACGGTTCGGCAGGGAAAGCTCCCTCATCCTTGCAGACGTGGACTTTGAACGGCTGGCGGCGGCGCGCCTCTCCGAAAGCTCCTTCAATGACAGCAAATCCCTTTCCCCTGCCGGAAATGCCCTTCATCTGACGCTGCCGGCGGAAGTTCCCGCCCCCCCCGGTCTGGAATACGCCTTTAATCCGGCGCGGCCATTTCTGCCCTCCCCCGCACACCGCCCGGAACGGTGCGAAGAAATCATCGCCATCCAGACAGCGGGACTGGCTAAAAGAATGGAGCACACCGATGCACGGCGGCTTGTCATCGGCATCTCCGGCGGTCTGGACTCCACG
>ERZ791729.765-NODE-765-length-13843-cov-2.657021_pt1 | contig 13843 bp, 9 predicted proteins | sample MGYA00510043_ERZ791729 | MGnify/ENA primary metagenome ERZ791729 (study PRJEB30046, sample SAMN00715149) | human gut metagenome | study: EMG produced TPA metagenomics assembly of the A metagenome-wide association study of gut microbiota in type 2... | reverse complement strand
GTTAATAACTTCTTCAACAGAAGAATTTTTCACCCTATCTATTAACCCTGATAAATTAATATCTTCAGGGCCAATACCTTCTAAAGGAGAAATAAGACCTCCAAGAACATGATATCGTCCATTATAATTTCCTATCTTTTCAAATAAAACAATATCTTTAGGCTTTTCAACGACAAAGATTGTATTATTGTTTCTAGATTCATCAGAACAAATATAACAAATATCTCTATCTGTAATATTATTACAAATAGGACATTTTTTAAGTTTTTCATTAATATCAATTAAAGATTGAGAAAAATCAAGCAAACTATCAGAAGAAAAATTCATAATAGAAAAAGCCATTCTCTCTGCACTTTTTTCACCAACGCCAGGCAACTTTTTTAATGAATCTATTAATTTTCTAACACACTCCGGATACATATTACATCAACCCAGATAAACCTTGACCATATTTACCAAGTTTTGCTTCTTTATCAGCTTCAGCCTTCCTACAAGCATCATTAAAAGCTAACATAATCATGTCTTCCAACATTTCTTTATCAAGTGAAGAAAGATCTTCCTCAATATTTATATTAATACTAACAACTTCTTTCTTTCCATTCAAAACAACATGAACTAAAGAAGAATTACCTTCATAAGTACTACTTTCTATTTCTTTTTGTGTTTTTTGCAATTGAGCTTGCATTTTTTGTGCTTCTTGCATTAATTTTTGCATATTCATAATATCTCTTCCTCTCTCATTTATATTCTATAACATCTTCCCCAATTAAATCAATCAATTTATCAATTTTATTAGAATCAGAGTAGAAGGAGTGATAATACAATATGAAGCGATTTACATCATTAATATATACCATAAAAGAGCATTTTCGTTTAAAGCTGATTATCTGCTTTATCATCTGCGCCTTACTTCCTCTTCTAATATTAGGAACAATTTCATACAAAATTTCATATTCCATGGCGCGAAGCAACATCTTAAAAGAAAACAGAGCTGTCTGCGAAAAGTCTCAAAGCCAGCTTGAAAATAGAATGAACCAGATAGAAAATCTGGCTGATTCTATTAATTTAAATTTATGCAGCTTATATAGTACTCCGGAAATGCCTCTGTCAAAATATATTGACACCTTTTCCTCTGTAAAAAACAATATTACATCAATGGCCGATAATTTTAATCTGTATCATATTAATGTTTTTCTGCCCGATAACAGCTTTGTCTCTGATGAAGGACTTACCTTCTGTGCCTTATCAGATATCAAAAATTATAATGTAAAACTAAGCGATTTTTCAAATCAAGGAATCTCTTCCAAATGGATTTTCCGCAAGGATGTCAGCTTTCCATATATGGTAAGCAAAAACGAAAATCCGTCCGGCGTGCTCTCCCGCTATAGATTTGCCCGGATTAATTCCAGGGACTACTGTTTCGCCATCCATATAACAAGCGATGAACTTAGCAGCTATCTGAATCAATTTTTACCGGACAATCCTTCCATATCCTATATAGTAGATACAGAAGGCATTATAGTGTCAAGCACCGATAAAAATCAAATCGGCACTGCGATATCAAGTAATAAGCTTGATAGAATTACCCAGAATACAAATTCTGCCCATTTTTCATATGATAAAAATGAGATAATTTCTGTTCCCGTAAACAATACTCTGTTTCTTGTTACAGAAACACCTGATTATTACATTAGACAAGGCTCGTTCATTCTTGTAGAAGTGATTTTCATATGCTTCCTTATCATCGTTCCTTTGACCATGTTCTCAATTATCTGGGTAGGTGACCAGATGACGAATAAGGTCAATCGACTGTCTCATGCCATGTCGGAAATCAATATGGACAATGTCATAGATACCACTCAGATAGACAGTCTGGTTCCGGCTGTCTCTACACATTTAGATGAAATAGATACACTGACTCTCACCTGCTCCAATATGATTTCAGAGCTGAATTGCAGTTTTGAAAATAATCTGAACCTGAAAATACAGGAGGAAAAACTCAATTATCAATTACTGCAATCACAGATAAATCCTCACTTTCTATATAATATTCTTGCTTCGGTCCAGAATTTATTATCGCTTGGCGAGATTGACAAGGCTGACAAAATGCTTTCTGATTTATCTCGTTTTTACAGAGGTCTGCTGCGCACCTCAAACGATCTGATTCCTATAAAAAAGGAATTGGAGATTGCACAGCTATATATGCAGATGGAGGCTCTGTGTAAGGATAACCTGTTTGACTGGGATATTGAGATGGAAGAAGGAATAGAAAACTTCCTTATTTGTAAATTCACATTACAGCCTATATTGGAAAATTCTATTCAGCACGGACTTAAGGGAAATGGCATTCATATGCATATCCATATTTCCATTACATATGATGATGACATGATAGATATTATGATTTCAGACGATGGTATTGGTATGTCAGCAGACAAGCTGAACGAGCTCAGGGAAGGTCTTGCTTCCAAACAGATTCATTATGAGAAGCATTTTGGCATAAGCAATATCAATTCACGTATATGTTCATCCTTGCAAGGTCATGGCACGCTTGAAATCAAAAGTATCATAGATTCCGGAACAACTATTATTATAAGAATACCACAATTACTGGAGGATTACTGATGTACAAAATTATGATTATAGATGACAACCATATATCTGTTGATGGTATTTGCCACAACATTGACTGGTACGCTTTAAATGCGCAGGTCACCTGCAAGGCCTACGATGGTCAGCAGGCTCTTGACTATCTGGAGAAAAACGCAGTGGATTTAATCATTTCCGATATTGAAATGCCACAATTAAATGGCTTATCTCTTGCCCAAAAGGCTCTTGAAATCAATTCCTCTATCAAAATAATACTGATCAGTGCATTTGATAAATTCGAATACGCTAAACAGGCCATACGGCTCGGAGCGTTTGACTACATTGAAAAACCTCTCGATTATTCTTATCTGGCGGAAATCATAAAGAATGCTCTTGATATGCTTGATAAAGAGCAGAAGAACCTTGAAATACTCAAAAACAGCCGTCCTGTTATGGTTGACAATTTTTTTCACCAGCTTTTACAAACCTCCAGCGATGAAGCACGCTATGCCCTTTCACATTACGCGGACTATCTTCAATTAGAGCTTAACTACGATTTTTTTCAGGCCATCGTTATCAGAATACAAAACGCATCAGAGATAAAAGAAAGCTATGGTATTGAAGAATACCACATCAGGCTTATGAGCCTGTCCGATACACTAAAGGAACGTTTTAGAAAGTATTTTCCACTGGTTCACACTCTGTCAACCTTTGATGAAATTGTTCTGTTAATCGGCAGCAATCCCTCCAACAGGAAAAGCTTCTATAATGTATCCTATGACCTATTGACTGAGCTGATACAGCTTTACAAAAACAGCTTTTTTGAATTGAATATAGGAATCGGTAACCTCGTCAAAGACCTGTGGGCTTTGTCAGCATCATATTCCAATGCCTTAAAATCTCTCGAATATCGGTTTTTCTTTCCGCAGAAAAATATATTTACAATCAGCGATACGACAGACACTAATTATTCTGTTGAATTATATGACGTTTCCGGAAATGAGGAGCTTATCCGGCTTTTGTGTAAAAACGATATTTCCGGAATTGATAACTGGATTCTTAGCTTTTCGGAGGATTTGATTAAAAACTACAAAAGCAAGCAATTTATTTTCCTACGAATTTATCAGCTGCTCGGACATTTAATCAAATTTTTGTATGATATGGGAATTAATATCGATGACATGGAAAAAGACATTGTGAAAACCTACCAGAGACTTGATTCCTTCTCAACGAGTACAGAAATCTTCCAGTGGCTTTCAGGTTTGTGTCATACAATATCTGATAAGATTACCCGTTCAAACCAAAGCCATCAGGAGCATGTCTGTACCGAAACCATAGATTACATACGTCAACACTATCAGGAAAACACATTATGTCTGAACGAAATTGCCGACAATGTCAATATCAGTCCGGCTCATCTGAGCGCTCTTTTCAAAAAACATCGTCAGCAGAATATTTCAGATGTAATTTCGGATATCCGTATTGAGGCAGCGTGCAATCTGTTGAAAAATACCAACCTATCACTTAAAGAAATCAGCTTTAAGGTTGGATATTCGAATCAATACTACTTTAGTTCATGTTTCAAAAAGAAGACGGGCAAAACCCCGTCTTCTTATAGATAATAGATAAAATCCGTATAAATTTTTTAAAGCACAATTACGGCAGCATCAAGCCCGTCTACTTTTCCGTCAAATGCGCTATCTGTCAGCAGATTATATTTCTCGGCATACTCATTAAATTCCTTTACACTGCTGCCGCAATTGAAAAGCATTGCGATTGTCTCTTCGCCGTTTTTTCTGATCATAACAATCGTATCCTCATCGTCGTTTGTGATTGTCTCAATCATTTCGCCCTCTACGATGCATGCATGTGCTTTTCTAATCTGCATAAGTTTCTTATACCAATTATACATCTCCTTGTCCTGGTATTCCTCATCCCAGTACATGCCTCGTCTGCAGTCCGGATCATTTGCTCCCGGCATGGCATACTCATCGCCATAGTAGACCATAGGCATTCCCGGCAGTAGCAGCTGAAATGCTGCAGCGAGATGCTGTTTTTTCTTATTATCATGGCACAGATGTAAAAATCTTGCTGTATCGTGGCTGTCAATCAGGTTCCACATCAGCGGATAGCACTTTTTGTTTAAGCGCCCCTTCAGATATCCAAGATTTTGTACAAACTGGCTGACATTAATCCTTTCGTCTGCAAGCAGGTCTATCAGGTTCAGGTAGAATGGATAATTCATGACAGTATCCCACTCATCTCCCTCGAGGAAGTCTCCTGCGTAGTGCCATATCTCACCAATTATCAGCATATCCTTCTTTACTGCCTTGATTGCCTTTCTGAAATTCTTCCAGAAAAAATGACTGATTTCATCTCCTACATCCAGTCTCCATCCGTCAATATCACATTCCTTAATCCAGTAGCAGGCAACATCCGTGATGTATTTTTCAACCTCAGGATTTTTCAGATTAAGCTTTGGCATTCCACCGTAATAGCCGAAGCATTTGAAGTTTGGAATTTCTCCCCATTCACCCCTAGGCGGCAGCTCGTCAATAAAATACCAGTCGAGATATTTTGACTTTTCGCCCTTTTCAAGTATATCCTGAAATGCAAAAAATTCTCTTCCTGAGTGGTTGTATACCGCATCCAGCACTACCTTCATGCCACGCTCGTGAGATTTTTGTACGAGCTCCTTTAAATCCTCTGTTGTTCCAAATGATGGGTCAACCTGATAATAATCAATGGTATCATACTTATGGCACGAATTTGATTTAAAGATTGGTGTCAGATACACCACATCGATTCCCAAATCTTTAATATAATCCAGATGCTCTATGATTCCTCTGAGATTGCCATGCAGATCATCCATAGGCGTAATCGGAGCCTTATACCACAGCTTTTTGTCTACCGGCTGTGTTGCGGCAAAGCGCGACGGGAAAATCTGATACACTACCTTGTTTGCTGCCCACTGTGGCACCTCAAACATCTCTTCCTCCCTGAGGTTCTGCGGGCAGTCAAACATTCTGTCCCTGTTTGTGATGCACTCCTTGTCGAACTCATAATTGCCGTAATATACCTTTTCACCCTGCATGTCTGTAAATTCAAAAAAGTATCTCAGACATATCAGATGCATCTGAAGCTGTGCTTCATAATAATCGTGAAACTGCGAGGTGGCTACCTTCTTCATAGGAAGTGTCATTCGCGTATCCTTGCGCTCCATAGGTATATACTTGTCCTCATAGTGAAGGATTACCTCCTTCATATCATCCTTTTTTACCTGCACGCGTATTACAAACAAATCCTTATCTATCGCATAGCAGAATCTTTTATCCATGTCATGAAAAATTGCTGAATATTCCATAAAATGCCCCTTTACTTACGTATTTCGATATTTTGTATTTTAACGCACTTTTTAAGACAATTCTATCATTATATCCATGACATTTTTTCACTTTTTCTACTTTATGTGTGATTTTAGCATAATAACATTTTATTTTTTTGACTTTATTCTCCAAAACACTGCGTTCATTATATCACTGCACACTCAGATAGCTTGTCACACAATAAAGTGTCTGTCCATTATATTCCACGCGTGACCAGCCAAACTCCTCATTGATTCCGGTTCTGGTGACTGTTTCCCCGTTTTTTATCGTTGCGATGACTGTAGCATCCGGATTTGTGACACTTGGAAGTGCACGCAGATTAACCTCTATCTTTGCAGTGACAGTATCATTACAATCCTTGAATTTTGTCTTCAGTCCGTCTCCGCTGCCACTTCCGTCCTGCCCGGGAACTACATAGTTCATATCTGTTGTGAGGTAGTTTGAAATGGCATAATACGTCTGTCCATTATATTCGACACGTGACCATCCACTGTCACTGACGCCTGTTCTTGTTGCTGTATCACCGTTATTCAGCGTTACCTTAATTGTGCTGTCATTGCCCTGACTTGGAATATCCCTCAGATTTACGCTCTCCTTGGCAGTTACGGTCTCATTTACATCCGAAAACTTCATGTTTGCTTCCGGGTCAGCTGTTGCATTGTCAGCCGCATCACCATTTTTTGCAGACTCTGTTTCATCAAACCCAAAGTATGCAACATTCAAATCTACCGGCTTATCAATCCCTGACACCTTTCCCTTATTGGTATACTGCCACATGGCATGTGTGCCCTCATATGATGACTGTGGTGTTTGTGGATAAGCTGTATCCGGATATTGTGACACCCATATTTTGTATCTACTCTCCAGCGCTTTAGTATCCCACTGGCTGTTTTGTGACAACTCATTCATTGCAGCGTAAAACATAGGTGTATATCCTTTATTATATATTTCCTGCAAAAATGCCTCAGCTACTTTGGTGCGGGCCTCTGATGACATGCCATACTGTCTGCTTGCTGAGTCTGTGAAGCCCTCGCAGTCAAATGCCACAGGATATGTAATCTGATATTTTGAGATGTAGTCTGCTACCCAGTCTGCCTCCTCAATGGCTTCTGTTTCATTTACTGCCGATGAGAAGAAATACACTCCAACCTTTATGCCGTTTTTCTGTGCCTCCTGCATGTTGTATCTGGCATTTGTATCAACACACATCTCGCCTGTTTTCTGGGTTCTGTAGCCCACACGTATCATCGCAAAATCGATTCCGCCTGCGGCAACCTCATCCCACTTTATGGTGCCCTGATATTTAGATACATCAATTCCGAAGGTCAGCTTACTGTTTTCCGCAACAGAGCTTGCAGACAGTATCTGTGTCTCATCCGCAGAAGCTCCATCATCAGATGTCGCACTCATTGAGCCTGCATTGCCTCCCGTATGCTGCGGGTCTTCCTTGTCTGAACTATCCTCTGTGGCTGTTTCTGTCATCTGTGACGAGCCCTTAGCCTCGTTTTTTGCTGACTTAATCACAAAAAATGTGGCAACTGCAGCCAGCGCAGCTACTATTGCAACAATTATAAATATTGCTATTATCTTTCTTTTATCGTTCATAGCTCTTCCTCTTCATCAATGTATATACCATGTATAAGTAACCTGTTTTTATGCAACAAAATATATCATATAATCCGGTATTTTTCAAATATTTCTCCATTTTTCATAACTTTTCAAGGTCCTTTTTCAGAGAAAAAAATCCGCTATACCTCACCTATCGTATAGCGGATTAATAAAACATTATTTAATTTTCATCTTATTTTTTATTGCTCTAAGCTATTGTGCCATTTGCAATGTCGTTCTTTGCCAATAAATATGTAATACCCGGCATAAGAATGGCTGAAATAATTGACTTGACAATATTACCAGCACTAAGCTGTGCTGCAATGGCATATGTAACTATACTTACAATGAATCCCAGAGCTGCAAGTGCAATAATAAGCACCAAACCAATCTTTTTGTGTGCGAAAAGCAGAATACCGATAGAAACAGTTATGATAATCTGTAGTATAACGCTAATGAAACACAGTACGACATATATCGAACCTAATCCTAAAGTAGCTCCTACGACTGAAGCACCCAACGCAACGACGATTCCACCAATTGTTGCAAGAATATTCAGCACGAAAATAATCCATAACCATACGGTTAAACCTGTTGAAAGCTTATTGTTTTCCATAATTATCCTCCTTTAGTAATCCCAATTTTTTTCAACATGTTCATTATAATGTACTGAGAAATTTATTTCAATAGTCAAAATGTCTCATTTTGAACTTTTTCATCCCGGCCGCAAAAAATTGTCATTGATTTAAATAACAGATGCATTTACAATATAGCTATTATGAAAAAAATATTTATAAAATACGTCTCACAAAACATACTCGGCATGGTGGGTATGTCATTATATATACTTGCCGACACCTTTTTTATCTCAAAGGCTGTCGGCTCAAACGGTATCACAGCGCTCAATCTTGTGCTGCCTGTATACAATTTGATTTTTGCCATAGGCGCAATGATCGGAGTCGGCTCCGCTATCAGATATGTCGTAGAAAAAAATAAGGGCAATACATCAAGCGAGAGCTATTTTTTTCATGCCCTGCTGTGGTGTATTATGATAAGTGTTATATTCATATTGATTGGTATTTTCATCCCGGACAGGCTCGTATGGCTGCTCGGCGGCGATGCAGCAATTATAAATACCGGTAAAAACTATACACGTATTTTCATGCTTTTTACGCCATTTTTCATGTGCAACTATGTGTGCAACGCTTTCGTAAGAAATGATGGTGCACCATCCATTGCCATGTGTGCCACACTTTTCAGCAGCCTTTTTAATATTGTTTTTGATTACATACTCATGTTCCCGCTTGGACTTGGTATGGAGGGAGCCGCTTTAGCTACCGCTATTTCACCGATTATAGGCATCCTGATATGCTGTATTCACTTCTGCTCAGACAAATGCTCCGTAAAGCTTAAGCCGACGGTTCCATCTGTCAAGAGACTCTTTTACTCCTGCCAGGTTGGTGTTTCTTCCTTTGTTGCTGAGATATCATCGGGTGTCATAACTATTGTCTTCAATATGATTATCCTGAGGCTTGCAGGAAATATCGGCGTGGCAGCATACGGTGTGGTTGCCAATACGTCACTGGTCGCTGTAGCTTTGTTCAACGGAATAGCACAGGGTTCACAGCCTCTTATCAGCGACTATTACGGCAGAGGACTTAGAAAAAATGTAGGCTCGATACTCAGGATGGCTGTCGTTTCATCTCTCTTAATTGCTGCACTGCTCATTTTGTTCATATGCACTTTTGCACCTTTTGTGACATCTGTTTTCAACAGCGAGCACGATGCCAGGCTTGCTTTATATGCCGAGAGCGGACTGCGCCTTTACTTTACAGGCTTTATTTTTGCCGGAATCAATATAGTAGGTTCTGCTATCCTAAGTGCCGTTGAGTCCGTAAAATATGCGTTCGCGGCATCTATCATGCGTGGTTTTATCGCTATAAGCATTTTCGCATTCGCACTTTCATCCGCCTTCGGCATGACAGGTGTGTGGCTTGCTTTTCCGGCAGCTGAATTTGTGACTATGTTTATTATTGTTAAGGGATTAAGGCAGCTTAAGCTGTAGTTTCAAAAACTATTTTGCTGCTGGTCACACTGTGATGTGAACAGCAACACATTTCTAAGAAATTCTGCCGTTCTCCATCTCATACACCACATCTGCCACGTTCATTGTGGATACTCTGTGTGATACCAGAACGATAGTTTTCATCAAAGCTGATTCCTTCAATGATTTTAAAATTATTCCTTCATTTAAGGAATCAAGGTTTGATGTTGGTTCGTCGAGCAGAATCAGAGGGCTGTCATGGAGAAATGCCCTTGCAATTCCGATTCTCTGTTTCTCGCCGCCGGACAATGTATCACCAAGCTCTCCGACTTCTGTGTCGTATCCCTTCGGCAGTGTCATAATAAAATCATGGATAGATGCTTTCTTTGCAGCTTCCATAATCTCTTCTCTGGATGCTCCCGGCTTTGCAATCGCAATATTGTTTGCAATGGAATCATGGAACAGGTGCGTTTCCTGTGTGACATAGCTCTCCATATCTCTTAAGTGCTTAGTCGGAATCTTGCGGACATCCGTACCGTCTACCGATACACTTCCGGCCTGCACATCCCAAAACCGCATCAACAGCTTTAATAAAGTCGATTTTCCGGAACCGCTCGCACCATGAATACCTGTAATCTTACCCGGCTCTAATTTCAGTGAATAATTATCTAAAATGATCTCTTCTTCATATGCAAATGTCACGTTTTCTGCTGTGGCTCCTGCGAATGCATAATCTACTCTCGCCTCAGAATCTACATCCTGATTGTTAGAATGTTCCTCAGTTTCATCTTTGAAAATCTCTGTATCAGAAATTTTCGCAGTCTCCACATCACTCGGAATCTCTTCCACAAGTGGTGTCTCTTCCAGTAGTGAAAGCACACGCTCACCACTTGCCAGTGTCTGGTTCAAATTATTGGACAGACTTGACAATGCAACTACCGGTCCGAATGAACCCATCATTGCGATAGTACAGGTCAAGATTCCCTCGAAGCCCATCTCGCCTTTTGCATACAACCAGATGGTCAATGCCAGCATTCCAAAGGATGCAAGCAAAATTACCATATTGGTAAATGAACGCTGTGAGCCTTCCATTTTGCTTAAATCTTCCTGCATTCCGGCAAGGCTTCGGGAGCGCTTACTCATCTGCTCTTTTCTCTTTTCACCCTGTCCGTACTGGATGGTCTCGTCCAGTCCACGTAATGAATCCAGAACAAAGCTATTGAGCTCTCCAAAGCTTGTTCTAAATTCCATTCCCTTCTGGCTGCCGCGCCTTCCATTCCACATCGGGATGGCTACACCGACAATCAGATAAGCTGCCAGTGCAAGCACGCCTGCCAGCCAGTGATATCTTCCAATAAAAATCACCATAATGATAGAGGTCAGTGTGGCAATCGCAATCGGTGAAATGGTGTGTGCATAAAACACCTCAAGCAGTTCGATGTCAGTTGTAATAATGGAAATCAGGTTTCCCTTATCACGCCCCTCAAGCTTTGCAGGGCAGAGCTTTCTCAATGCCGCAAACACTTTATGACGGATGATTGCAAGCAGCTTGAATGCGATAAAATGATTACAATACTGCTCCATATAATGAAGGATTCCACGAAGCACTGCGATTATGATCATGACTGTGATAATTGTTTTCACCGGGGTAGATACCAGCCACATATTGTCCACCGGAACCATCATTCCAGCTACTCCTGTCAGAAGTCCATGCACGATAACCTGTCCTGCCAATATAGTGAGGAAAATCGCACACAAATAGCCTAATGTTCCAAGGATAATTGCTGCCAGCATAATATGAATCAGAGGCTTTACCAGACCAATCAGGCTTCCCATGATCCGGATTGCACTTCGGCTCCCAGAACCGGCAGCTTTATTATTATTTTTTACATCAATATCACTCATTACCCCGCCACCTTCTTTCCATAGTTTTCCAGTGACATCTGGCTTTCATACAGATGTCTGTACTCACCATTCTGGCTCATCAGCTCATCATGCTTTCCGTTTTCCTTGATTTCTCCGTCTTTTAAGAAATAAATCCTGTCAGACTTCACAACATTTGCCAGTCTGTGGGAGATCAGAAGCACCGTCTTTGTTTTTGCCAGTTCGTGAATCACATTCATGATCAGTTCTTCACTTTCCACATCAATATTGGATGCGGCTTCATCGAAAATATAAACTGCACTGTCTGTCCGAAGCAATGCTCTGGCAATCACCAGTCTCTGGCACTGACCGCCGGACAGGTTGCTTGCTTTTTCCTGAAGCTTTGTCTGTAAGCCATCCTGTGTCTGTAAGAACCCTAAGAGATTGACTTTCTGAAGAACAGCTTCCATCTCTTCTTTCGTTGCGTCCGGTTTTGCCATCTTCAGATTTTCTTCTACTGTACCCTTGAACAGATAGCTGTTATGGCGAACCAGAACAACTCTCTGCATCAGATTTGTTTCATTCACTTCATTAAGCGGTACACCACCGATGGTGATCTCTCCGTTATATTCCCGGTTCTTTGCTGCAAGGATTCCGGCAATCGTACTCTTACCACATCCGGATTCACCAACCAGTGATACAAAGCTTCCTGCCGGGAGCTTTAAGCTTATTCCTTTTAAAATCTCTCTGTCCTTCTCATAAGAAAAATGCACATCTTTTAATGTGACATCTAACGCGACCTCCGGCAGTGTTTTTTCTCCGGCCTGTGGCTCCGGTAAATCTAAAATCTTGAAAATCTTATCACTTGCTGCCATACCATTCATTGCAATATGGAAGAATGAACCAAGCAGCCTAAGCGGCAGGAAAAACTCGCTGGCAAGCAGAACAATACATAATGCTCCTGCTACACTGATATTTCCTTTTAAGAATTCGGATACAGAGGCTGCCATACCGATCGCAGCTCCACCATACGCCACAATATCCATCACGCTGGTTGAATTGAGCTGCATGGTCAGCACCTTCATCGTAATCCTGCGGAAGTTCTGGGATTCCACATCCATCTCGTCTGCTTTCTGCTGGTCTGCCTGATAAATCTTCAGCGTGGTAAGTCCCTGTAAATTCTCAAGGAACGAATCCCCCAGTCCGGTATAAATGCTCCAATAATTACTCAGTAATTTCTTTGCAATCTTCTGTACCACCACGATAGAAATCGGGATCAGCGGTACACAGATCAGCAGGATGACACTCGCTTTCAGGCTCACTCTGCAAAGAATGATAAATAATGTCAGCGGTGCGATCAGGCTGTAGAATAACTGTGGAAGATATTTTCCAAAGTATGTCTCCAACTGCTCCACACCTTCAGTTGACACCTGTACAACTTCCGAAGAGGATACCTGTTCACTGTAGGAAGCTCCCAGCTTTAACATTTTCTCATAAATCTTTTCTCGCAGAATCCGCTTTACATCCACACATGCCAGATAGGAAGACCTTGCTCCCATCCGTTCGCATACGAACCGGATAATCACAACCACAACTAAAATCAGTATCATCTGTTCAATCACCGGAATGGTCACAGCACGATACACTACCCGTTCCAGTAAATTGGCAATAGTAAAAACCGCCACTACCTGCGACAGGAGAGCTGCCCACTGCCATAAAATCGTATACACGATATATTTTTTTGCGTGGGACAATAAACCCACCAGTCTTGTTTTAATCATAAGATTCTTACCCTTTTGTTTCTTTTTTTGATTCTTTTTTGCTGCATATCAAATGCCATACTGCAAGGACCGGATGATACAACAGCATCCTTGGTCCTGAAAACCGCATGACCTGCCTGATCTGCTCTCTCATCTGTGGCTTATAACAATGCACCTTACAGTTCGCACAAAACGTCTTTTCTTCCATAAATGGACACTTCTGACTTCTTTGTTTTGCATAATCCGAAAGTCTTTGACATTCAGGACATATCTGCCCTTCCTGTCTTTTTTCTTTCGGATGGTTTTTCCGGCAATACAGCCGGATCATCTCTTCTACGACATACTGTTCTTTCTGCCGTTTCTTTTCTACTTTGTCCATCTTACTCTACGCTTTCTGCCATTTCAGCTTCAGGCTTTTCTCCTTTTCTTTCCATATACTCATTTCCTGTATCAGGTTATCTTGTCTACCTTTAGTTAGTCTTCGCCATCCGCAGTTAGTTAAATCAGTTCCGCTAAAAATATATAGTATTTCTTTTTCTATTGTCAATATTTATGTCTTTCTTTCGTACCCGAGAGTACGAAAATGTGTATTC
>ERZ791729.761-NODE-761-length-13891-cov-3.271610_pt1 | contig 13891 bp, 10 predicted proteins | sample MGYA00510043_ERZ791729 | MGnify/ENA primary metagenome ERZ791729 (study PRJEB30046, sample SAMN00715149) | human gut metagenome | study: EMG produced TPA metagenomics assembly of the A metagenome-wide association study of gut microbiota in type 2... | reverse complement strand
TGTCCGCGGCTTGGACGTGGTGAAAGACTTGAAGGAGATCCGTCGGCGGGTAGGATATATGCCCGGCCGCTTCTCGCTCTACCAAGACCTGACAGTAGAGGAGAACTTGAACTTCTTCGCTACGGTCTTCAATACGACGATCGAGGAGAACTACGATCTGGTACGGGATATCTATAGTCAGATAGAGCCGTTCAAGCATCGGCGGGCGGGGAAGCTGTCCGGTGGTATGAAGCAGAAGCTGGCTTTGAGTTGCGCCTTGATCCATCGTCCGGATGTCTTGTTCTTGGATGAGCCTACGACGGGGGTCGATCCTGTCTCCCGCTCTGAGTTCTGGGATATGCTGGATCGTCTGAAACGGCAAGGCATTACGATACTTGTCTCTACGCCTTATATGGATGAGGCCTCCCGTTGCGACCGTATCGCTTTGGTGCGTTCTGGGGAATGCCTGTCTATCGATACGCCGGTAGGTATCCGTACCTCATTCGATAGGCGGCTATACGCGGTGCGATGCGCATCGATGTATAAGTTGTTGGGAGACTTGCGGGAGTTCCCGGATACAAACTCGTGTTTCGCTTTTGGAGATGCTCATCATCTTACGTTGAGGAGGGATGGGGAGGATGTCATGAGGCGATTACAGGAATATCTGAAAGGCAAAGGTTACGCAGATGTAAGCATCGAACGCCTTGAGCCAAGCGTTGAGGATTGTTTCATGGCCTTGTAAGAGAGGGGAAATGCGGGGCCTCGCATTGGGCGCGAGGTCGAATCTTGGAGAAATGCGGCATTGTAATTATGAAATAAGGATAAAAAATGAAAGCGATAGAAGTAAAACAACTGACCAAACGTTTCGGCACCTTCACCGCCGTCGATCATATCAGTTTCGAGGTGGAGCCGGGCGAGATATTCGGCTTCCTCGGGGCAAACGGGGCAGGGAAGACCACCGCCATGCGTATGCTCTGCGGCCTGTCGGCCCCGACATCCGGCGAGGCCCGGGTAGCCGGTTTCGATGTCTACCGGGAGAGTGAGTCCATCAAACGGAATATCGGATACATGAGCCAGAAATTCTCCCTATACGGCGATCTAAAGGTATGGGAGAATATCCGTCTCTTCGGCGGTATCTACGGCTTGTCTAAACGGCAGCTGTCCCAGAAAACGGATGAGTTGCTGGATATCCTCGGGCTGGAAAAGGAGCGGAACACCTTGGTCGATTCCCTGCCCTTGGGCTGGAAACAGAAGCTATCCTTCTCCGTGGCGATCATCCATGATCCCAAGATCGTTTTCTTGGATGAGCCTACCGGAGGCGTCGATCCCGTCACCCGCCGCCAGTTCTGGGAGTTGATCTATGAAGCGGCTGCCCGGGGGATCACGATCTTCGTCACCACCCATTATATGGATGAGGCGGAGTATTGTAACCGTGTCTCCATCATGGTAGACGGAAAGATCGAAGCGTTAGACAGTCCCTCCGCCTTGAAACGGGATTTTAAGACAACGAATATGAACCAAGTCTTCCACGCCTTGGCTCGAAAAGCAACGAGAGGAGAATAAACGATGAAACAATTCATATCCTTTGTTAGAAAGGAGTTCTATCACATTTTCAGGGACGCACGCACGACAATGATCCTCTTGCTCATGCCCGTCATCCTGATCATCTTGTTCGGATATGCCATCACGACCGAGATCAAGCGTGTGCCGATCGCTATTTTCGACCAAAGCCGGGATGAGCTGACACTGAAGATGGCAGACCGCTTGAATGCCAGCGAGTACTTCGAGCTGTATACGACCGTCGATAGCTATGAGGATGCCGGGGCCTTGTTTCGGCAAGGAAAGGTACACGTCATAGTTGTCTTCCCCCCCGGGTACGCTTCCACGGCCGATGCCCAAGTACAAGTCTTGGCGGACGCTACCGATCCGAACGAGGCCACGCAGCTAATCGCCTATTGCTCGGCGATCATCGCGGAACAGTTGAAAGGCGAGTCGGCGGTTGAGGGTAAAGCCGTGACCCCGGTTACCTCTTTGCTCTACAACCCTCAAATGAAAGGCGCCTACAACTTCGTTCCCGGCGTGATGGGCTTGATCCTTATCCTTATATGCGCCATGATGACCTCGATCGGCATCGTGAAAGAGAAGGAGATGGGAACGATGGAAGTCCTGCTGGTCTCCCCGTTGAAACCCATCTACATCATTCTGGCCAAGGCGATCCCATACCTATTGCTGAGTATGGTGAATATCGCTACGATCTTGCTGCTATCCTATTTCCTGCTGGACGTTCCGATAAAAGGCAGCCTGCTGTTGCTGGTTTCCGTGTCCATCCTGTACGCGATCGTATCCCTCTGTCTGGGCCTGCTGATCTCCACGGTAGCCGATACCCAGCAGGCGGCTATGTTGATCAGCGGTATCGCCTTGATGCTTCCGATCATGTTGTTGAGCGGCATGATGTTCCCGATAGAGAATATGCCGGATATCCTGCAATGGTTCTCCCATATCGTTCCGGCCAAATGGTATATCATCGCCGTGAAGGACGTGATGATCAAGGGGCTTCCCGCCGTGTCGATCTTGAAGGAGATCGGGATACTGTCGTTCATGGCGGTCGTGCTGGTATTCTTGAGTGTGAAACGTTTTAAAATACGATTATAAGCTATGTTACGATATTTGTTAGAGAAAGAGTTCAAGCAGATCCGTCGGGACCGGTTCATGCCGAAGATTATCTTCATCATCCCGATCATGCAGTTGATCATCTTGCCTTTCGCCGCTAATTTCGAGATGCGAAATATTAACCTTAGCATCGTGGACAACGATCATTCCGTCACCTCCATGCAATTGGTAGATAAGGTACTATCCTCCGGATATTTCCGCCTGACAGACCGGTCGGATCGCTACGACGAGGCGCTGACCTCGGTGGAGAGCAATGAGTCCGATATCATTCTGGAAATCCCCTCTGATTTCGAGCGGGACTTGGGTAAGGAGGGCAGGGCGGACGTGATGATCGCCGCTAACGCCGTGAACGGAACCAAGGGCGGCTTGGGTAGCTCCTACCTCTCCTCGATTATACAGGATTTCAATAGGGAGAAAGGTTTCGCCTCTATGGGATCGGGCAGGGGAGTGGCTTCGATTAACCTGTTTAATCCCCACTTGAGCTACAAGATCTATATGGTCCCCGGCATCATGGTATTCTTGCTGACGATTATCGGGGGATCGATCTCCGCCTTGAATATCGTGAGCGAGAAGGAGAAAGGGACGATCGAGCAGATAAACGTCTCGCCCGTACCCAAGTCCCTGTTCCTGCTGTCGAAGCTGATCCCTTTCTGGGTGATAGGCTTTGTCCTGCTGACGGTGGCGATCCTCATCGCTTGGCTGATCTACGGCTTGGTGCCGGAGGGGAGTTTCGGGGTGATCTATTTGTTTGCCGCCGTATATTTGATCGCTTTTACGGGATTTGGCTTGGCGATCTCCTCCTTCTCGTCCACACAGCAACAAGCGATGCTTACGGCGTTTTTCTTCTTGATCATTTTCGCCTTGCTAAGCGGATTGTTCACGCCGATCAGCAGTATGCCGGAATGGGCGCAGAAGATCACGCTGGCGAATCCGGTGCGTTATTTCGTGGAGGTGATGCGTATGGTCTATTTAAAGGGGAGCGGCTTTGCCGATTTACGGGGACATTTTGTGATTGTCTGTCTATTTGCTGTTTTTTTTAATCTGTTAGCGGTAATTAGTTATCGTAAAAAGGGGTAGTTCGGAAATAAATGTTTTCTTTGTATCCCGTTTACGGATTATAAACTAATACAGCGAAAAAACATGTCATTTATCATTGTCGTACTTTGTTTGGCCTTATTGATTGTCTTGATATCCTACTTTAAGGTGGATGCTTTCATCGCGTTTCTGATCTCCTCTATCTTGGCGGGCATCGCTTTGGGCATTCCGTTGGAGAAGCTGCCGGACTCGGTGAATAACGGTATCGGGAGTATCTTGGGTGGGTTGACGTTGATTATCGTATTAGGCGCTATGCTAGGCAAGTTGGTGGCCGAGAGCGGAGCGGCACAGAAGATCGCTTCCGTGATGGTGTCGCTTTTTGGTACTAAGCATATACAATGGGGGCTGATGGTGACAGGCTTTGTCGTGGGTATTCCGTTATTTTATGGGATCGGATTTGTGTTGTTGGTGCCATTGATCTTCTCGATCGTGTATAAATACAAGCTTCCGGCGGTCTATATCGGGTTGCCGATGTTGGCGGCGTTGTCCGTGACGCATGGATTCCTGCCCCCGCATCCGTCTCCGGTAGCCTTGGTGGTACAATTCAACGCGAATATCGGCCTTACGCTGATCTACGGTTTATGTTTGGCGATTCCGGCTATCATTATCGCCGGGCCGGTGTTCGGCAGTCGGTTGAAACATATAAAATCCGGTCCGGTCACGTTGTTCGAGCAGAAAGAGGATAGCGGGAGATATAGCATGCCGGGCAAGGCGAATAGTTTTATCAGCGCTACGTTGCCTGTCTTTTTACTGATTATCGTGACGGTTATTCCTTATTGCTTTAAGGATATGGGCGAGATGGCGAGCGGGATAGTCTCTTTTATTGGTGCTCCTTCCATTGTAATGCTGATCGCCTTGTTGTTCGCTACATATACGCTGGGCATCCGGCAGGGACGTAGTATCAAGTCGGTTATGGCAGTCTATGGGGAGGCCGTGAAAGATATCTCTATGATCCTTTTGATCATTGCGGGTTCCGGTATCTTCAAGCAGATCATGGAGGATAGCGGGGTAAGCAATGAGCTGGCGACAAGTCTGGAGCAATTGCCCGTTCATCCGTTGATCTTGGGTTGGTTGATCTCTGCCGTGATCCGTTTGGGGGTGGGATCGGCTACGGTGGCGGCGTTGACGGCGGCGGGCGTGGTGATGCCTTTAGTTACGCAAACGGGTGCGAACCCGAACTTGATGGTTTTATCTTTAGGAGCGGGTAGCTTGATGTTCTCGCATGTCAACGATTCCGGCTTCTGGATGTTCAAGGAATATTTTAACCTAAGCATAAAGGATACGATCTGCTCATGGTCTATCATGGAGACGATCGTGTCGGTCGTAGGATTGATCGGGGTAATGATCTTAAATATGATTGTATAATAAAAGAATGATTGAGCAATGAGAAAGAGATGGCTGCTTAGTATCGTTATTATGCTTTTCCCTTTCGTCGCCTCGTTTGCGGCGGACCCGGAGGAAGGTACTTATCCAACGGTCGGGAGGCTTTTTCATATAGCACGAAGCGTGAATAAGAACTTGGTTTGTTACGATGTGAATCTGAGGGATGGTAAGCTGGATACACATGATCCCTTGAACGTTTATTGGGTCAATCGGGAAAAGCATCCGGGGGAAACCAATGGCTTGAGCTATATCCAACGGAAAATGGCTTATGGGTATAAACTGATCTCGGCGAGTGATAATGCTTGTGTATGCTCATTGACCGCTTATCCCTCCCGCCAGTTGACGATTACCAAACGTGATTCCCGCTATGTATGCTACATAACGATCAACAACCAACAGGCGATTCTCCAATCCCTCTACGTTAAAGCCAGCTCCAAGAATCCTTTAAGCGTCGAGTATGTAGAGCTACAAGGAATCTCTGTCGCCACGAATCAACCGGTAACGGAAAGAGTCAGGAAATAGATCAATATATTTTTTTACTAACATATAAATGAAAGAAATTATGAGCATGATTAACGCAGATGAGAATTTTGAGAAATTAGGGTTGACCTTACCTCCCGCACCGGCTCCGGCCGGGGTTTACAAGCCTTGTGTGATAGATGGCAAATACCTGTATCTTTCCGGTCACGGGCCTGTGCGGAATGATAAATCCTTGATCATCGGACGTATCGGTAAGGACTTGACGATGGATGAAGGCAAACTCGCCGCCCAGCAAGTAGGACTTACCATGTTGGCGACCATCCAGGCGAACCTTGGTAGCTTCAACAAGATAAAGAGAGTGATCAAGGTATTGGGTATGGTAAATTGTACGCCCGATTTCGGAAAGCATCCTTATGTGATCAATGGCTGTAGCGAGTTGTTCGCCGCCGTATGGGGGCCGGATAACGGTGTAGGTACCCGTAGCGCCGTAGGATTCGGTTCTCTTCCCGATAATATTCCTGTAGAGATAGAGGCTTTGTTCGAATTATACGAATAAGCCATGGACGATTGGTACGTCATAAGTAATGTAGACCGGATAGACTCGCCAGCCTTGGCGTTCTATCCGGATCGTATTTCCGGCAATATCGAGTTGGCCAAGAGGATCATAGGCGATACGAACCGGCTTCGTCCGCACGTGAAGACGAATAAGGCGGCTGAGGTATCCCGCATGCTGCTGGATGCCGGAATCCGGAAGTTCAAGTGCGCTACGATTGCCGAGGCCGAGATGCTGGGGCATATTAATGCCCCCGATGTATTATTAGCCTATCAGCCGGTAGGCCCGAAGATTTCCCGCTTATTAGATTTGATAAAGGCATATCCTGCCACCCATTACTCCTGCTTGGTAGATCAAGCGGAGAATGCCCGTGCGATCTCGGCTCTTTGCGAGGCCGGGAATATCACCTTGGATGTCTTTATCGATCTGAACGTGGGAATGAATCGTACCGGAGTCCTCCCGGAGAGAGCGGAGGCGCTGGTGGATGCCATCCTGCCGCTGAAGTCTCTGCAGATTATCGGGTTGCATGGCTACGACGGACATATACATGACGCGGAGCTATCGGTACGTTGCCAAGGCGCGGATGCCGCATACGCCTTGACCGAACGTGTGTTCCGGGAGATATCCCGCAAGTTTGCCTATCCATTGGTAAAGGTGATGGGAGGTACTCCTACATTCCCGATGTACGCGAAGCGGAAGGATTGCGAATGCAGTCCCGGCACGTTTGTGTTCTGGGATTGGGGGTATGGAAACGCTTATCCGGATATGCCGTTCAAGGTAGCTGCCTTATTGATAACTCGGGTCATTTCCGTGCTGGATGAGCATCATGTTTGCGTAGATCTTGGTTACAAGGCGGTAGCCTCGGAAAGTCCTTTGCCCCGTGTGTTTTTCTTGAACCATCCGGAGGCGAAACCTATCTCCCAGAGCGAGGAGCATCTGGTCTTGGAAGTCCCGGACAGTCGGCTCTATCCATTAGGTTCCGTATTCTATGGCATTCCCGTTCATATTTGTCCTACGGTCGCTTTATACGACAAGGCTTATGTGATCCGGGATCGTGAGGCGATCGGCGAATGGCCTATCATTGCCCGTTCACGTCGCATCACCTATTAACGGTAATCAAATTTTCAATTATCAATTATCAACTCTCAATCAATAAAATGAATAAGCCATTTATTATCGACGCTCATCTCGACCTTAGCATGAACGCTTTGGAGTGGAACCGGGATTTGCGTCAACCCCTAAAGGAAATAAACCGGAGAGAAATCGGTATGACCGATAAGCCCGACCGTGGAAACGCCACTATATCGTTTGAGGAACTGCGTAAAGGAAACGTCGGGTTAGTAGTCGCCACCCAGATCGGTCGCTATGTAGGGCCGGATAATCCACTTCCCGGTTGGCATTCCCCGGAACAAGCTTGGGCGCAGACCCAAGGCCAACTCGCTTGGTATAAGGCGATGGAAGAGGAGGGCCAGATGGTCATGATCCGGGATAAGAAGGCCTTGGAAGCGCATCTGGCTCTTTGGAAAGACGGTGAACCCGCCGACAAGAAGCCGATCGGTTATGTATTAAGTATCGAGGGCGCCGACTCGTTCATCACGGTGAATCATGTGGAAAGGGCGTATGCTTATGGCTTGAGGGCGGTTGGCCCGGCACATTACGGCCCCGGAAGGTATGCCAACGGTACGGATTCTACCGGTCATCTGAATGCCATGGGGAAAGAGTTGTTGCGTACCATGGATCGCTTGGGTATGATTCTTGACGTGACCCATTTATGTGATGAGGCTTTCTGGGATGCATTGGATTTGTATAAGGGACCGATTTGGGCGAGCCATAACAACTGTCGGGCCTTCGTAGATCACAACCGCCAGTTTAGCGACGAGATGATCAAGGCGTTGATAGAGCGTGACGCCGTGATCGGTATCGCCCTAGACGCTTGGATGATGGTACCGAACTGGGTGCGAGGCGAGTCTACTCCAAGAGGCATGAACTGTGGTATGGAGATTATGGCGAACAATATCGATCATGTCTGCCAATTGGCCGGAAACGCGAACCATGTGGCTATCGGCAGTGATCTGGATGGTGCTTTCGGTACGGAGCAATGCCCGTATGACCTAGTAACGATCGCCGATCTCCAAAAGATATTCCCGATCCTTCAATACCGTGGCTTTACGGACGATGCTATCAACCGTATCGCCTCTGGTAACTGGATTGAGTTCTTACGGAAGCATTTGCCGGAATAAGCTACTGCAATCCGGGTTGCAGTGATACCGCGATGCGGATGCAGTGTTACTGCAACCCGGATTGCAGCGTCACTGCATCCGCATCGCGGTAAAAAGACAAACAAGGTGAGTCTATTTTATATCTGCAATACCAAGACGAACCGGCATCCCTTCTTATATTCCTTATCGATAGATAGGGTTCCGTTTAATTTACTAGCCATCAGTGCGCAGATGGGTAATCCCAAACCATCGCCTTGCGCTAGATCCTTCGCCTCATTGAATGGCTTGAATAAGTTCTCTTTTAGATCATCCGGTATGCCTATACCATTATCGGTAATGATAAATTGGCAAACATGAGCGCCTTTCCGTTTAAATTCCAGACGGATGTTACCACTGGAAGTATATAATGCGGCATTCTTTAACAAATGCAATAAGACTTGTTCCAGATGCTCGGCGTTCGTTTTAATCTCCAATTGGGGCACGTCTGTTACGAGATTGACCTCCGGTTGAATATCCCCTTTAACCTTTTCCACGATTTTCTTACTGAAGTTTCCTACATTAAAAGAACTAACCTCATACGGTTCCATCAACGTATTCTCCAAGGAGGAAAGCTCTTGGACATGAACCGTAAACTGTTTCAAAGCCTCTACCCGTGTCCATACATCCTCGGCCTGCTTCGGAGCTACCGCCTGTAATTCTTTGGCGGATGCGCTAAGCTTGTTCAAGGTAGGCTCCATCTGAACCGATATGTTTTGGATGAATTGGGCTTGTTGTTCGCTATGCTCGTTTGTCGTCTGGATGATTTTCTTTAATTTCTTGTTCAGCACAATAAAGCGTAATAGAAGGAATCCCAAGAAAAGCAAGGCGGCTATCAGGATTACCACGAATGTGATAAGTCCGACAATCATATATTGCTTAACAGACAATTTATCGTCTTTCTCCTGTATTGTCTGTAGGCTCTGATCGTATTTTTGCTGTAATGCCCCTAGTTTATCCTCTGCCGTAAGAGCTTTTACGGAATCCGTCCATACGATGTATTTGTCGTAGGTACGTTCCATCAGTGGGGCGTTGTTTGCCTTACGAGCGATAGAGATCAGGTTCCGGTAGCAATCGTTCACCTTCTCGTATTCTTTTTTCTCCTTATACTGGTTGATCAGTTTCTGGAAAGCAGCATCCCCCTGCTCGTTTTGCCCGAACGTATAATAATAACCTGCTTGGGTATATAATAAATTGTTCGATAACTTCTCATCGCCCGCTTGGCTGGCCAGATTATCTAATGTATTGAGTTGAACTTGCGCTTGGGCGGCGTTCTTTAGCTTAATATACATTTCCAACCGCTCTTTCGTTACTTGGAAGCGTTGCTCATAGAGCGATTTCTGCAACTTCTGTTCCTCGGTTAAGATGAATTGGTTCATCTGGCGGCAAAGATCGAATGCCTCTTGGTAATAATTCTCGCGATAATATAGATAAGCCGCCTGCGTACCGGCATCGATCGCCTGTTTGTAATCACCTTTTTGGGATAAGCTCTTGTAAGCTTGTAAAAAAAGATAACGAGCTTTGGTGTAGTCTTTTTTTTCCAGGCTGCTTTGTGCCTGTGTCATAAATTGATTCGTCGTGTTTTGCGCCTGTGTGACAGGGTAGAAACAAAGCATAAAAGATAGTAAAAGATAAATGACCCTCATAACTTAAATTTTTTTGAAGTAAAAATATGTATTTACTGGGATTCATACAAAATATATCAGGGGAAAAATAATAGATATTTTATTTTAAGATACGATTTGTGTGTCAATATTCATATTTATTTTGTCAATTCTGAAAGTTCCGAACAAGTGGAATGTGCTATCTTTATCACATTTATTAACCTTAAGAATTGTGTTTATGAGTATATCCGTATTAACAAAAGGCATGTCGTGTCTATTCTTTTGTTTTTGTGTTTGTTGTATGAATGCGCAAGTAAGAAACACTGATCCTGTACGTCACTTGAGGATATCCGGTTATTTGGGGCAACGGATCGACGCTTGTATCGAGTATCGAGTGAAAGCTCAAGATGTGGATCATTTGGTGGAACCTTTCCGGCATAAGGAAGAGACCTCGCGCTGGCAATCGGAATTTTGGGGAAAATGGATACAAGGGGCGATCGCCTCATACCGTTATGATAAAGATCCTGAGTTGTACAAGATTATTAAGAATGGAGCGGAATTGTTGATGGAAACCCAATTGCCAAATGGATATATCGGTAACTATTCCGAGGAAGCACAGTTGAACCAGTGGGATATATGGGGGCGAAAATACACGGCTTTAGGTTTGATCGCTTATTATGACTTATCCGGGGATCGAAAAGCTTTGGATGCCGCCTGCCGGGTGATCGACCATTTGATGACGCAGGTGGGACCCGGAAAAGTGAATATCGTGACGACCGGTAATTATATAGGAATGCCAAGCTCTTCGGTACTTGAGCCGGTGATGTATCTGTATAATCGTACCCGGCAAGATAAATATCTGGATTTTGCCAAGTACATCGTAAAGCAATGGGAGACTCCGGAAGGCCCTCGATTGATTAGTAAGGCGATTGCGGATATTCCTGTCGCCGGACGTTTCCCACATCCAAAGGTTTGGTTCTCTCCGGAGAATGGACAAAAAGCATATGAGATGATGTCTTGTTATGAGGGCTTGTTGGAACTTTACAAGGTCACTAAGAATCCATTATATTTATCTGTGGTGGAGAAAACGATGAATCATATAATCAATGAGGAAATCAATGTGGCCGGTTCTGGTAGTGCATTCGAGTGCTGGTATGGAGGCAAGGCGTTACAGACTTATCCTACTTATCATACGATGGAGACTTGTGTGACGTTCACGTGGATGCAGATTTGTGACAGGATGCTCGGACTAACCGGAAATTCCTTATATGCGGACCAGATAGAGAAGGCTATGTATAACGCTTTACTAGCCTCGCTGAAAGCGGATGCCTCTCAAATAGCGAAATACAGTCCGTTGGAGGGCTGGCGGCATGAAGGAGAGGAGCAATGCGGTATGCATATCAATTGTTGCAATGCGAATGGACCTCGTGCTTTCGCGATGATTCCGCAATTCGCTTATCAGGTAAACGGCAGACGTATCGATGTCAACCTATATGCGGCTTCGAGCGTGGAGGTAGAGTTGGATAAAAAGACGAGGGTGTCGATGACGCAGGAGACGGACTACCCGATAGATGGGCAAGTCCGGATTGTGGTGGAACCGGAGAAGACTAGTGATTTTACGATCGCCTTGCGTATCCCGGCGTGGAGTGAGCGAACTGTGGTGTCTGTCAATGGTGAGCCTTTAACGGATCTGTTGGCTGGAGCATACCTACCGATTCATAGGACTTGGGAGAAAGGGGATGAAATTACGGTGGAGTTGGATATGCGGGCTCGCTTGGTGGAGCTGAACGAGGCTCAAGCGATCGTAAGAGGCCCTTTGGTGCTGGCTAGAGATAGCCGCTTTAAGGATGGAGATGTGGATGAGGCTTCCGTGATCGTCAGCAAGGATGGTTATGTGGAATTAACTCCGGTACAAGCCCCCGATTTCGCTTGGATGGCTTTTACCGTTCCTATGGTTTTAGGAACGGATTTGGAAGGAAACGGCAAGGCTCGCCCGATTCATCTGTGCGATTTCGCATCAGCTGGTAATACGTGGAATCAGGCAGAACGTTATAGAGTGTGGCTACCAAAAACATGGAATGTCATGCGTACGCCTTATAAACCTTATTGAGCGGTTCACTCCAGCTCAATGTGTCCGATCCCTGAACTCCGAGGGTGTAACCCCTTCTTTCTTCTTGAAGAATGTGGAGAATTGGCCGGCATTCTCGAAATGTAGGCTATAGGCGATCTCGGAGATCGTCAAAGGGGTACTAGTCAGAAGCTCTTTCGCACGAAGGAGCTTCTGTTGTAATTGATATTGGGCGGGGGAGACGCCGGTGTATTCCTTAAACATCCGGCGAAACCATGAATAACCTAAACCAAGACGGGCAGCGATCTCTTCCGGACTTAATGGGTCCTCGATGTTCTCCTTCATTAATATACGTGCCTCGTTGATTTTATCTACGACATAGGTGTTCGTGAAGGAGTTGTTCTTTTCCTTATAATATACGGAGCCTAATATATGAAGCACGATACTGGAGATCATCTGTTGGTAACCGGATTTCTCCTCCGAGGCGAACTTCAGTATATCCTCATAAAGTCCGACGATCGTAGCGCTCAGCCCGATCCGGTGTAGCGGCTCTTCCTTGGTAAAGAATTTCTTCTCCACACGTTTATCGATATGAATACCCCGAAAACCTACCCAATACTCATCCCATCCCGTTTCCCGGTCCGGATAATAACTATGCCATTCCCCGGGGAAAAGGAGGATCATCGTCCCTGCGTTTATCTTTTGCGATTTACAAGACTGGGAGGAAAAGTACCCGCTACCTTTCGTTATATATACCAATTGATACTCATTCAGGATGCGCCCGGTCTGAGGCTTGAAATTATACTTCTCCGGATGCCGGGAAAGTGGATAGGCGCAACCCGGCGGGATGAATTGATATCCGACCGTCGTGACGACGATTCCCCATTCCTCATCCGTAGCGCTGATCGTCAAGTAACGTAGTAAATCATTCCGCAGTTCGTTCATGTCAGATTTGAAAGGTTTAAAATCATTTTCGTAAGCAAATATAGCAATAATGCTTCTACTTTTGCTTTCGTCAAACAAATAACTTTGTTAAGCCATGAAGGAATATAATTTTCTAGCCTTTGATATAGGGGCTACCAGTGGACGGGCCGTGCTCGGGACCTTAAAGGATGCCAAATTTGAAATGAAAGAGATCCATCGGTTCCCGAATCCGATGGTGGAATTACACGGACGGTTTTATTGGGATATCTATCATCTTTATACTTCTCTTATAGAAAGCTTGACGATATGCGTCCGGCAAAGAATCCGGTTGCACTCGATCGGAATAGATACATGGGGGGTGGATTTTGGGTATGTGGCTTTGGATGGCTCTTTATTGGGCTTACCTCGTGCTTACCGAGATCCTTATACGGACGGCGCTCCCGAGGACTTTTTCAAACGGATTCCCAAGGAAGAGGTCTATAAGCGGACAGGTATTCAAGTGATGCCGTTTAATAGCTTGTTCCAGCTTTTCAGGGCGGGGCAAGACTCGTTTATACCGCAGGAAGTGGCGGAAAAGATATTATTCATACCGGACCTTTTGGCTTATATGTTGACGGAGCGTATGGTATGTGAATATACGATCGCTTCCACGTCTCAATTATTGAATCCGGAAACCCATAAATTCGATTACAAGCTCTTGGAGGCCGTGGGTGTATCTCCTACTTTGATGTGTCCGGTGCCATTGGGAGCAGCACGGTCGTAACGGCGTTCGAGCATGACTTTGGTCGGTTTGAAACCGGCTTTGAAATAAGGTCCTACAGGAGCTACAAATACAACGAAAATATATTCTTTAGCCGGAGCAACTCCCATCTGCGGTCCG
>ERZ791729.759-NODE-759-length-13958-cov-5.167806_pt1 | contig 13958 bp, 14 predicted proteins | sample MGYA00510043_ERZ791729 | MGnify/ENA primary metagenome ERZ791729 (study PRJEB30046, sample SAMN00715149) | human gut metagenome | study: EMG produced TPA metagenomics assembly of the A metagenome-wide association study of gut microbiota in type 2... | reverse complement strand
GACACATATTTGGCGGTTTTTTCGCTTCCCTATTGTTTTTTCCCGGAAGAAAAGCTATAATAAAGAAAGCATTTACGGGAGGGATACCATGGCGAACGAAAAGCAGAATCAGGAATGGGATTCTCTGGGCCGCAGCATTGAGGAAATCATCGATAAAGCGATCAATTCTCAGAACTATCAGGAGCTGAGCCGCAATATAACGCGCACCATTGACAGGGCCACTCGCACCGGCTCCGATGCCCTGTGGCGGGCGCTGGACATGTCCGGTGCCACAAAGCCGAAGGAAACCATTACGGTGGAGCCGGTTCGGGCAGAACCGGTGCCAAAAAACAATCTGCCCGCACTCTACGGCAGCTCCAACGGAGAGACGACTAAGGGAATCCTGAAAACCGTCTTTGGCGGAATTTCTACCATTACGGGATTTACGTTTACACTGATTTCCGGTATTTTTCACCTGGTGGGCATCGCCACCGGGGCCAGCCTTACATCCATCCCCTTTGCCCTGGGACTGGGAGCCTTGGTTGGCGGCGGGACGCTCCTGAGCAGCGGCATCCGTTCCCTGGGGCGGGTCAGCCGGTATAAGGTCTATCTGAAGGCTCTGGGAAAGAACACACATATTGCTCTGGAAAAGCTTTCCCGCAGTGTGGGCAAGCCCGTGAAATTCGTGCGGAAAGAGCTTCAAGGCATGATTAACCAGGGGCTTTTTCTGGAGGGGCACCTGGACCACGAGGAGCAGAACCTCATCACCAGCGACGAAACCTATGCCCACTATGAGCAGAGCCGCCTGCAAATGGAGGCCCGGAAGCAAGCAGAGGCCGCCGCGCCTAAGCAGCCCTCCTCCACCCCGGACCCCAAGGTCCAGGAGGTGCTGGACCGGGGCAACGCCTATCTTCGGGAGATCCGCCGGTGCAACGACGAAATTCCCGGTGAAGAGATCTCCGCAAAAATCTCCCGGATGGAGGCCATTGTTCAACGGATCTTTGAGCGGGCCAAGGCGCACCCGGAGATCATTCCCGATCTCAGGAAGCTGATGGATTATTATCTTCCCATGACCATTAAGCTTCTCAACGCCTATGCGGATATGGACCGGCAGCCCATTCAGGGCGATACCATCCGCGCTTCCAAACAGGAGATCGACACCACACTGGACACCCTGAACCTGGCCTTTGAAAAGCTGCTGGATTCTGTCTTCCAGGATACGGCCATGGATGTTTCCAGTGACATTTCCGTTCTGCATACCCTGCTTGCCCAAGAGGGCCTGACAGGCGATGATTTTTCCAACACCAAACAGGTAGAATAAGGAGAACACTATGAGCAACGAATTTGAAAGCATGAACACCGTTCCCAGCCTGACCCTGGAGCCCGAGCTGGAAGAAAAGCAGGAGCTGACCGTAAAGGAAGAGGCCGCCCCTGTCGCTGAGCCCATTCAGCAGCCCGTTCTGACGGAGCAGGAGCAGAAAATGGTCTCGGATTTTGCTGCCAAGATCGATTTGGAGAACACCACTCAGATTCTGCAATACGGCGCAGCCGCCCAGAAGAAAATGGCCGACTTTTCCGATGCCGCTCTGGCCAATGTGAAGACCCAGGATCTGGGGGAAGTGGGCGATCTGATCGTCAACGTTGTCGGCGAGCTGCAGGGCTTCGACAAAGAGGAGCAGAAGGGCATTTTCGGATTCTTCAAAAAGCAGTCCGACAAGCTGGAGCTGATGAAGAGCCGCTACGCCAAGGCCGAAGTCAATGTGGAGAAGATCAGCGACGCTCTGCAGCAGCACCAGGTCCGGCTGCTGAAGGACTCTGCGGTGCTGGACAAAATGTATGAGCAGAATCTTGCCTATTTCAAGGAGCTGACCATGTATATCATGGCCGGCAAGCAGAAGCTCCAGGAGGTCCGGGAGGGAAAGCTCAAGGAGCTGGAAGCAACCGCCCAGCGCACCGGCCTAGCCGAGGATGCTCAGGCCGCCCGGGATCTTGCCGAAAAGTGTAACCGGTTTGAGAAGAAAATCTACGACCTGGAGCTGACCCGGACCATCTCCATCCAGACGGCTCCCCAGATTCGCATGATCCAGAACAACGACACCGTCATGGTGGAGAAAATCCAGACCACCCTGGTCAACACCATCCCGCTGTGGAAAAATCAGATGGTTCTGGCCCTGGGCATTGCCCACTCCACGGAAGCCGCCCAGGCCCAGCGGCAGGTCAACGATGTGACCAACGCTCTTCTTAAGCACAACGCGGAGAAGCTGCACATGGCCTCCGTAGAGACAGCCAAGGAGGCAGAGCGGGGCATCGTGGACATTGAAACTCTGAAAAAGACCAATGCCGACCTGATTCAAACTCTGGACGATGTTATGAAGATCCAGTCCGACGGCCGGGCACAGCGTATGGCTGCCGAGGCCGAGATGGCCAAAATGGAAGAGCAGCTGAAAACCAAGCTGCTGCAGATTCGCAGCGAAAAGCAGGGCTAAACATTGCAAATTAGAGGCTGTTAGAAAACGCTCTGTCATTGCGAACCAGCGCGCACGCTGGTGTGGCAATCCCCCGGATTTTCAAACATCTTGGCCGTAAAACCAAGCTGTTTCCATCCAACCGGGGGGCTGCCACACCAGTGACGTCGGTCACTGGTTCGCAGCGACATTCTTTTCTAACAACCCCCAGCTTTTATATCCCGCATATATCACAAAACCGGCCCCAGGAAGTGCACGTTTGCACCCTTGAGGCCGGTTTTCTGTTAGTCTTCGATTTCCGTCAGGGCGTTTTCGATATCCTTGACGCTGACGGGCTTGGCGATATGGCTCATATGGGAAAGAAATTCGCTTTTCGCCTGGAGCGCCAGAACACAGGCACTCAAAATGGCAGGCACGGGATTCTCCGCAATTCACCGGGTCAGAGATGCGCGGCCGGTGTGAGCCCCACCGGCATCCAGATAAATGGTGCGCTGATAGGTCTCATAATAGCGGATCTCGTTGGTGATATTCTCGGATTCCAGGAAATTCAAAACCTCGGTATTCCGGGTCTCTGCCGTTTTCCAAAGGCCCACGCGCAGAACGCCCGTGTTGTGCAGGTTATTTCCCCGCAGGGAACTTACATCCTTTCCCTGCTTTTCTCCTTCCTGTCTGCCGTAGCAAACAGGAGCAAGGTTCCGGCAAGGGCCATGCCGATCCCGGCCAGGAGCATTTCCCGGACGCCGGATTTCAGCAGCTGCCCGCCCGCAAAGTTCCCCGCCGAACAGCCCAGGGAATAGGCCGCTGTAATAAACGCCTGCCCCTTTACCATATCCGATGAACGAACCCTTGCCTTGGCGTAGTACACCTGCACAGGTGCCAGGTTTCCATAGGTGACCACATGTAGAAGCTGGATGAGATAAATGTCCAAAATATTTTTTGCAAGATAGAAGCAAATGGCCTTAATCAGGAAGGCAATGGCAGCCATTTTCAGCAGCGCAGTATCTCTGGCCACACAGCGAATCCTTTCAAAAAAGAATATCGCCGCAGCCGCCGCCAGGGCGGAAATAAACAGCGCTGTACCCACATTGCTGCTGTCTCCGCCCAACGGCGTCACAATGGCAATCAGGTAGTTTTCCGTCATGGCGTGAAACATCCCCAAAAAACCGATGCCCAGAAGTGAAAGGCAATAGATGGGGTAACGGGAGAAAAATGTCAGGACTGTGCAGTCCTCGCCCTTCCGGCCTTCTGTGGGCTGCGCCCGGGAAATGGCCGGATAGCCTGCGAAGGAAAGAATGCTGGCAAACCTCGCTGCCACCAGGAACAAAAGCATCCCGATCATTCCCATTCGGGCAATCACGAATCCAAGGACCAAGCTGGAAACCGCCGTGGCCACCGCGCCAAAGGCCCGGGCAACACCATAGTTGACGGGATACCCTGCATTGTCATAAGCCACACTCAGCGCATTGAGCAGCGGCACTGCTGCATCGCTGCACCAGACACCAAGGGCATAGACCACGGCTACAACAGTGATTGGAAGTCCAGGCACCATCTGCACCAGCAGGCAGCCGGAGCAGAGCAGCGACAGCAGCAGAATCAGCTTTGTAAGCGCAGCGCCCCTCGACCGGTCTGCATAGGCGGCAAGCAGGGGCTGAGTCATACAGGAGCACAGGCCTGCCAGAGCCAGCAGAGTGCCAACCACGCCGGAAGAGATACCTCTGCGCAGCAGATAAGTCGTTGCAAAGGAGGCGATTCCCGAGGAGGCCGCCCAGTAGGTAAACTGGGTAATACTGTAGCGCAGCGTCAGATTCTTCATAAAACGATCCCTCTCTATGCCAATGGGGTCGATTTTCATCGACCCCATCAGGTGCATCGCTGAAATCTGGGAAGAAGGAGCACCCTTTGATCTCAGTGATAACAGTATAATTCAATTTAGGCACAGAGAATATATTATTTGTGTTGAATCCTATCACGATCGTGCCATACTCTGCGGTATTCCTGGGGCGTGCAGCCTGCGTATTCCCGGAACTGTTTTCCAAAATAGCTGCTGGACCCCAGACCGCAGTCATAGGCGATCTGAGTTACGCTCTGCTGGGTCTGCACAAGCATCTGGCAAGCCTTTTGCAGGCGGTACTCCCGAATATAGGCCACAGGCGTCATATGCAGCTTTTCCTGAAACAGACGGAAACAGACCCGTCGGCTGACATGGGCGCTCTGGGCCAGTGCATCAATGGAAATAGGCTGCCGGTAGTGCTCATGGACATAGACCATCAGCGCCTTGATGCTTGCATCCAGCCCCGCATTCTGCGTTTTTTCCTCCAATTCCGGCCCTGCCAGGGCAAAGAGCGCCAGCCAAATCTCTGTCAGCGCCTGCCGCAGCGCAAACTCGTAGCCCCAGGCCCGGTCATCAATGGCAAAAGCCGCCTGGACCTTCTCCAAGATAGCATTTTGCTCTGGGTTCTCCGGGAAAAGAGGGAGCAGTTCCAGTGCCGAGGTTGTGAACGGGAGAATATACTTCCGCTCCAGACTGCTCCCGGCAGCGCCTGCCAAAAATACCGGATCAAACAAATGAATCAACTGCACATTGGGCCTTGTGGCAGGGGTGATCTGCGAGGTGTGCAGCACATTGGCATTCACAATGCCGCCAGAGCCCGCCGGAAACACCCATTTTCCATTGGGCGTACTATATTCCACGCACCCACTTTTTATATAAAACAGTTCAGCCATCCTGTGCCAATGCCATGGTGCGCCCTGGGGCAAAAAGCCGTCCAGTTCCGCATGAGTAGCTACGTAAGGAAAGTCCTCAGAAAAGGAAGGAATGATTTCCTCTTTATTCTGGGTCTGCATTTCAAATTTATTCAGGTGCATCACTGCCATAGCGGTCCCCCCTTTTTGTATACTATTATAGGGCAAAAACGAATCTTTGCAACGGTGTACAAAGGGAACATAATAAAAAACTTAATAATGGACTGCCAATCTTACACAAAGTACCGCCCAAACGAGACTACGGGCGGTATTTTTGTATCATGGCGGAGAAAGGAGGAACTTCCCACGGGGGCTTGACTGAAAAGTTGAGCCCCTTTTTTCATGCCAAAAAACAGGAGGTAAATGCTTATGGCAGATGATAAAACCACAAAAACGCCGGAACAGCCGGTAACGGATAGCGGGCCGGGCAAGGAAACGCCTCCCGCTCCCCCAAAAGAGCCGGAGAAGGTTTCCGTTTCCCCGGAGCCGGAAAAAAAGACGGAACCGGAGGTAAAGAACCCGCAGGTTTCCGTCTATAACTTCGCTGAAATTATGAAGGAAAAGAAGGTCGAGGAACGGGCGGCAGCTCCCAGCGGGGAAAAGCCTGCCCCGGCAAAAACGGAAAAACCGGAAAAGCAGCCGGAGGCTCCGAAGAAAGCGGAGGAAAAACCCAAAGAGCCGGAACAGCCGAAGCGCCGGGGCCGTCCCCCGAAAGCAGATAAGGACAAGGCCGCAACCCCGAAGCCCGAAGCTCCCGCACAGAAACCGGAAAATGCGGTCAAAAGGGAACCGGAGAAAAAAACGGCGCCAACGGTACAGGCCGCTCCCGCTCCGAAGGAACCCGAAAAACCGAAGGATGCACCACGCCGGGGCAAGGAACAGATCGTCTATATCAAGCTGAACGAGCTTCACGCCTTCAAGAACCATCCCTTTGAGGTTCGGGATGATGAAGAAATGCGGGCTATGGTGTCCAGCGTCAAGGACAAGGGCGTGACCCAGCCCGCTATCGTCCGTCCCCGTGAGGATGGCGGCTATGAGATCGTGTCCGGCCACCGCCGCCAGAAGGCCAGCGAGCTTGCCGGATATGCGGATATGCCCTGTATTGTTCGCAATCTGACGGACGATGAAGCCATCACGCAGATGGTCGAGGACAATCTCAACCAGCGTGAAGAAATCCTCCCCAGTGAGCGGGCCAAAGCCTTGAAAATGCAGCTTGAGGCCATCAAGCACCAGGGCTCCCGCACTTCGGGCCAGATTGACCCGAAGGACGCAGGAAAACGCTCCAACGAAATTGTAGCCGAGCGCAATAAGATGGCGGTCAAGCAGGTGCAGCGGTATATCCGGCTCAATGAGCTGGTTCCCGACCTGATGAAGCTGATGGATGAAAAAAAGCTGGGCTTTACTACGGCGGTGGAGCTTTCCTATATCGGCAAGAAGAACCAGAACTATATCGCCGTCGCCATTGACAGCCAGCAGTCCTCGCCTTCACAGGCGCAGGCAAAGCGTATGCGTGAGCTGGACGAAAAGAAGCTGCTCAACGGGGATGTGATCGACGGCATTATGATGGAGGACAAAAAGGAGGTAGACAAAGTGATTTTGACAGGTGCGGAACTGAGCAAGTATTTCGGCAAGGAAACTACGCCGAGGGAAATGAAGGACCAGATCATCAAGCTGCTGGACGACTGGAAGGGTCAGCAGAAGGAACATGAAAAGCCGGAGAAGAAAACCGAACAGGAAAAGTAAGCCCAAACTTCGGGTCAGCATGGCCCGAGGATTGCGGGGCTCTGCCCCGCGCCCCGAAGCTCTGGAGATATAAATGATTCCCCGTCGCCAGTTATTCCGTAGCATAGCCGGGAAAATCAGTCAAGGGCAGCGCCGCCGCAGGCGGTGCCAGAGGCACCCTTGACGGATTTCTCCCGGTTATGCTTTTTCCCGGTCAAGCGACGGGGATATAAATTCTCCAGAGCCGTTCCCCTTCCCGGGGGAAGGGGCGGAGGGGTTGGGCGAACTCTTGCTTTTCCCTAAACCAAAACAGAAATGGAGGCTCAACCAATGAAACGACCTTTAGCATACCTGACCGCCGCATGGAGCGGCGAGCCGGATGTTGATATGGAGCTGGCGGCCCACTACTGCCGTCTTGCTTATGAGGCGGGCTTTTCCCCAATCTGCCCGCTCTTGTATCTGCCGCTGTTTTTGAATGACAGCGTTCCCGAGGAACACAAGGCTGGGATTGATATGCGCCGGGATATGCTGCGGCGCTCCCACACCCTGATTGTCTGCGGCAGCGCTGTGGACGAGGATGTAAAAAATGATATTGCGGTTGCCGGGCGGCTGGGCATTGCGGCGACCACACTGGAAGGGGTGCTTGCCGTGAAGGGACACGGCACCCCGGGCCATGCCGGACATTAAGCTGGGAAGCCTTTTCGACGGGATTGGCGTGTTCCCTCTGGCTGCTTCCCGGTGCGGTATCCGTCCGGTATGGGCCAGTGAGATTGAAAAAGCGCCCATCTCCATAACCAAAAGGCACTTTCCCGACATGGTGCATTTGGGGGATATTACGAAGGTGGACGGCGGGAAAATCCCGCCGGTTCATGTAATTACCTTCGGTTCCCCCTGTCAGAACCTTTCTCTGATCGGCAACCGCTCCGGCCTTGCCGGGGCAAAATCAAGCCTGTTCTATCAGGCGTTTCGTATCATACAGGAAATGAGGGATGCTACTGATAACCTATATCCAGCTATCGCTGTTTGGGAAAACGTCATGGGAGCGTTTTCTACAAATGACCGGATGGACTTTAGAGCCGTCTTATCCGCCTTCTCGGACACCGAAGTTCCAATGCCTCCTTCGGGAAGATGGGGAAACGCCGGAATGGTGCGAGGGGGAACGCCTGATGTGTGCTGGCGACTCATGGACGCCCAGTATTGGGCAGGCTCCCGAAGGCTGGCACGAAGGCAGCGGATTTTCGTCGTGGCGGATTTTGGAGGCAGACGTGCCGCAGACATACTATTTAAGCCCCGTCCAATGCTCCCACTTCCTCCGCCTTGCGGAGAGGGCGGGTGGGCCGCCGCCGAAGGAGATCGAACAGCTTCTTTTGAAACAGGGCGGCAGATACCAGTCATCCACCCCTTTCAGTGCTTCCGTATGCGGGGAGCGGCAAAAAGGCAGGAAGAAACGGCCTTCCGAAACAGCTTCGGATTACCAACTGACCCTTTTCCCACTCTTTTAGCCAGTGATGTAACGCCCTTTGCCTTCTGGTATGAGGGCGACCCGAAGGGCGGCTGTATCCGTTTTCTGACGGAAACGGAAAGCGAACGGCTGATGGGGCTGCCGGAGGGCTGGACAAAGTACGGGGCGGACGGCGTGGAGATCCGGCCTCTGCAACGCTACAAGGCACTGGGAAACGCGATTGCCCTCCCTTGCGCCGATTACATTATGGCCGGGATTTATGAGGTGCTGGCTGACCGGGCCGGAAAGGAGGAATGAGCCCATGTTTGAAGCCTATATAACCAATACAGCCCTATACCCCTTAATGGGGATTGAGGTAGGGACAACGGTACATTTCCCCATGACGACACAGGAGTTGCAGGCCGCCCTTGCCAAAATCGGGATAGACGGGAAACGGTACAGCGAAGTGTTCTTTACCAGCTTTGACAGTGATGTGCTGGGGCTCTACGATTATCTCTACGAATGTGAGAACATCGACGAGCTGAACGAGCTGGGCCACGCCCTGCTGGAAGTACGGGATAAGGGCGGACTGGAAACCTTTGAAGCCGCTCTTGTCTTGGGAAACCACACAAGGAGCGTGAAGGATTTGATAAACCTGACGCAGAACCTTGACCTTTACCGCTTTTACCCGGATATTTCCGATGATGAAGGGCTGGGCCGTCTTTACGCCGACGAGCTTGGGACTATCGACATACCGGAGCACATTCAGAACTACTTCGATTATGAGGCATACGGGCGGGATGTGCGTATCAACGAGGGCGGCGTATTCGCTCCCGGTGGGTATGTGTCGGCAGTCCCGGAGGGCTTCAAGGAGTATTACCACGGGCCGCAGGACATTCCGCCGGAACACCGGATATTTGCCTATCCTGAAAAGGCCGAGCCTGTCCACTCCATTCTCGCTACACTCAAACGGTTTCAAGAAGCCCCACCCGCTCCGAAAAAGGACAAGGCGGGGCCTTCTCATGAAGAACGGTAAGACTTCGGGCCAGCATGGCCCGAAGCATAAAGGAGGTGCATACCATCAACTATTACCCTATCAATGAAGGAGCCGCCCGCCGGGCAAAAGAAATGAACAGCTTTTCCGACTACAAGGAAGGGAGCGCAACGGCGGAATACCGGGCAATGGTGGACAAGGCCGCCGCCATAGCGGAAAAGCAGAAATCCCGGGTGGACCCCATGTACCATGAGAAGATCGACCATCTGTTAGACACCTACGCCCGCAAGCTGGCCGAAAACATGAACCAAGGCTTTGCCATTGACGCGAGGGTTCCCTCTGTGCTGATCGCCGGGCCTTCCAATTTCCCGGTGGGAAAGAAGGAAAAACAGAACCGGGCGCGGGACAGCAACATGGAGGAATGGCGGCATATTCAAGGGCTGCTGGATAAGATACGCAGCACCGGCATGGGCGGGATCAGCGCCGATGACCCGGCAGCGATTGAAAAGCTCCAGAAGAAGCTGGACGGGCTGGAACGCTCCCAGCTCATTATGAAGGAGGTCAACGCCTATTACCGCAAGCATGGCAAGCTGGACGGCTGTGCGCTGCTGTCGCCGGACCAGATTGAAAAGCTGAAAGCAAGCATGGCGTCAAGTTGGCGAAGCGACCCGAGGCCCTTTGAAAGTTACCAGCTAACCAACAACAATGCGGAGATCCGCCGGGTAAAGGCCCGTATCGAACAGCTTTCCAAACAGGCACAGCAGGAATTTTCCGGCTGGGAGTTCGATGGGGGTCGTGTGGAAATGAACCGGGAGGACAACCGCTTGCAGGTGTTCTTTGACGGAAAGCCTGACGCGGACACCCGGGCCGAGCTGAAAAGCAGCGGCTTTCGTTGGGCTCCCAGCGTGGGCGCATGGCAGAGGCAGCTCACGGACAACGCCATCCGGGCGGCTGACCGTCTGGAATGTATCAAGCCGCTGTCCGGCGAAAAGCCCTCCCAACTTCAAAAGAAGCCCTCTATCTTGCAGACCATGCGGGAACAGGACGAAAAAGTCCAGACGGAGCCGGAAAAGAAAGCTCCGTCCGGCAGAGATGCCGAGCGGTAAGCCTCGGGCCACATTGGCCCGAGGTTTTCTGTTCCCCGAGATTGTACGGGGGCCTCCCGGATAGCGGGAACCCCGACGGAAAGGAGGTTTTATGCAGGAAGAAGTAAATCAAAAAACGGTTGCCCTTTCGATCAGGACAACGAAGCTCACAGGAAAAGTGCTGGCTGCCGCTCTTGGCAAGGTGGTTCGGGCGCTGCAAAAGCACCACCAGAAGGCGCTGACCCCGCAGGGACGCCAGAGCGTGAAAAAGCTGATGAACCACTATGGCGGCAAAAGTGCCATGCCCTATGTGGGAGCTCCAAAGGATTTTGACCGGATCGCGAAGGAGTTCCATGTGGACTACGCTTTCCATAAAGTGAGCCCCGGTCATTACCTGCTGTTTTTCAAAGCCAATCAGGCGGACGCTATCACGGCGGCCTTCCAGAAGTACAGCGCAAAGGTGCTGAACAAAGAGCAGGACAAGGCTTCCATCCTCGGTCAGCTTCGGAAATTCACGGAGCAAATCAGGACGCAGGCAAAGGAAAAGCAGCGGACCAGAGAGGCGGTGAAGGACGGACGTTGAGTGACAAGATCAGAAAATATGTGCTCCCAAACCTGCCGTACCTCTTTGTGTTCTGGTTTTTCTCCAAAATCGGGACGGCCTACCGGATCGCCCCCGGCACAGACTTCGGGACAAAGCTCATGGGGATGCTTGATACCTTCCCCAAAGCCTTTGAAACCTACTGGCCGGGGCTGGGAGGTATTGACCTGCTGGTGGGCCTTGCCGGTGCGGCTGGGATGTATCTGCTGATACAGTCAAAGATCAGGCAGGCGAAAAAATTCCGGCGGGATGCGGAGTACGGCACCGCCCGCTTTGGAACAAAGGAGGATATAAAGCCGTTTGTAGACCCTAAATTTCAGAACAATGTCATTCTGACCGGGACGGAGTTCCTTACCATGAACACCCGTCCGAAGATACCCGCCAATGCCCGGAACCTAAACGCCTGTGTCATCGGATCGTCCGGCTCGGGAAAGACAAGGTTCTGGTTGACCCCGCAGCTCCTTCAAGCCCATTCCTCGTATGTGGTGGTAGACCCGAAGGGCGGCACTCTCGACCAGTGCGGGCGGTTTCTGCAACGGGAGAAATACAGGGTGCGGGTGTTCAACAGTATCGACTTTTCAAAATCCATGCACTACAATCCGCTGGCCTATATCAAGACAGAAAGCGATGTTTTGAAATTTGTTACCGCCCTGATTGCCAACACCAAAGGCGACGGCAAGGAGGGCGACGAGTTCTGGACAAAAGCAGAAACCCTCTTGTACTGCGCCCTTGTGTCCTACATCGTCTTTGAGGGGCCGGAGGAAGAACGCAACATGAATACGCTGGTGGAAATGATAAACAGCATGGAAGTCCGGGAGGATGACGAAACCTTCAAAAATGCGGTGGACTATATGTTTGACGGGCTGGAACGCCGCAGCCCCCAGCACTTCGCCGTGAGGCAGTATAAGAAATACAAGCTCGCCAGCGGCAAGACAGCCAAAAGCATCTTGATTTCCTGCGGTGCAAGACTGGCTCCCTTTGATATTCCCCAGCTTCGGGAGATCATGTCTTATGACGAGCTGGAGCTTGATAAGCTGGGGGACGAAAAATCGGCGCTGTTCTTCCTTATCAGCGACACGGACACCACCTACAACTTTTTGGTTGCCCTTGCTTTCTCGCAGATGTTCAATCTTCTGTGTGAACGGGCTGACAACATCTATGGCGGGCGTCTGCCCTACCATGTGCGGGTGCTGTGGGACGAGGCTGCCAACACCGGGCAGGTGCCGGGGCTGGAAAAGATTGTGGCCGTCATCCGCTCCCGTGAGATCAGCCTGACGCTTTTTTATCAGGCTATGAGCCAGTGCAAGGCATTGTACAAAGACCATTCCGAAACCATCATGGGAAACATGGACAGCATCGTGTTCCTCGGAGGCCGGGAGGCTTCCACCCTAAAGGATATTTCGGAAAACTGGCTGGGCAAGGCCACCATCTCTATGCAGACCGAGGGCCGAAGCCGTGGACAGTCTGAAAGTTACAGCCAGAATATGCAGCGGCTTGGCCGGGAACTGATGACCACCAGCGAGATCACCACCATGCCCGGGGATAAATGTATCTTGCAGCTTCGGGGGCTCCCGCCCTTCCTGTCCCCGAAGTATGACTTGAAAAAGCACCCGAATTACAAGTACACAGCCGAATTTGATAAAAAGAAAAACGCCTTCCGCTTGGAAAGCCTGTTCCGCCACCGGCCATTGAGACTAAAGCCGGAGGACGAATACACGGTGTACGAAGTGGACGGCTCCGACACGGACGAAGAAGCTGACCTGTTGAATTTCGATGATCTGGACAGCGACGAGTTTGTGTAACTTCGGGCCATGATGACCCGAAGCGCCGCCGATGTGGGCGGCTTTTTTTGTACCCAAAACCATCAAACAAACAAAATGGAGGAACGTATATGGAATTTTTCAATCAGGCAATCGACATTCTTAAAATTCTGGTCATGGCTCTTGGCGCCGGTCTGGCGGTATGGGGCGTCATCAACCTTCTGGAAGGTTACGGGTCGGACAACCCTGCGGCAAAATCACAGGGCATTAAGCAGTTCATGGCGGGCGGCGGTGTCGTTCTGATCGGCCTTCAGCTTATCCCTCTGCTGTCCGGGCTGTTCAGCTAAATGTCACCCGTTGTCCCTTTTTCCAGAAAAGGAGCTGATGTATGGACTTTATCATCGACGCAATCGTTGAATGGCTGAAAGGTCTGCTCGTCGATGGTATCATGGGAAATCTGGACGGCCTTTTCGATAACGTCAATCAGAGCGTTGGCGAAATCGCCACACAGGTAGGCACGACCCCGGCGGACTGGAACGCCGGGGTCTTTTCCATGATACGACAGATCTCCGAAACTGCCATTCTGCCAATCGCCGGGGTCATCCTCACTTTTGTTATGACCTATGAACTGATACAGATGCTCATAGAACGCAACAACCTCCATGAAGTTGACACATGGATGTTTTTTAAGTGGGTGTTCAAAACCTTTGTGACTGTGATGATCCTGACGAATACCTTCAATATCGTGCTGGCGGTCTTTGATGTGAGCCAGCATGTGATCCAGCAGTCAGCGGGCATTATCCAGAACGGGACAGAAATCACGCCGGATGTGCTGGACAGTCTGCGGACAGAGCTTGAGGCGATGGAGTTAGGCCCTCTGTTCGGACTCTGGCTCCAGTCCTTCCTGATCCAGCTTACCATGATTGCCTTAAACATCGTGATTTTCGTCATCGTATATGGCCGTATGATTGAAATTTATTTACTCACAAGTTTAGCGCCTATCCCGTTTGCCACAGTCCCCAACAGGGAAACCGGACACATGGGGCAGAACTATTTCCGCTCCCTCTTTGCGGTGGGCTTTCAAGGTCTATTGATCTTAGTCTGTGTCGCCATCTATGCGGTGCTGATCCAGAGTATCGCCACCGACGGCGACCCCATCGGGGCGATCT
>ERZ791729.756-NODE-756-length-13974-cov-2.219412_pt1 | contig 13974 bp, 16 predicted proteins | sample MGYA00510043_ERZ791729 | MGnify/ENA primary metagenome ERZ791729 (study PRJEB30046, sample SAMN00715149) | human gut metagenome | study: EMG produced TPA metagenomics assembly of the A metagenome-wide association study of gut microbiota in type 2... | reverse complement strand
GCGCCTTTTTTCCTTTTTATAAAATTTTGAGTTTAATGACAGGCGTAAAATTTTAATTACGCAGCAGTTGTGTTGTAGTGTTATGAACTTTATTGCTATAATGAGAGTTAACAAGAAACGTGAAATTATTTTTAGGAAAGGAAGTGTAAAGCATTGGAAAATATACTGCAGGGACTTAATGCGTCTCAGCTTGAAGCTGTTACTTCTACGGAAGGATTTATACGTGTTATAGCTGGAGCAGGGTCAGGTAAAACAAGGGCTCTGGCTCGGCGTTTTGCCTATCTGGTCAATGAAATCGGAATTTTGCCGGGGAATATTCTATGTGTAACTTTTACTAATAAATCGGCGAATGAAATGCGTCAGCGAATCCATAACCTGACTGGTGATAATGATACTGGTTATATCAGTACTTTCCATAGTTTCTGCGTATCTGTTTTACAGGAGGACAGCCATGCTCTGCAATATCCAAAAAGCTTTCTTGTTTTAGACAATTCTGATATCGATTCTATGCTGAAAATTATTTACGAGGAACGTGGATTGACGCTTAGAAATATGACTTTCAGTAAAGCACGGGATATGATTGAAATCAGAAAACTAATTAAAGAACCGAAATATTATCTGGATATGCTCAATATGTCATTAGATACATTGAGACAGAAATATCTTACTGCAACAGAGCCGTCTGATATAATTTTTTATGGTTATTTATATCAGGAGAAAAAATGATTCGGACTAGATTATAATGATTTAATTAAATTTACCTTATATATTTTCGAACAAAATGAAGCTGTTAAAATAAAATGGCAGCAACGTTTGGAATATATCATGATTGATGAATTTCAGGATATTGATGAACTGCAGTACAAATTGATGTCAGTATTGTGTGGTTACCATAAAAATCTGTTTATCGTCGGGGATCCAGACCAGACGATTTATACCTGGCGCGGTGCTAATGTGCGCTATTTACTGGATTTTGATAAGATTTTTCCAAGTGTAAAAACTATAATGATGATGCAGAATTATCGCTCTACACCGCAGATAGTTTCGGTCGTTAATGATTTGATTGATAAAAATAAGTTTAGGATCAAGAAAAATCTTATGCCAACTATTGCAGACGGAAGGAAGGTTATATGCCATCATGCAGATACTTCTGAGCGTGAAGCGATGTGGATAGCAGAGCAGATCCAGGCATTGCATGGCGAGGGGACTTCTTACAGGGAAATCACTGTTTTATATCGTGCGCATTATATTACCAGAATCGTAGAGGAAGTTTTTTTACGTGAAAAAATACCTTACGCTATTTACAGCGGGGTGCAGTTTTTCAACAGAATGGAAATAAAGGACGCTTTGGCATATTTACGGTTGATTGCATATAAAGATGATCTGGCGTTTTTAAGAGTAGTTAATGTTCCTAAAAGAAATCTTGGGGAGCGGCGCATAAAATTTTTGCAGGAATATGCAGTCAAGCACCAATGCTCGCTGTATATTTCTTTAGAGACAAATTTGGATAATGAAATTTTTAAAGGGACAAAAGCCGCACAGTTTGTAGCATTGATCGAAAATTTTGCCGCTAATTATGCAGAAAGACAAATTTCGGAATTGCTGGCTGCAATTTTAAATGAGAGTGGTTATGAAAAAATGCTGCGGACAGAAGGAAGTCAGGAACGTCTGGATAATCTGGCGGAACTTAAACAGTCGGTTTATGAATATGAAACTTCCTGCGGGGAAGAAAGTACTTTAGAACATTACTTGTCACATATTGCTTTGTTTACTAACAGCGATGCGGCTGATAATAGTGATAAAGTAAAATTAATGACGGTACATTCGGCCAAAGGTCTGGAATTTCCCTATGTATTTTTATGTGCGATGAATGAGGGTGTTTTCCCGTCTAAGAAAACAGATACTATACAAAAGATGGAGGAAGAGCGCAGACTCGCTTTTGTTGCAATGACCCGTGCACAGAAAGGGCTGTATCTTTCTGAAGCTGAAGGTAGAAATTTTGATGGCTCTCCGCGCTATCCGTCGCGTTTTCTGCTGGATATAGAGCCGGCATTGCTTGATTATACACAAAAGCCGCAGGAAGGTTTGATAAGAGAAACAAAAGATTATCTTGTTATCAACGAGCGTTATCTTGCTGATGAAGAAAATCAGTCGTCACTGGCTGTCGGGCAGCGTGTAAAGCATAGTATTTTCGGTTCTGGTACTGTTGTTGATGTAGATTTGATTAAGGCCGCGCATCTTGTGAAATTTGACAATATTGATACGCCGCGCAGTATTTCTTTCAGGGCGAAATTAGAAAAGGTTTAGGTAAGATAATCAAAAGAAGTCGTATTAAACGCATTTCAATTGAGAAATGCGTTTTTCTTTTTGTGTTTTTCGCAGCATTCATTTATAATTATTGTAAATGATGTTAATTAATTTTAGGAGCGGAGGTGCAGTATGCGCTCAATAATAAAGGTTTTAACTTGCGTTCTGCTGGCGCTGGTTGTGTTTGTGCCGGTTAGAACAAGCTGGGCGCATGAGTATACGCCTGCGGAAAAGAAAATGATTGATGCGGCGTATCGTGATGCACATTGGACTACAGTTGCAGCAGCAGCCTGTATAGGAGCATATTCCCCGGAAAATGCTCCGGAATTTGGTTATTTGCGCGATTATGGCTGGAAGATAGTACCGCATAAAGTAAAAAAAGGAAAATTGGAAGCCAATTTTATTGTGGCAAAAAATAAAACCCGACGCGGCAGGGATGTTTATATAGTTGCTTTTCGCGGCAGTGCCAGCAAGAGTGACTGGACTGTCAACCTGAACACCGATAAGGTGCCGTACGGCGGCCGCAGCCTTGAGGAATTTATTGAATATGCAGGACATTCTGAAAAGGATAAAACTGTACCAATGGTACATAAAGGCTTTAATGATTACGTCAATACTGTTTTAGAAACAATGGTCGATACTAATGATGACGGTATTGATGAGGTTTTGTTTAATGAGATTTTGGCTAATACAGATACACGTGTATTGCTTACCGGGCATAGCCTGGGGGGAGCTGTCGCTACATTGCTGGCAGAACGCCTTGTAAGTATGGGGATAGATAAAGATCGTGTGCCGGTTATAACTTTTGGCGCGCCTGCCATAGGCAACGCTGCTTTTGCCGAAGTCTACGGTGATAAGATAGATCTGCGCAGAATAACTAATAATGCTGATCCTGTGCCGGGCAGCCTGCAGACATTTTTTGGAGGCTACAAGCAGTTTGGGAAGCACCATAAATACAATCTTTCCCGTAAGCTGAGTGATTTTCAGCATGATATGGGAATGTATTTTGATTACAGCATGCGAGAATATTATGCAGCTTTGGACAAAGCAGAGGCTGCCGGTGTACGTGAAAAACTACCCATGCAAAAACTTGAAGGAACGGAACCGTTAGTAGCTGTTTGGATCGGCAGCAGTCTTGAGGTAGATAAAAGGGACTATGTGCCTGATATTAAAAGGTTTATTATGAACGAGTATCAAATGATGCTGCCGCGGTATGTGATCGTAGATACGGAAACAAAACTTTATGACGACAGCGTCTATGCAATGGAAAAATTTTACCAGAAAGCGCGGGAGCTGGGCGCAGATTATATTTTGATCGCTGAGATTGATGGACGGGTGCTCAATGACAGGGAAAAATGGTATATCAATATGAATCAAAGCGTATTCACAGTTGATGGCAGACTGATAACGATGAATAGTTTTGCACGTTTTGTTTCACCGGTTTCCGGGAATATTCAGGCAACAACTTTTGTTTTAGAGCAAAGCCGTGAGGAGCTAAAAAAGCATCTGACATTTGTCAGGTTAGATCAGCACGCTTCGCCTCGCCGGCTATGATCAAAATTTTATAAATAGGTGTGAGAAAAGTATGAAACAAGAAATGCTGGAAAGTTTAGCCCAGGAATTAGCGGCTTGCAGAGAATGCCCTCTGCGGGAAGCAGCACAGGCTCCTGTAGGCTGGTTTGGTAATTATGACAGTCCGATTGTTTTTGTGGGTGAAGGACCTGGCGGCGTGGAGGATGACTACGGCTGCCCCCTGATTGGTCCGTCTGGACAGTTGTTGGATAAGGCTTTGTGGGCTGCCAAGATGACGCGTGACCGTATTTTAACGACCAATGTTATCAAATGCCGTCCTAAGGGTAACCGCACGCCGAATATTGCAGAAGCAGATTTCTGTGCACAGCGTTGGCTTGATAAGGAGTTGGCGATATTACAGCCTAAAGTTGTGGTTGCTTTGGGCAGTGTTGCTTTACATTATCTTGGCAATCAGGATATGCGCATCACCAGAGACCGTGGTAAATGGTTTAAAACAAAACATGGTTTTGATTGTATAGCGACTTTTCATCCTGCGTATTTACTGCGCATCAGTAATATTAAAGCGCTTAATGCAGCCAAATGGGACGTTTTTCATGATTTGGAGGCAGCAAGGGATAAAGCGTTGGCGGCAGTGCCTGATTATAATTTGATGTCTGAAGAGAAAACCGACCTTTTTAAATTGTTTCAACGACGTAAATAAATTTTCAGAAGCTGCGGAATAAAAAGAAAAAATTATATAAAAATTCCAAGTTAGGTATTGCTAACTTGGAATTTTTATGTTATACTCAAAACCAAGTTAGACAGGGCTAACCAGACGGTGTGATTTCAACCCTTCTTTCTTTTATCACTTATGAATAATAACCGGAGCCTTGCCGGTAGCTACGTTTGGTTAGCTAAACTAACTTTTTCCAAAGGAGTTATCATGCAGTTTGAATTACATGGCTTTAAAAGTTTTGATGAATTGCTGGCTTTCCATTGCGCACCGGCGTTGACTGGAATCAAACCGGCAAATCTTGTCAGCTGCCCTACTGCATCTATGCCTGTAGTCGCGCCGCTTTTGGCTGATTATACGGAACAGTTTGCCGATAAGGGGATTGCTTTTGAAGTTTTATGTCATTGTGCGGCACGAACTTTGATTTTGGTTTACCAGCCGCAGCAGCTTGAAGATTTGCTGCAGAAACAAGCGATAAGCTGTTATTTACAAGAACTTGGTTATAAGTCTGGTTCGGTGCATTCATTGCTCCGACAGTTAGGGGCAAAGATATCCTGCAGCCAGGATTTTCCGCATGAAATTGGTATATTTTTAGGTTATCCGTTAGCGGATATCCAAGGCTTTATTAAAAATAAAGGCAAGAATTGCAAATGCAGCGGTTATTGGAAAGTATATGATGATGTCGAGCATGCCAAGCGTTTGTTTGACGCATATAATAAATGCCGGGACAGGTTGTTGAAGGCTGTAGCTGAAGGCGTACCTTTACATCTGGCAGCGGCTTCTTTTTAAGGAGGTTTTATTATGGAAAAGATTCCTGTTATTTATTGGTCTGGTACCGGTAATACGAAACTGATGGCTGAGGCTGTGGCCGAAGGTATTGGAACTGCTGCAGAGCTCAAAAGCGTTAGCGATATCACTCCTGAACAGGCGGCTGAATATTCAGCATTGGCACTGGGATGCAGTGCTATGGGTGCTGAAGTTCTGGAAGAATATGAGTTTGAACCGTTCTTTACTGCATTAGAACCGTTTTTGCAGGGGAAAAAGGTTGTGATTTTTGGTTCTTATGGCTGGGGCGGAAGTTATATGAGTGATTGGGAACAGCGTATAAAAGCAGCTGGTGCCGAATTGATTGCCCCGGGGCTTTTGGTATTGGGTGCCCCAGATGAAGCGATGGCTGAAAGCTGCAACGAGTTAGGTGCGGCTTTAGCTAAAGCATAACTTTACTTCTCCGTCATAACTACGGTAAGAGCAGACTGTGGTTATGTCCTTTAATATTCCATTTCTCCAAATGCAGATAACCGGGTCCTTTCGGGGATTCCGGTTATCTGCATTTTATTTTAAGTGGATGTTTAATAAACGTCATAAACGAATACAAAATTTATATAATAAAGAGCTTACTTGAAAGCGTATCACAAGTAGCTTATAATAAGGATAAAGGTAAGGAGTTGTTTAAATGGAATCATTGATGAAGATCAACGATCCGATTTTGTTAGCTCTGATAGCAACAGGTTTTACCTGGTTCATGACTGCGCTTGGTGCGGCGATGGTATTTTTCTTTAAAGAGATTAACAAAAGGGTTTTAAATATGATGCTGGGCTTTGCTGCAGGTATTATGGTTGCCGCTTCTTTTTGGTCGCTTTTGGCTCCTGCCATAGAAATGGCGGAAAAAAGCAGTTTGCCTGCCTGGCTTGTTGCTGCTATTGGTTTTTTGAGTGGTGCTGCTTTTTTGTGGCTGGGGGGGGGGATAAATCGGCAGGGCGCGTAAGGCGGATAGAATACTGCCGCATGCGCATTTCTTTGCAAAAGAAGGGGAAGTAGAGGGGATTCCAACTAATTGGCGTCGTAGCATTTTACTTGTATTCTCAATTACGCTGCATAATATACCTGAAGGTTTGGCGGTTGGCGTTGCTTTTGGAGCAGCGGCGAATAGTATGAGCGAAACAGGATTGCTGGCAGCTGTAGCTGTTGCTTTGGGAATTGGTATTCAAAATTTCCCAGAAGGTGCTGCAGTTTCTATCCCACTTCGGCGCGAAGGTGTTTCTCGGATGAAAAGTTTTATGTATGGCCAGGCTTCCGGGCTGGTAGAACCGATAGCTGGTGTTATTGGTGCGGCGATGGTTACTTCCATGGAGGCTATTTTGCCTTATGCCTTAGCCTTTGCTGCCGGTGCTATGCTGTATGTCGTTGTCGAAGAGTTGATACCGGAGTCTCAAAGTGGTGGAGAACATGAAAGTGCGGACCTTTCGACGATTGGGTTTATTATTGGTTTTGCGATTATGATGATTTTAGACGTAGCTTTAGGTTAAGCGCGGCTGAAGCCGCATTTATAATTAAGTGATAAAATTTTATTAAGGAGTGAGTACAAATGGGCGAAAAGAAGTTCTACATCTGTAAACATTGTGGTAATATGATTGGTATGATCAAAAGCAGCGGCGTAAATGTCGTTTGCTGCGGCGATCCTATGACAGAACTGAAACCTAATACAGTGGAGGCTTCACAGGAAAAACATCTGCCGGTAGTTACTATTGAAGGTAATATTGTAAAAGTAAAAGTTGGCAGTGTTGAGCATCCTATGACAGAGGAACATCATATTGCCTGGATCTATCTGGAGACAGAACAGGGCGGCCAACGGAAGAAACTGGCTGTTGGTTCTATACCGGACGCTGAGTTTGAATTGGTTGGCGGCGACAAGGTAGTAGGTGTTTATGAATACTGCAATCTACACGGCTTATGGCTTACAAAAGTTGAATAGAAGTTTGTAATAAAAACAGGACGGATTTTGCCGTCCTGTTTTTATTTTTAAATAATATAATAGACGTAGCTTTATATAGCAGGACTTTTTATAGAACTGATAGAATTAAGTCATATAAGTGATATTAAAGGAGGGACGAGAAATGAGTGAATTCAGTGAAAAAATGGGCATAGAAGTCGGTAATGCTTTTAAGAGTGGTTATAATTGCAGCGAAGCGATAGTTGAAGCTTTTCGCAAATATGCTGGCGTAAATATTGATGATAACGCTTTTCGCCTGGCCTCAGGATTTGGCGGCGGTATTGGCCATGCCCGTAATATTTGCGGCGCTTTAGTCGGTTGCACAATGGTTATCAGTACATTGATCGGACGGAATACTCCTGAAGAAAAACCATTGAAAGAAATTTATCCTGTTACCAAAGAATTTCACGATCGTTTTGAAAAAGAATTTGGATCAACAATGTGTAAAGATCTGATGCCGTACGAATTCAATACTCGTGACCATCTGAAAAACTGTTTGAAACTTACAAATCGTATTGGTAAATTTTTAGCAGAGTTTTTAGAAGAAAAAGGTTTGCTTACAGTATAATAAAGGATTTAGCTCAGTACCGGTTAGGGGTGCTGAGCTATTTTATTAAATAAAATAGCAGGAAAACGTAACCTGGATGTATAATATAAACATATTATGCTGTTTGCCAAGCAGTATTTATTGGAAAAGGTTATGAGGGGGCGTAGCTGGTGATTGTTGGAATCGGTTGTGATCTAACAGAAATTTATAGAGTGAAAAAAGCTCTGACAATAGAAAAGTTTGCGGCAAGAGTTTTTTCTCCTGCTGAACAAGAATATTGTGAAGCCCGTGGCATGCAGAAATTTGCAAGTTACGCGGCAAGGTTTGCGGCTAAAGAAGCTTTGCTGAAAGCTTTGGGAACAGGCTTGAGGGGCGGCAAGCTTATAGATATTGAAGTTTATAATGACTGTATGGGAAAGCCGAGTTTGCGTTTGAGCGGTTATTTTGCTACTCTGGCTGAAGAACGCGGTGTCAAAGAAATATATCTTTCGTTGAGCCATACTAAAGAACTTGCTATGGCCCAGGTTGTATTGGAGGGATAAGGATGAAACTGGTTTTTGCTAAGGAAATGCAGAGTTTAGATCAGCAGTCTGCAGAACAGATCGGCTTGCCGACAATGGTGCTGATGGAAAATGCTGGTAAAGCTGTAGCGGAAACAGCTGCGGATTTTTTAGAAGATTGTTTTGGGAAAAATATTGTTGTTTTTACAGGTAAGGGCAATAATGGCGGTGATGGTTTTGCTGCTGCACGGTGGCTGTCCAATCAGGGAGCGCGGGTAAAGGTTTTTCTTGTATCACCGTGGCAGGAACTTACAGGAGATGCTGCGGCGCAGCTGCGTATTTGCCGGAAGTGTGGTATTGAACTATTTGCACTTAAGGAAGACAGAGGCAGCTGGGATGTAGCGGAAGTTAGTTGCCGCCAGGCTGATTTGGTGATAGATGCTGTTTTAGGAACAGGGTTTAATGGCGTTTTACAGGGGGTACAGCAACGTGTCTGTGGTTTGATGAACAGTATTGCTGTGCCGGTTGTGTCCATTGATGTACCAAGCGGTGTCAGTGCTGATACAGGCAGTGCAGATAAAAATGCCGTGCAGGCAGATATTACAGTTACTATGGCACTTGCCAAACCAGGTTTGTTTTTGTATCCGGCAGCTGAATTAAGCGGAGAAATTATAGTTGCCGATATTGGTATGCCTAAAATACTTTTAGAACGTATGGATAGTAAAAAGTTTTTGTTAACTGAGAATATTGCTTGTGATTTACTGCCGCAGAGAAATGGAAACTGCCATAAGGGTGAAGCGGGAAGGGTAGTTATCACCGCTGGATCACCGGGTTTTACAGGTGCGGCTGCGTTATGCTCGGAAGCGGCTGTTAAGGCAGGTGCTGGTCTGGTAAGTTTGCTGACGCCGCTTTGCAGTCGTGAAGTATTAGCGGTGAAACTGACAGAAATTATGGTCGAAGGTTTGATCGAGCGGATGCCGGGAGCTTTAGGTGGAGGAGCCACTGGTGCAGTGCTGGACAAAGCCGGCAGAGCTGATGTTTTGGCTATAGGTCCTGGTCTTGGTACGTCTGGAAGTACGGTGGAAGTTATTCGGGAAATTCTGCAGTCGGTGGAAGTGCCGGTGATTATCGATGCCGATGCGTTGACTGCATTGCAGGGACATGTTGGTATTTTAAATACCATGAGGGCTCCGAAAGTTTTAACGCCGCATCCGGGAGAGTTGGGAAGGCTGTTGGATTTGGAAGCGGCTGAAGTTGACGCAAGACGCCTGGAATTGGCAGGCAAATATGCTGCTGAGTGGGATGCTGTCCTCGTTTTGAAAGGCGCTCCTACTGTTATAGGCTGTCCTGACGGCAATGTTTATATCAATACTACCGGCAACAGTGCTATGGCTACAGGCGGCAGCGGTGATGTGCTCACAGGAATTATTGCCGGGTTGGCTGCGCAGGGGATTTCTGTACAGGAAGCGGCGTTAGCTGGTGTATATATGCACGGGCTGGCTGGCGATTTGGCCAGTAAAGGGATTATTGGTATGGCAGCAGGAGAAATCAGCCAGTACTTGCCACAGGCCCGCAGAATTATTGAGCAGGGAGAATAAAAGATTTCACTTAAATTTTGCAGATAAAAGTTAGGGTATGTTTACAATACTTACGCTTAAATGATAAAATTAAGTATTAGAGATGAAAGAAAGGGAGATGCCGTTTGCAGAAGAAATTAGTTTTTGTTTTTGCACTTGTAAGCTGTTTGATGTTTAGTTTAACGGCTTTTGCCTCAGAAATAACAGATGTTCGTTGGGGAGTTGATAAAACCAATGTGCTGCGTTTTGTGGTGGACTGTGATAAACCGACAGGTTATAAAATAACTTTTGACGGCAATACGATGCTGATAACTATGGATGCAGATTTAAATAGCAAAGTTGGCCGTGCTCATAAGATAAAGAGCGATATTGCCAATGAAATGCGTTTAGATACGTCGGAAGGTAAAACCGTGCTGAAGGTGCCTCTGCAAAAGGCCATTGGCAGTAAAGATTATAAGGGGTTTACCTTAAAAAAAGATCCTGTTACCAAAAGACCGGACAGAATCGTTATTGATGTTATGGCTAATAAACGTCAGGCATCTGAACCTGCCAAAACAACACCTGCAGGCGGTAAAACTACTACAGATAAAACACCGACACCTGCTGTTAGTAAAACTGCCTATCGTACCAGCGGCGGGTTGAAGGATAAACGAATTACGCTGGACGCAGGACATGGAGGCAGTGATCCGGGAGCAGTTGGGGCAAAAGGCACTAAAGAAAAAGATATTACTTTAAAAATAACGCAGAAAGTTGAAGAACTGCTGAAGAAAAAAGGCGCTAAAGTTACAATGACACGTGTTAAAGATGTTGACGTTTATGGCGTAAATGCTACGGACGCGCAGGAGCTTCAGGCGCGTGTCGATGTAGCTGAAAACAGTGCTGCTGATCTCTTTATCAGTCTGCATATCAATGCTTCTGTCAATAAAAACGTAGGCGGCTTCTCGTCCTATTATTATCCTAAAACAAGCCATGATGCACGTGTAGCTGCGGCCATTCAAAAACGGATGACTAATAATTTTGGTTTGGATGATTTAGGTATACGTCAGGCAAACTTCTACGTCAATAAACGCAGCAGTATGCCGTCGGCATTAATCGAAATGGCATTTATAACTAATGCCAAAGAAGAAAAACTGCTGAACAGCAACTGGTTTCAAAGTAAGCTGGCTAAGGCTATTGCTGATGGTATCGAGGACTATTTTAAATGATGTGGGAGGCCAATATGTTAAAGAAATTTGCAGTAATCTGCACTTTGATGCTCTGCGTGTTAGTTGCAGGCTGCAGTGATGATCAAACTGCTACGGTTATCCCGCAGCCTGAAACTAAACAAACGCAGAATAATAAGAATCAAGAAATTACGGTAACGGTGTATCGTGCACCTGTCAACGGAGAGGAATATCTGTTGCCGGAAAAGGTAACCCGCAAAGCCGGCGCGATGACTGCTCCGGAGATTGCGTTGGATATTTTGGTAAACAGCAGTCCGCAGGATACTGCGAAAATGGTCAGTCTGTTTCCTAAAGGGACAAAAATCAGAACAATGAAGATAGAAGATGGGACTGCTTATGTTGATTTTTCCAAGGAAATAACCAATGTACCGCAGGGATCCTATACTGAACTGATGCTGACAACTGCTATTGTCAACACTCTGACAGAGTTTCCGGAGATAAAAAAAGTACAGATTTTAGTTGATGGTAAAAAAATTGCGTCCTTGAAAGGACATACTGATATTTTAGATCCTTTGGAACGTAATACTACTTTATTGAAAAAATAAACGGGAGCAGTATCGGCAAAAGTCGGTACTGCTTTTTTGAAATGGGAGTGCTGTTGATGGAGTATTTTTGTGGTAATATTGAAACGATGGAAGCGTTAGGAAAACTTTTGGGAAGGCTTGCTAAAAACGGGGATGTTTTTTGTCTTTGTGGGGAGTTAGGTGCCGGTAAAACTTTGTTGTGTCGTGAAATAGCTATGGCACAGGGGGTTGATGCCAGTGAAATAAACAGTCCAACGTTTTCGATTATGAATGTGTATCATGGTAAAATGGAGATCAGGCATTTTGATTTATACAGGCTGAATACTGTTGAAGAATTGGAAAATATCGGCTATGGGGAATATGTTGGCGGCGAAGGGCTGACTCTTATCGAATGGGCGGATAATTTTTTAGAGGAAATGCCTGAAGAAAGTCTTGATATCTACATAAAAATTGTTCCGGAAGGCCGTTTGATACAATTGCTCCCTAATGGTGAAAGGTATCTGGAATTATGTGAGGAAGTGGAAAAAAATGCTGACTTTAGCCATTGATACGGCAACTAAAGTCTGTGCCGTGGGTTTGTGTCGTGATGGACAAATTTTGGCAGAATATAGGATCAATATGGGCATGACTCACTCTGAGGGGCTTATGCCGCAGCTTGAGCAGCTTTTAACACGGACTAAGATCACTAAAAATGAGATCGATCTTTTAGCAGTCAGTATGGGGCCGGGGTCTTTTACCGGTTTGAGGATTGGCCTGGCATCGGCAGAAGCAATGGCTTATAGCTGGCATAAACCTATCTGCGGGGTCAATACACTGAAAGCGCTTGCCTATAATCTGCCGATAGACGGTTATGTATTATCACCTGTTTTAGACGCACAAAAAGGCAATTTTTATCAGGCGATTTATGAATGGCAGCAGGGGACACTCATAGAGCATCAGGAGATCAAAGTTGTAGATCGCAAGCAGCTTTTGGAAAATATAGCTGTTTTGGGTATGCCTGCTTTATTATTGGGAGAATGCCAGAAAATTGACCTTGCCGATTTGCCTTCATGGTGCCGAAAGGCTCCAGCACATTTATGTTGGCCGCAGGCTGCCTCGGTAGCGCTTTTGGCGGAAGCCGAGTATGATCCTGATAATACCGGTGATATTTTTGGTTTAGAACCTTATTACATTAGAAGATCAGAGGCTGAAGAATTATGGGAAAAACGCCAGCAGGAATAATGATAAGGACTTTGACAGCGGCAGATTTGACTGCTGTCAGCAGCATAGATGAAAAGTCTTTTTTTGATGTCTGGAGCCCAAGTATGTGGCTGGATGAGTTGAATAACAGCTTAACAACATATCTTGTTTTAGAAGATGCTGGGCGTATTCTTGGTTATGCCGGGTTTTGGCTGGTGGCAGGGGAAGCGCAGATAACCAGAGTCGCGGTTGCTGCTGAAGAACGTGAACACGGCTTGGGAACACGCTTGACAGCAGCCCTGATCAATAAGGCATGGGAACTTGGCGCTGTGGCGGTGACTTTGGAAGTGCGTGAGAGCAATATTGCAGCGCAAAAGGTTTATTTGACCTGCGGTTTTGCCAGCGAGGGGATAAGACCAAATTATTATGAAGATAATCATGAAAATGCAATAATCATGTGGTTATATAAGGAGGGTAAGCCTGATGTCTAAAGACGTGTATATTTTGGGCATTGAAAGCAGTTGTGATGAAACTGCGGCTGCCGTAGTCAAAAATGGACGTGAAGTGCTTTCAAATATTATTTCCTCACAGATTGTTATCCATCGAAAATTTGGCGGTGTTGTACCGGAGATCGCGTCCAGAAAGCATATTGAACGGATCAATCAGGTGGTCACACAGGCACTTACGAATGCTGACGTGACACTGGATGATATGACTGCCATTGCAGTTACATATGGACCGGGGCTGGTTGGTGCACTTCTTGTCGGGGTAGCGGAAGCAAAAGCGATCGCATTTGCAGCGGATAAGCCACTTGTCGGAGTGCATCACATCGAAGGACATATCAGCGCCAATTTTATTAGCACGTCGTAAAATTGCATCAACTCTTGCAACTAATATTTTAGGGCTGAAAGGTTTTGATATGTATTCATCAACTCCAAGTTCAAATCCTTTAAGTTCATCATTTTCCTCACTTTTTGCTGTAAGCATTATGATTGGGACTTTTGAAAATTTTCTTATTTCCTTACATACTTCCCAACCGTCCATTTTAGGCATCATAACGTCAAACACGCACAAGTCATATTTATTCTTCAGGAAAGCCTTG
>ERZ791729.755-NODE-755-length-13978-cov-5.584716_pt1 | contig 13978 bp, 16 predicted proteins | sample MGYA00510043_ERZ791729 | MGnify/ENA primary metagenome ERZ791729 (study PRJEB30046, sample SAMN00715149) | human gut metagenome | study: EMG produced TPA metagenomics assembly of the A metagenome-wide association study of gut microbiota in type 2... | reverse complement strand
TTCTGCTGTACGACGGCTTTTTTTCTTTTGCCGTCGTCCGGCAGTTATCTTTTCATATTGAGATTAGCAATATTATGTGTCAGAACTTATCTGGCTGATCTATACGTTCTGCTACACGCCTTGTAATATTCGCTTTTTGCTCTGGCGAAAGACGTATAGCGTTCATCGTTCGTTTGAATGTTTCTTTATTTTTAAGGTCTTTGTTTTTGCAAACAGGGCGTAATAGACATCCAATTTTACGCAAGTGCGTTTACCTCCATAGCTTTCAATTATGCGGCTGTAACTTTCCGCGCCTTTGATAGAAAGACAATGCAAAGGGCGGAAAACAGAATGCCGCAAACGATATATGCCCAATTAAAGAATAAGATATTGATTACATATCGAGCCGATGGCTGTGTAAAGAGGTTTACAAACGGCTCTCGGCTTGCGGCTGCTTCCATAACCCCGGCAATATTTGCAGGATCAATCCCGCAAAGAAACGCACCAATTAAGTACAAAGCTACTTTTTCAACGATGGATGGAATAAGTAACCCCAGCACATAGACCGATATTCTTTGCGATTTGCCGCATTTTCCAAGATACAGCGTCTCCAAAAGACACGGTATCACCGCAAGGCAAATGCCTAATATTGTTGGATTCAAAGTAAACCCTATAAGGATAAAGACAAATCGTATAATCAGGTATGAACCTAAAACGATCAACCAACCGACGAGCAATACAGCTAAAGTATTTTTCTTGCTCTGTAACTGCATTTTTTCACCTCCCTAAAGGACGCTCCACTTTTGGAAACGTCAAAATTACGGTTGTACCGCCATTAGTATTTGAATGAATATCTATCTTTATTGTTAAGTCACTCGCCATTTGCTGCACAAGATATAGCCCCATCCCCGTAGAGCGGCTCAAATAGCTGCCTACGTCCCCGGTAAAGCCCTTGTCAAAGACGAACGGGAGATCAGACGCGGGAATACCTGTGCCGTTATCGCAGATGGATAGAACAATCTGCCCAATTTCTTTATTGTCGCTTACCGAGAAATGAATAGCAGGAGTGGCATCATGCGCGGCATACTTTACGCTGTTACTGATAATCTGCCCCAAGATAAACATGAAGCCTTTTTTATCAGAAATTGCGGTGCAGTTGTTTCCAGAATATGTGACTGAAAAATGGGCTTCTTCGAGCAAAGATAAATTGTCCTCGACTGCTTCCTTGCAAGTTTCCAAGATAGGAAGCGGTTCAAAATAATAGTCTTTGTGAACTGCCCCCAGCCGCGAAAAGTACAAAATCTGTTCTACATTCTGCCGTGTATGGTCGCGCACATATAGCATACGGGTATGCACCAGCGGTGACATTTCATCCTTTCGGTTATCCAAAAGAAGCGTCATAAGAGATAGAGGTTTCTTGATTTCATGCACCCAATTTTCAATGTAACTCTCGTAGTCGGTAATCTTTAATTGCTGTTCGTTCACATATTCCAGTTGCGTTCTCAAATGATGGGCTAACTCATGGATATATGTGTGCATTGATGCGGGGGTGCTTTCGCACAGCAGATACTCATTTGTGTCGTCTGGCTCTAACAGGAAGCGGCGAAAAGCGGTATCTATTTTACTGCGTCTATGGATTGCACAGGCAAAAGGAATGACAAGCGCGACAAATGATACAAATATCATTAGTCCCACAAGATTCAAGAAATCCCCAGGATAAGCCACCCATGCCAGAAATACAAAGAACAGATCCAAGCAGACGAGAGTAATCAGCCAAACACGATTAGATGATATATAAGTCAAGAGCGTATGCAATTTTTTCATATTTTCACCCGCTCTTTCAGGCGGTAGCCTTGTCCGCGCACAGTTTCAATGCGATCACCAAGCCCAACTTCACGCAGCGTTTTCCGCAGTCGTGTAAAATTGACTTGCAGCGCATTTTCGTCTATAAACTCCGCTGTTCCCCAAAGCACATGAAACAGGTCGCTCTTTGATACAAGGTTCGGGCTGCTTTTCAAAAGGGTGAGAAGTATTTTCCCCTCATTCTGCGGAAGAACATAAGATTTCTTTCCTGCATAGAGCGTAAAAGTGTTTGGATCAAGCAGGAAGCCGCCCCCGTTAAGCAATCCCTGCTGCATCTGTTCTTCTTTGCGGCGCAAGAGGTTTTTAATGCGGGCAAGAAGCCGTTCCGTGTTGCATGGCTTTGTTAGGTAATCGTCCGCCCCTAATCCTAAGGCATGAAGCTCGTCCTGTAATTTATCTCTTGCAGTTAATATCAGCACAGTCCCAAGTCGTTTGGCCTTTATCTCTTTACAAACTTCAAAGCCAGAGTGAAAAGGAAGATTGATGTCGAGCAATATCAAATCCGGGGAAAGAGCCATTATTTGTGATACGGCATTTTCAAAGTTAAGCAAAGGGACAGCGTCATATCCCGCTTTTTTCAAGACATCAATCAATTCTTCGCGCATATATACATCATCTTCAACCACAACTATTTGCGCCAATATGAACACCTCCTTTCCTGAGTACGCTCATTAAGAATTTGGCTTCCAATTTAATTTGCTGATTTCACGGTTTGCTGTCCGCGCAATAGCCACACCGTACAATGCAAGCATACAAACAACGACAAGCGCCATAACGAGCAGCATAGGATAAGACTGTTGCAGTTTTGCCATATTAGAGTATAGGTAATGCTGCATTGCGCAAATTCCGACTGTACCGCTGATACACGCAGGAAACAGTGGGAGCAGAAAATACCATAGCACCTGTTGGTTTATGGAACGCTTCATTTGTTCGCGTCGTGCGCCCAGAATAGAAAGTGTCGCATACCTTGCCTTTGTTTCTCGCATTTGGGTTAGGAATTGCAGGGCAAGTAGGGCGCAAGCGATAATTAGAAGCATAAAACCCATGTATAAGGTCGTGTAGCTGCCGGAAATGACATAAAATAGTTGCCGTCCGAAATTGTCCAAATAGCTTTCGCAGTACAGGCCAGAGGGCTTTAACAGGTCACGGGCTTCCATAATCGACACCATCAGGCCATCAGCTTCCACAGTTTCGCTCGGAATACAGAAATTGTGATAAACGGTAACGGTGTCTGGATTTACATATTCAGAATATACTTCATCGGAAACAATCAATGCGGTTATGATTTTTACGTTTTCATCCGCAGTCAAGCCTTTCGTCGGCACAAACGGGACAAGCGTAATTGGCTGTCCGTCAATAGAAAGCAGAGCTTTACCGTTTGCCTGTGCGTCCTCCGCAATCTGATCCAACATGGAGGTAGTTTCTTCTTGCGCACTTCCCGAAAAATCAGGGTTAAGATAAAATACAGCCTCGTTGCTACCAAGAGTGATAGCTTTTTCTCCGGCTGCTTCCAGCAGTTTGTTATATGAAGATACAGGAATTAAAAACGGCGAAGCTCCCGTAGTGTCAATGTATCCCAAAAGGTTAAGCGCGGCCGGTTGATGTGTGCCAAACTCATAGCTTGTAGCTCCTTGTGTGACGTGATCCTTTACTTCTGGCGGCAGATTCAAAACAACCTGTTCACGCAGCCCGGACCAATCTATAAAAGAGTTCGCTTTCACGGAAGCTGGGCGTTTCATTGTTCCTGTTTCCATGCGGCTCAAATCAGCCACATAGGGCTGCATTTGCTTACCCGAAAGGTATTTTTCAACAGTCGCTTCATTGCCCGTGACGGTAAAATCGTAAACAGAAGATCCCCGCGTCATTTGGTTCCCATACGACATAATGCGGGTTGATCCGTCTGCAATGAGCATGATAGTAAGCATAATCAAAATAGACGCAACGCCGATTGAAATATACTTGTGGACTATATTTTCGTGTAACTGCCGCAGAGTGAAAATATATAGACCGTGTGTTGTGTTGCGTTTCACAGAAGCCGCCGCTGCGCTCAGCAAGCCTGCAAGCCCACGGATAAAAAGCATTGTTCCCACAATACCTAATATCACGGCAACAATTATCATCATACCGCCAGCAACCATGAAATACTTTAGGATTACCCAATATGCAAGCGTCAAAACTACCGCTCCGAGAATGAGGGAAAATAAGTTCCCACTCATTTTTCCAACTTGCTGTTTCTTCGCCATTTCTCCATAAAGGAGTTGGTGGATTTCTTTGTTGAATAGCTTTCCACAAAGGATGAACAACGCGACAACTTGAATCATTAGAAATCCAAGCGTTGTCAAGAGAACAGCGCTCACAGAAAAACTTGACTGATGTGCAATTATGCCGCGACCTACAAGCCGTGCCGTAGCAAGGCTGATTACCTCTGATAAAAAGCCGCCGCAGATCAGTCCGCCCAAAAGAGCCAGCAGTGATGTGATTAGCCCCTCTGCCATGATTTGAATAAACAAGTGTCGCTTTGTCATTCCAAACATCAGGTAAAGCCCTAATTCCCGGCTCCTACATTCAAGCTGATATTTGTTCGCAAAAATGACAAGGAAAAATACAAACAGCAGCGAAAAAAGATAAACCGTCGGCATTAGCATTGTCAGAAGTCGATTAACAGCGTCACTTTCGATTTCCTCCAAGAAGCGCATCACGTCCTGGCTTCCAAGGGAGAGGACGATATAAAATGTGGCTACAGCTGTAACCATAGTAAGAAAATAAATCAGATTCTCACTACGGTTTCGTTTGGAGTTTCGCCACGCAAGGTTAAAGAACATTTGCACTCCCTCCTCCCATCTGTGCCATTACCTGTAAGATACGCGCATAAAATTCTTCCCGTGTTTCAGTCGGAATTTTCCGGCGCAGCTCATGGAAAATCACACCGTCCTGTATGAATAGGATTCTGGAACAAAAACTTGCAGCGTTCGGGTCGTGTGTTACCATCAAAATTGTGCGTCCGCGACCGTGATTGATCTCGTACAGTTTTTCCATAAGCAACCGCGCTGCCTTTGTATCCAATGCCCCAGTTGGCTCATCTGCCAAAATAATATCGGGGTCGGAAATCAAACTGCGGGCGGCAGCGACGCGCTGTTTCTGACCACCTGACATCTGCGCCGGAAATTTGGAGAGTACATCCGTGATTCCAAAAAGTCCTGCAATGTCATTCAACTTCTTTTCCGCAGCAGATATATCTACATTATGGATAGAAAGCGGCAGCAGGATATTTTCTCTGCCAGTCAAGTTGTCAAGCAAAGCAAAATCCTGAAACAGATAGCCTATTTTATTGCCCCGATACTCAGCCAGTTTTTCGCTATCAAAGGAACTCACATTTGCGCCGGAAAGCAGGACTTGCCCGGAGGTTGGTTTAATAACCGTAGCAATGCAATTTAGCAGGGTCGTTTTTCCTGATCCGCTTGCGCCCATGATCCCCAAAAATTCGCCATCAAGAACATCAAAGGTAATGCCATTGAGAGCTTTTGTAGGAACACCCTCTTTCGTATATACCTTGTGTATATCTCGGACTTCCAAAAGTTTTTCTTTGCAATTCATATTATCACCTTTTGCCCTTTCGCTTTTTGATTAGTTGTTGATTATATTTTACTGCATGGCAGGAAGATAAACCACTTACAGTTGATGTAAGGTTTCTATGCTAAATGCTAAAGGGCGGCGATGTGACGTTTGTGCCAGATCGCCGCTGCTTTTCTTTATATTTATTCTATCCGATGTGCTTGCCCGCTTCAAGGTAATAGTTATGAATTATTTTGGCTATCAAGTGGAACTATATAAACATATCCGAAAGAAAAGGTGAACAGTAAAATGTAATAGGGTGATTGAATATGCCTAAAAGAGCCAAGAAAGAGAAGCGCCCTGTTGCGAAAATCGACTTTAAGCCGTATGGCGCAGCAATCAAAGCTGGGCGCACTAAACAGAAAGAATCTCGGAATAAGGCAGCCGACGCGCTGTTTATTTCGCCGCGCTATCTCGCCAACATTGAAAACAAGGGACAGCATCCAAGCGTACAGGTATTCTTAGAGTTGATGTCCCGCTATCATATCTCTGTGGATCAGATTCTTCATGGTGAAACGATGGAGGGCAAGTCTACGGAGCGTATGCAGTTTGAAACCCTGTTGGACGAGCTGACGGATGCAGAAATCAAAATCCTTACAGCGACGGCACAGGCAATATTGGATGCGAGAGCGGACAGCGAGGGAGAAAATTGAATACGGTATAAGGAACGCTATGAACAGGTAGTTCATGGCGTTTTTCTTTTGAAAAAGTTTGCATGCGGTTTGCCAAATTGCGGCTGTGCCGCCGTTGTAGTAGTGAGGGAGATACCGTAGCAAGCATAGGGAGTGTAGCCACACTCCCGAAAAAGTGCCTGTCTGTGCTTTGCTTGTTGGGATAATCCCAAACCCTTATTCAGAGCGGAAAGGACGGTGAACAAATGGCAAACCGAACGCGGAATATCGTGCTGCGCGTTCCTGTGACTGCCGAAGAACGGGCAATGATCGAGCGTAAAATGCAGCAGATGGGAACGGACTGTTTTTCCGTTTATGCGCGGAAAATGCTCATAGACGGCTATGTGATCCGGCTGGATTACAGCGATGTGAAAGCAATGACCGCCGAGCTGCAAAAAATCGGCACAAATATCAATCAGATTGCAAAGCGCGTGAACGCTACGGGAACGCTCTATGCACAGGACATTGAGGACATCAAGGGGGCGATGGCGGAGATATGGCAATTACAAAGATCCATCCTATCAAAAGCACCTTGAAAAAAGCCATTGACTATATCGTTGATCCGGCAAAGACCGACGATAAGCTGCTGGTGTCCTCGTTCGGCTGCGGCGTGGAAACCGCAGACCTTGAGTTTGAAAAAACACGGCTGCTTGCCATGCAGAAAGGCAACAATCTCGCCCATCACCTGATACAAGCCTTTGAGCCGGGCGAGGTCAGCTATGCGCAAGCCCACGAGATCGGACGGCAGCTTGCCGATGAAATCCTCGGCGGCAAGTATGAGTATGTCATTGCTACTCACATCAACAAGGAGCATTGCCATAACCACATCATTTTCTGTGCTGTGGATTTTGCAGAGCATAAGAAGTACATTTCCAACCGCAAAAGCTACGCACAGATCCGCCGCGTCAGCGACAGGCTGTGCCGGGAAAACGGGCTGTCCGTTGTCGCGCCCGGCGCGGAGCGCGGCAAGCAGTATGCCGAATGGGACGCGCAGCGGGAAGGGACAAGCTACAAGCAAAAGCTGAAAATCGCCATTGACAGGCTCATTCCCATTTCCAAAGACCTTGACGACCTCCTGCGTCGGCTGGAAGCCGAGGGGTATGAAATCAAGCGTGGAAAGTATATCTCATTCCGCGCTCTCGGTCAGGAGCGATTCACCCGTGCAAAGACGTTGGGTGAGGCCTACACCGAGGAAGCCATAGCCGAACGCATCAAGGGCAAGGTCATTCTGAAAACGCCGAAGCCGGAGCGCAGCGGCGTGTCGCTGCTGATTGACATTGAAAACTGCATCAAGGCGCAGCAATCCGCAGGCTATGAACGCTGGGCAAAAATTGAAAATCTGAAACGCGCTGCCCGCACAATGGTATTCCTCGACCAGCACGGCATTTCCCGCTATACCGATTTGGAGCAGAAGATCACAGAGCTTCAGGACAGCAATGAGCAAGCTGCCGCTGCGCTGAAAACAGCGGAACGCCGCCTGTCTGATCTGGCGCTGCTGATAAAGCATACCGCCACCTACAAAGAGCTAAAACCGCTGTATAGCGAATACAAAAAATCCCGTGATAAGGAAAAGTATCTGCGCGGACGTGAGCGTGAAATCATTCTCTTTGAAGCGTCGGCGCGGGCGCTGAAAGCGGCGGGCGTCGGTGATAAACTCCCCGACCTTGCCAAGCTACGCGAGGAATATTCCAGACTGTCCGAAGAAAAGGATCGGCTGTACGCTGAGTACGGAAGCCTGAAAAAGCGTATGCGGGAATACGATGCCGTCAAGCAGAACATCGACAGCATCCTGTCCCCCAATCGTGGGCAGGAACAGGACAAAGCCTTGTAGTTTCTCTGACATTCGCACATTATTTTCAAATAATTTAATGTGTGTTCGTCGTTTCGCGGTTGACAACCGCACATTATTTCCGTATAATATAATGTGTGATTGTCAAAGCGAGGTGAGAAGCATGAACGCCAAGGAGAAAATCGAAGAACTGCTGGAAGCGTCAGAGGACGGCACAATTACCGCAGCGCAGGTGACGGAAGCTGGACTGCACCGCAGCGTTTTACAGGAGTTTGTCAAGAGCGGCGAGATGTACCGCTTCGGGCGCGGCCTGTATGTGCGGAGCAGCGCATGGGAGGACGATTTCTACCTCTTGCAGCGCAAGTATGGGCGCGGGATTTACTCGCACGATACCGCTCTGTATCTGCTGGGCTATTCAGACCGTACCCCGGCAAAATATACGATGACCTTTCCCAAGGGCTACAATGCCCCGTCCTTGAAGCAGGAAAATTTAATTGTCAAGCGCGTTGTGCCGGAGAACTACGAGTTCGGCAGAATTGAAATTGAATCCCCCTCCGGCAATCCAATTCGTGTTTACGATTTGGAACGGACGCTGTGTGACATCCTGCGCGGCAGCGGCAGCGATGTTCAGATCGTCGGAGAAGCTATGAAACGCTATGCAGCGTCCAAGGACAAGAACATTCACAAACTGATGCAGTACGCAGACCAGCTTCGTGTGAAGCCTAAGGTGCTGCGCTACATGGAGGTTTTGCTATGATTACAAAAAATCCGATGCAACTGAAAGCCTTTATCAAGAACAAAGCGGCAGAGAAGCATATCTCGGCGCAGCTCGTCATGCAGAACTATATGCTCGAACGACTGCTGGAACGGATTTCGCTCTCGCCCTATAAGAACAATTTTATTCTCAAAGGCGGATTTCTGATTTCCGCCCTTGAGGGACTGGATATGCGGGCAACCATGGACCTAGACACAACGATCAAGGGCTTTACCTTGATCTCAATTTAACAGAATTTAACGGCGGCATCCCAGAGCAACAAAACTCCAGGATGCCTTTTCTATATGCGACTAGACTTGACGCTTATGTTAAATAGAATAGCTCCAGCCTCGATACTACCTTGAAGCTGGCACCGCTTCTTTACAATGGGTGGCTAATTATTACACAAGTAAACAGATATAAATTTAGCAGTTACATAGAATCGCTCTACTGCTTTATTGCACACTAGCTACACATCCTAATCATTCATCCCAGTATGGATTCTTAACCCCAAAGCGAAGCTCCAGCAATTTAATCATCTGTCTCAGATTGAGCAGCAGTGTATCGTTCAATCCGCCCATTTGGGATGCAGTATGAGCATGTTCAAAAATTTCGACCGTCCTTTTCTCAATGCCCTCTCTATCCACAGAGATACGATCTACGGATTGTTTATCCTCATTGAGCAGTGGTGCAATTTTACACATCGCAAGCAGCAGATAACAATAACTGATATTGATCGGCAATTGGGGACGAACTGCATTGGCAATAGCTCTATTCAGCAGTGGAATTGCCTTTTTGTATTCGCCACGCTCAAAGTAAATATCTGAAAGCCGCAGTGCGCTTTTGGGCGCAACAACGTATTTATCTAACGCTTCATTCAGAATACTTACCTCATCGTTAAATTTTCCAAATTCATGAAATACCCTTGACAGAGTAAAGAGTGCTTCCTCATCCGTAAAAGGTTGTTCAGAAAACTCTTTTGCCACCGAATAAACTTCATCGAAAGTAAACTCCCCATGCTTCTGCTGTAGCGAGGTCAGCATATAGTCAATCGAAAATACATATGCTCTCCAAGTCCACCGATCTTTTGTGATTGCCTTCAGCCGCTTGTAATACAAACTGCATTCTTCAAAACGCCTACACGACATACCATACTGCAGATAGTCAGCCAGCAGGTCTGTTGAATCCGAATATGCCTTCAAACCTCGGTCCAGAATACCGCAGGCAAAATCATAAAAATTGTTTTTTGCGTACAGCGTGGCTAAATTATGATAATCGTCTGCATTGCCGTCGATTTCAACGGTTTCCTCTGTAACTATTTTGAACAGCTCACGAAAGTGCATCAGCGGATTCTCCTCAAGGACCGCTTCCGTATACCACAGTTCCTTCTGGGCAACACACTGCTCTGCTATTTGATATACCGTTTCCAGGTCGCATCGCTTTGTTGTTTGCACGATTTGCCTGTATACATAATAATTCATTTCCATTTGGTAGCCCCCTTTTCGGGTACAACTTTGCTTTCGACAACTTTAGGAGAGTTCTTAGACCAGCGACCCAAAGTCAATCAACTCCGTATCTATATGCTTATGTTTTTTAAAACTAGCCGGTCTGTAATTTTTTAAATCAATTTCATCAATATCTGGAAGTCTAGCAATATAAGGTCTCAACCGGTCACACAGCACAAGGGTCTCACCCTGCTCCTTGTCCAGCCTCTGCAGATCCGTTACTGAAACTAGCTGCTTTCTGTCATTCATAGTTCCGCACAGTTGAGAAATCTCATTGAGCAATTCATATTCCCGGCTGGACAGGAATAGCCAGTTTATGCAATTAGCCCGAATTGTCTGTTCATCATTTCCATATTTTTGGAAAAGCTGGTTTTTGCTTTGAAGGAACAGATTGAACCGGATATTCCTGCTTCGGCCCGCCGTGATCATGGCAGGGAAATCAGTGATCTTGGGGAGAGATGCAAATTCGTCCAGAATATAATTTACACGTCGGGGGATTTTTCCAGCAGATATAGTGTCGTTCTGTTCCCTATACTGAGCTTTGAAAATCAGATACTCATAGCTCTGCTTGACAAACAGCGATACCAGACTGTGGTAAGTTGTCTTTTCATCTGGTGTGATCAGGAAAATCGCCGTGGGTTCCGTGCCAATATGGTCCAGGTCAATGTCATTGCCGGAAAGCATCTTCAGTAGATTTGGCTGAATCTGGAAGTTTCGCAGCTGCGCCTTCATCGAGCTGAGAATGCCACCCCGTGTATCCTTCGCCGTTTCCATCGTGCCCACCATTGCTGAAGCAACATATGGGACTTCCTGGGCGTACTTCCACAACGGCTGTAGTTTCAAGTCGCATTCCTTGATCAGATGTTCTTGCAATTCTGTCAGATTAGTTAGTGTTGCAGCATTTGAGGACTTGTTGAGTTCCTTACAATACCGAAACAGCGTCATAATTGTTCCGAACAAAAACGCCGATGCGCTGTTTTCCCAAAATGGATCATGGTCATTTCTTTTTTCAATAAGGTTCTCTGCCACATCATTAGCAAATTCACAAGCCCTGTCTATATCCCCCTTCAGATAAAACTGATATGGAATGTACAGAGGATTCCACTGCTGTCCGTATTCGACCTCTCGCAGATTAATCGTATAAATCCGATACTCCTTTGCCCGCAGGGTTTCCGCTGTCCGCTCATACAACTCAGCCTTTGGGTCTGATATAATCATGGATTCTCCGGCCTCAGACAGAATCTTGATAGTGGGCATGGCGATCAATCTGGTTTTCTTGGAACCAGTGGGGCCAACAATCAGGGAATGGGCATCCGTATAGTCCACATAGAGATCTCGGTTCCCACTGTCATAGGCCAGCGGGATACCGGTGCCTCGATACTCCCATGGTTTTATTGCACTTGGATATTCCATCCTATGCGTGTCCAGATTATAGGTTGCACAACGCTTTCTGTATGCTGATATACCTTCGAAATATGTCGTGCATACCGCCGATCTGCTGCGGTCATATAATGTACTCATAGCAGTCCTCCCTTCGACTTAGCGAGTATATTGGCCTCTGTATGTTTATATTTCAGGCTTATTTCACTGAATTTCTCAGCACTTTTGTTGCAGATGTCGCACAAATCCTCCCACTTATTCAAAACATCCTCGTCCGTAATTTCTTTATTTGAGATAATCTCGCGGTTAATTAAAGCCACGACACTAGCTAGTTCCTCCTTCAGCCCTTTCACAATATCCCTTTGTCTGTTAATCTCATCGCTTTCCTCGGCAGGAATGTTGATAAGGTTTGTACTCTCTGTCCAGAACTTCTCTTCTAGTTCTGCCACATACTCATCTGCTGTATGAAAAATGACGCTTCGAATACGCAACGCAGGCTCATATTTCCCACAGTTTTCTTTGGAATATTCCTCGATTTGTCCAGCTACTTTTTCAGCCAGTCTGTTTTGTCTGGATCTCCCGATGGAAAGGAATATGACCATATCCCCCTGCGGCGGAAACGGATCATCCAATTTGATCTCATTTCCACTTCTGCGCCGTGGTACAATACGCCGTATATACCACTCAGAACAGAGACCTTCCATGATCTTGTCTCTCTGAGAGAACCAGTCCTTCCATCGCAAATCGATCTTACAGTATTCATCTTTGTTAGTTTCAGCGAACTTCGCCACAATATCCTGTGCAGTTTTGTCCCGCAATTCCATCGCCCTCCTTAATCGATTCCCGGATGGTGTTTCAGTTTTCTCTCCTGCTCCAACGACGAATAATGTTCTAGCACAGCAAGCAAATAGCGGTAACCGCCCCGGGCATCCTTATCAAATTCGAATATACATTCCGGATACACGTTATCCTGTGAACATAAGGATTTCTTATTGTCAGCAATGTAAAAGAATTTATTATTCTTATCGTTTTCCCCTTCAACTGCCCGATAAAACTTATTCAGCTTCAGCCAACGAAGTTCGAAGAAAAACGAGCCAAGCCTGCCGATGGAGGGCATAAGGAACACAATATGATCTTTTTGCTGCCCCACTGCTTTGGTACATGCTCTGTCTGCCATCAGTACAGAAACAATCGTAATGCAGCCTGCAACGGTTACTATCCAGGAAACAACACTCATCTTTTCCAACCAATTACAGATGATTTTATATACTGTTACTAAATTGTCCATTTCTCCTAAAAATTCAATGAATTGAAATAATAAGGCAACTGCACCCATACCACTAATAATCATTAGTATCAGTTTCCAGATCTTCTCAATCAACCATCCCATAGTTTTCGTAAAAGTATTCCAGACAACTCCGGAAAGGCTAAAAAGCAACTGTTTTACAAAGGAATAATCCGGCATAATATAGATCGTACATTCTTTCGTCGATACTGCCGTATTCTGAATACCGTTCACCAGATAGACATTGACAAACTCAACTTTTCGTTTTAATTCATCATCTTCACTTACGTATTTGAGAAACGTTTTGCATTTGTTACTGACAACACACCGCCTGCCCATTTTCTCCGGATTGGAGAAGATCGCACGCACATACTTTCTCCCCATTTCATCTTTTAGAAGTCCCGAATCATCCAGAATTACAGGCATAATTGGCTCTAGTAAGTCACACTGATCCAGGAACTTTTTCACTTCATCTCTTTGGATTTTTCTTATTTTTTGTTCCATATCAATCACTTCCACAGAATGGTACGCTTTAATTATATCTTGATTAATGTTGAGAATCAACCCCCAAGAAAATACCTCTCATGTACTTATACGGAATGTTGCTATTCTTGAACTTTTATTTGCGACTGGCATACGAATATCTGAGTTGTGTTCCCTACATGCGGACGATATTGATCTGATAGAAGGTTCAGTCAAAATATATGGGAAGGGTGCGAAAGAGCGACTGATCCAAATCAGCCATCCAAATGTTCTTCATTGCCCTACGCAACTATGCAGGCTGCTGGGACGACGATATTCAAACCTCTAATCATTTTTCCGCAATCGGCTCGGCAATCCACTGTCGGATCAGTCCGTTCGTTATATGATACAGAAATACTGTGGTCAAGCTGGCATCCCACTTCATATCCCGCCGCCTATGCCGCCCGCCAGACAGAGACTATGAAAAACCTCTCCACAGCCCCGCAAATTCTCAGCCTGTCCGCGCTGGAGCTGTTTGCGGTGGAAGCCTCGGTTTCCGAGGACCTCTCCGACCCAACGGTCCTGCGCCAGCTGGAAAGCCTGGGCGTGGCCCCCACGGTCCGGCAGGACGGCCCCGCCCTGGAGCTGACCGTCCGGGACAGCGCGGGAACGGTGCTG